>JAEEGL012855815.1_pt1 | contig 31054 bp, 37 predicted proteins | sample 9134231 | NCBI WGS metagenome assembly JAEEGL01 (sample SAMN16246548, study PRJNA631951) | gut metagenome | biome: gut microbiome; feature: rumen; material: fiber-attached | host: Bos | place: Iran: Karaj | collected 2018-10
ATATAAATACACCATTATGTTGTTCAAGAATCCTCTTTGCTTGAATAACTCCATCTTTTTGGTATTGATATGGTTTAAATCCTTCCATAACATATCCATCATTGAATGTGAAGTTTTGATCATCATTTATTTGTTCTTTAAAATATTCATATAAAAATTTCAAATACATTTCATATGGAGTGATATCTTCTTTTACCCATGTATCCTTCTCTATAGTATCTATACATTCTTGATTTACTTCAATGGAATCTTTCCATAACTCTTCAAATTTTTCGGAGGCAAATTTTACATCACCTGCATTTTTTAATTCAACATTAAATTCTAGATTGTTTTGTAATCCATTTGCTGAGAAATTTGATGAACCAGTAATTACCTTTCCATAATCAGCACAATCTTCATAATTTCTCATAATATATAATTTTGCATGAATAGGTTGTTTAGAATAAACTCTTACTTCAAGTTTTCCACTTTTTAGCATTTCAACAAACCTTTTAACCCCAGTATCCACTTCTTTATTGTCATCAGAGTCTTCAAATTCTTTTTTTAATTTTTCAATATATCTCTTTTTGGTGTTATAAGCATTATTACTTAATTCTTCAATTTGTGTTTGAGATTCTCTATACATTTCAACTATTTCTTTGTCTGTATTAATCCCAATTAGTATTCTAGTCTTACTAACATTATCTAAAGCATCCTGAAGTAAGTAAAAGCCACTAGCTCTAAAATAGCCAACTAAAACATCAAAAAATTCAGTATCACGTTTCAATATTTTATTGAATCTATCATAAAGATTTCTTTCTGGCTCGTTTGTAAAAAAGGTTAAATCATTCATTTCAATTCCTCCAAACTTCTTTTTTTAGAATTCTAATATAATTATAGCATATAATTTAATTATTTTTACTATTATACAAAAAAAAGAGAAACATTCTCCTTTTAATAATCATCATCGTCTAAATCGTCGTCATCTCTTTCTTCAGCTTCTATATACTCAGCTGGTGACATTCTTTCTTCTTTCGCTCTTTCTCTATCTTTTTTTGATAATCCCCACTTGTCAGCCTCTTTTTCAAATGATTCATCGTTATAATCTTTTGTATCTCCAAATAATAATCTTAGTAAGCCCATATTTTTTCTCCCTCCTATTTTTGTTATAAAAATTCAACTTCTGAGTATTCTATTTTCATATCATTCAAATATTTTTCTGAATTATTAAAATCCATATTAGATAACTTATTTAAATCAAGTTTTTTATCTTTAAAATTGTCAATTCTTATTCCTTTATTTTTATTTTTTTCCTCACCACGAATAACAATATAGTTATCATATTTAATAATATTTATTTTATCTTTTTTTGATTTAATCATGATTTTTCTCCTTATACTTAATAGTTTTAATAGAATTAACTATATAATTCTTTCCAGATTCAGTATTATTTAAATATAAAATATCACTTTCCCATTTATTTATTGCACTTTCATAACTTTTATTACTTTTACTTTTGTGCATATTAATAAAGTAAGTAATATAACTTATAATTTTATGCTTAGATAGTATATTTTTTTCTATTATAAATTCTAGTATTTTTCTTCTTTGATTTTCAGTTATTTCTTTAGATGAATTAACATTATAGCCATAAGCATGTAAAATCGATTCCTGATTCAAATTATAAATATTCTGTGTATTTTCAGTTATATATTTTTCATATTCATATATTTGACATAAAGGCATTCCTTCTTGTATTAATCTATTATAATCCCTATTATATATATAATATAAATTACAATTTCTACAATAATAGGCATTGATTAACTTCTCACTATATTTTCCATCTTTATCAACTATAGTAATCTTTGCTTTTATATCTTCAATAATATGATTTTTATTGCTACATTTTATTAAATTAGTTCTAACTATAAAATCTGCTTTACCATCTATATTTACTTCTTTAAAAACATTTTTTTTACTTATTTGTTGTTCTAATTTGCAATCTGGCATTCTGTCATTTGAAATTGTATCATAAAGCTGCCTATCAGTTATGTATTTATTACAATTCTTACAATATGCCCCTTGTATAGATTTTGTAACTAATGAATCAGAATTAACATAAAACCGAAGATTGAATGTCATTTTTAAAATATCATGATTTTTATTTTGGCAACCTTCAATATCAAAAGATAGAATATCATTTGATGATAATAATAATGGGATACCATCTATATTAGGTATTTTGTATTTACTTAAAAGTTTAGATTCTATTAGTTTAGCAGGTTTACAATGAATTTTAATTGCATAATTTCTTATATTTAGATATTCTTCTTGAAGAATTAAAAAATTATTACAAATTGAACACCTATTTAGTTTTACTTTATGGTGTGTTCCATTTTCGTTTTCTAAAATATAATATCTTTCTATTATTTTATTATCAGTTGGCATACCATTACAAGAACTATGTTTTGCTTTTTTAGCTAATATATAACAAGTAAATTCGCTCATTTTTTCTTCAACATAATCATTGTGTTCAACTAAGTATCCTGGATATTTTTTATTGAAATCAGATATTTTTGATTGTGGAAAAAAGTATTTATTACAACTGTCACAATAATACATTCCTTCTTTTTGCCACTTACTACTATTATATCCTTCATACAATAACTCTACATTGATATTTACTAATTCTTTGTTACAATATTTACATTTTTTTTCTTCATTACATAATATAATAATTGTATCAAAATCAAGTTTTGTTTTCATTATAATACCTCATATGTTTTTTCATTATATTCTCTTTTTATATATTATATCATATCTATACACCAGATATATCAACTACATCAGAAATATTTATTTTTTTCTTACTTGTTAATACTATTTTATTATTTATTAAATCTATTTGTCTAACATTCCCGATTGTTATCTCATATGATCCACCACTTTTATATTTATCGGGAATAAAATAAGTAATAGTTACTTGTGGCTTTGATTTAATGTTGGTATCAATAATATTTAATTTCTCATTAATAATTGATTTTGCTTCTTCGTCTAGTTCTATTTTACTATCAGTAATTCTTGCAGTTTCATTTACAGCATCACCATACCCAGTAAGTGCCGCAAATGGTGCAAACTGAGATGCTCTTGCTTCTTTTGACATTTGAGGATGCTTTTTTGAAACATAATGTGGTAGTTCAATAATATCTTCATATCTTTTCATTCTTTATGTCCTCCTATTTGTTGATTTCTTTCAATTGTCCTTCCACCTTTAATGTAATTCATGCCTTTTAATATAGAATTTTTCCCATATTTATTCTTTATGTTTATAATAACATTTTGTAATTCTCTTTCCTTCTTTTCATCTTCGGTTTGTTTTTTTCTTTCGGCTTCTTTTTTACTAATATTAGTAAATATATCGTATTGTTCATACACAACTTTATCTTTTGCTTTTTCTTCATTGATTAAATTATTAAAAGAGATGTTAATCCTTCTCACCAGTAAATGTTTATTAGTTATCTTTTTATAAAGTTCTATCACATTATTGATAAGCGTTTTTGAAGATGAAGTTTGATGGTCTATTCTGATTGTTCCATGTGCAGGTTTTGGAACTCTTCTTCCATAATAATCAACAGTTATTTCACCTATATAATTATCTCTTATATTTGGATTTGTTAAATTATCTACATCATAAGATATAGTTAATACAATTTGATCAGTTACTAATTTTCTAGACACCAAATCAAGAGATAATAAATCTGTCATTTCTTTTACAATTAATTCAGTTTGTTCATAATTATATGGTTCAGGTAAAACTTGTCCTGAAGAAATACTATTTGTTGTAGGTTTATATGCTTTTACATCAGAAATAGTAGCAGGTTCCCATCCCCAGGCATGATCAATTAATAATTCTGCATTAACTCCAAATAGTTTATATAATAAATCCTCATTTTCAATTGAACATCTTGCTATATCTCCCATTGTAAACATATTATGTTTTTCTAATTTACTTGCATATCCATTTCCTACTCGCCAAAAATCAGTAAGTGGAGTATGATTCCACAATAGTTTTCGATACATCATTTCATCTAAGCATGCAATTCTAACACCTTTTTCATTAGGTTGTTTATGTTTTGCGACAATATCCATTGCCACTTTTGCTAAGAACATATTAGTTCCTATCCCAGCAGTTGCAGTAATCCCAGTAGTATCACATACATCATGAATTATCTTTGTAATAAATTCAACTGGCTTTATTTTATTATAGGATAGATATGGTGTAATATCACAAAAGACTTCATCTATAGAATATACATGTATATCATTTGGTGATAAATATTTTAAATAAATATCATATATCTTAGTGCTATATTCAATATACTTAGCCATTCTTGGTGGTGCAACAATATAATCTAAACTTAAATCAGAATATTCTTTTAAATTTGAATCAATATAAGATGAACCAATAAATGTATGATTAGGTGCTTTATATTTTCTTTTATTATTTATTTCTTTAACTTTTTGCACAACTTCATATAATCTAGCTCTACCTGATATACCATATTGTTTTAAAGATGGACTAACAGCTAAACATATTGTCTTTTCTGTCCTTGAATTATCTGCAACTACAAGGTTTGTATTTAATGGATCTAATTTTCGCTCAACGCATTCTACTGACGCATAAAAGCTTTTTAAATCAATACAAGCATATATTTTCTGCATACATAACACCTCTCTTATAATTAGCAAATAATTAACTTAATATAAGTATAACAATCATATTTTTAGTGGTCAATAGCAAAATACAAAAATCTGTTCGCTTTATATAAAAAAATTAAAACAGCACCATTTTTGTGCTATTTTAAATATTTATTTATTTCTTCAACCAATTTATCTTTCTTTAATGGTTTTAAAATAAATCCAGAAAATCCATTCTTTTTATATTCTTCATTATATTCATAACTATTGTCCTTTGTAAGTAACACAACAGGTGTTGAAAAATTCCTTATTTCTTTAATTTTTGTAATTAATTCATTAGCAGTAATTTGAGATAATTCCTCATCTAATAGAATTAAATCAAATTTCTTTGTTTTAATCTTATCAACGCATTCTTTTCCTGTTGTTGCCTTCGTTAATTGAACTTTAGTATCTTTTAATAATTTTTCAATTATCTTAAGTCCTGCTTCTGAGTCATCAACAGCTAATAATTTAATTTCATTTAATACTTCTTCATATTTATCAACTTCAGTATTTTTCGTAATTTCTACTTTTTGATCTAATATGATTTTTATTCTAGTTCCAACACCATAATCTGAGGAAATTAACATAGTTCCGCTCATCATTGTAATAAGTTTATTTGCCTTAGCAAGTGGTTTATTGTCAACTCTTATATTGTTGATATCTTCACTCTTGATACCACTTCCAGAATCTTCAATAGTAATTATTAATCTACAGATATCTCCTTTAATAATAGTATTAACACTTAATTCAACAAATCCTTTACTGGTATATTTTACACTATTATTCAAAACCGTTGTAAGAACCTCTTTTAAACCAATTCCGTCACCATATAGCAAATCAGGAATATCGTGATCAATATTAGTTCTAAATTTCAGTGATTTATTATCACATAAGTCACTATAAATACTTACGATTTGTTTTAAAATAGTCTTAATATTATATTTTTCATTATAAACTTTGATAGTATTAGAATCTACAGATGACATATTTAAAATATCATTTGTAGCAGAAACAAATACTGAAGTCCTAGCTTTTATATCTCTTGCACTGTCATATATTTCATCATAATCTTTACTATCCAATATTAAATCTGCATCATCATCAATTTTATTAGTAACTTCTTTTATTTCTTGTGTCATGTTATATAGAAATAAAGTTTTTTCTTCGTTTGCATTATCACTTATCTCTTTTGATTTTAGTGTTTCCTCTAATAATTTCATATCTGGGTTTTCAATAGTAAAATACATTAAATAACCAATTATCATACCTAACAAAGAATTTAAATAATTAAAATCTGTGCTTAATGATTGTATAAATATAAACAAAGTTGTAAGAATTATCATTGAATAAATTGGTAAATATTTTCTTTCTTTTATATGTTTTATATTTTTAAATATTATAAACATATTAAACAACATTAAAATAAAACTTAATGCATATGTAATATATATTAAAAGTCCACCAACAACAATTTTTGAACCATCTAATTCCAAAGTAACTGGAACAAAATAGAATAAAATACTTATAAGTAAAGATGCTTTTACTACATTCATTAATCTTTCTTTTGAATAGTCTGTTTTTCTTGAAATTATATATGTATAAAAGCTTAATAACAATACCCAATCCAATATTAATATTGTATATGTTTTTTCGAGCAAAATAGCATATACATTAACAGTTTGACTGATAGTTGTCTCAATACCAAATACTAATCCAAATATTCCACCAAGAACAGAACATAAAAGCATTCTAGAAAAAACACTATGTTCAATCTTCTTAATTCTAGGTTTAGAAAAATAAACTATATTAAGCATTACATTCATAAATAATATTAATATATTAATTGAAATTATTTGAACAGTTACATTATCTATCACACTAACACCTCTTATTTTAATCTATTATAACACACTTTTTATTTTTCTTTTATAAGTTTTTTGCCTGATTTTGGTGCAATTATTCTTATATCACTAACAGCAAGATTAGTTTCATCTATTTCAATTGTATATACGGTATCATCCAACTCTAATCCTAATAAATATTTATAATTATATTTAGAATTCTTAGTTAATGGCATCTCATCAAGGAATCTTACTCTAGTAGGTATCTGTCTTGTTGATACAGTAGAATTATTTGTTAATTGTTCAAGAATACTCTTAACAATTTCATATTTATCCATATCCTTATATTCATTCTTTAATACTATATTTGCAACAGGCATACTTCCCTTTTTGTCATCATCGTAGTATTCATGTATAATGCATTCACTAACATAAGGGTTTTCTGCAATTATTTGTTCCATAATATATGGTTTATATTTATACCCGTCAAATCTAGTAAATGTTCTATCAATTCTTGTATCAAATGATATAACACCATCTCGATCCATGTTTACTAAATCTCCAGTTTTAATAAAATCAATACCATCTATTGTATAATGAGGAACTATAACTTTTCCATCTATTTCTCCTAATGTTACACATGGAGAGGAGATATATGCTTCACCAGTAATAACATCATGTTCTTCATCAAATTTTAATGGTTTACCAGTTGCTGTATCAATAATTGCATAATTTGTAAACGGTAATGGTCTTCCAATAGAACCAATTTTATCTCTCTTATCATATCTCAAACTTGTGCTTCCTGTGCACTCACTCATTCCATAACCATACTCTAGTCTACAAGCTTCAGCATTATGCTGTTTTAAAAATTCAAGCATCTCAGCTTCTCTTGGAAATTCACCGCCACCAACACTTATTCTTTGTAAAAACGATAAGTCTTTACCCTTAAGATATGATGTATCCATAAGTGGATTTAACATTGTTGGTGCAGCAATTACCATATCTGGTTTTGTTCTATAAATTTTTCTAGGTAGATCATCTGGTGTAAACTCTGGTATTTGAATCATTTTTGCCCCACAACAGAATCCATAATGAGCGACATCTCCTATACCAAATGAAGCAAAATATGGTAACATGTGAAACACACTATGTGATGGTAAATATGGATCACCAGTTGCCATCATCTGTTGCACATGTGAATTAATGTTATCATTTGTAAGAGGTATAGGTTTTGGCATTGCACCACTTGTTCCAGAAGTATGAACTATTAGTGCTAATTGATTTGGTAAATATGTATTGCTCTCTATAGTTGTATATCTACTATTAGAGATTAAATCACCATATCTTATAATTCTCAATTTAGAACTTGCTAATACTTCTTTAACATGTGATTCATTTTTCTTCATAATTGCAAGTTTTTCTTTTAATTTTTTAAGACTTGCTAGATTAAATCCATTTTTATCAATTTCATCAAATAAATAGCCAAATTGTGCTCTATTATTAAGTGCATCATCTAACGAAAAGACAATTACAGATTCAATACCCAATTCTTTTAATTCATCTTCTATCTTACTAAAAAATGGTTCATAGCACTGGTCTAATACTATTATGTGTTTGATTTTTTCACTTTTAATTATTTCTAATATTTTCTTACCATTTATATCAAAATTAATACTATCTGGTCGTGGATCATAAAAATCCGATACAGCACCTATTTCAGAAGTTGCATAAAACAAATTTGCAGTTGTAGATAAAGTTGGTAGTATAGAAAGAATTCTATCATCTTTTTTTACACCAACCGCAATTAATCCCTTTGCTAAATTGTTAATATTGTCCAACATCTTAGAGTAAGATATCTTATAACCATAAAAATCAGTAGCAATACTGTTTAAATGACCTTGACTACTTTTTGCAAAAAAATCATAAACCGTGTCTTTCGAAAGAGGAATATCAGTATACCTCTCATCATAAAATTTCATCCATGGTTTATCCAAATGTGGATAACCAGTATTAGTTATTTGTTTCATATGTCCCCCTAACAGCACATTATACCAAATTCATTATAACATGTTTATAACATATTTGTAAATTTAAATACAAAAAAAAGAAGGGTTAGTCAAAAAAAACTAACCCATTACTTTAAAATACACAAATTGACTTGTTTTTTCCCAATTATATTTACTCCACATATTTGTTTCATTACTTGCTGGATCTAGCATTATAATTGTATTATTGTTAACACTATCTACAGCTACCCAGTGTTGATTATTTGGCGTAGCTCCTTTTACCTCAACCGATATATAGTATCCTTTTTCATAATATTTTCTTATTTCAGATAATTTCTCATTTTTGGTTTTACCATTCAAATTCACCGTATTTTGATAAATAAAATTTGGAACAACTTTTGATATAGCACTGTATTGTAAATTGCCATCAGAATCAAAGCCATAATTATTATTCAATGCAATAACAAAAGTTCCTGGATTAAATGGATAAATATTTTTTGTAGATACTCCAGATTTCTCAATTAAAATTGCTATTGATGTTACTAAACATCCAACTTCTCCTATCGATTTGTTGGTAGTTCCAATTTTTATGTCAGACCACTCTTTACCCTGTTGTTTCCATTCTGTAATTTTTCCGCTTGAGCCAAATACTCCATATATTACTGAACTCCATAATAATAGATTTTTTTCACTCGATAATTCTTCATATTGTTTTCTTTGACTTTCATTAAAATTATATTCATTTATCATTTTTTCTGGTGTTTTACTCGAAATATTAATATGTAAGACTTGTATCTCACCATCTTCTGTAGGATTTGGTGTTGATAATCCACTAAAGCCATTATTATCACTAAATGTTAGATCATTATTAACTAATGATCCTATTGATTCAGATTCATATTTCTCCGTTTTAATTTCATAGTTGATACTATTCATGTCCCAAAAAACTTCTTTTAATATTTCTTTTTTATCCTTATCAATTGTTATTACATCTTTTTTATTATCACCATTTGAGACTTTTACAGCATATATTGATAAAACATCTTTCCATAAAGCTTTATTAGAATTAATTACAACCTCATTGTGGATATTAGTTTTTTCTATTTGTTCTATTTTATTATCCATCTCTTCATTTAATTCCACAATACAATCACTCATTTTTATTGTTCCAGTATCGTGTGAAGAAAAGAAAATACCATATATAGATGTTACTAATAAACCAACTAAGCAAATAACTAAAACTATCATTGCAACTAAACTACCACCAGCTACTAATAATCCAATTAAAGATTTAACTCCTGCAATTATTCCTTTAACCATCGATATCGTAGCATTAGCAACTTTTTTTGTCCCTTTTACTGTTTTCTTAGTTCCCTCCACAGCTAATTTCTTTCCTTGGTCTATTATCCTCTTACTAGTTCTAACTTTATCAGAATTATGTATCATCTCTTTATGATTTATTATTCTACTTGTTACTTTGTTTTTTGTATAATTACCTATTTTCTTCCCAGAATATAATGTTTCATCTTTAATTCTATTTGATACATACTTTATTTTATCTTCACCATAATCAGCCACATTTGTATTGCCTGATGCAATATCTTTTGTTTTTTCATTTGCATACACAATTGGATCTTTTACTCTTTCTGTCCAGGCTATTGTTTTATCTAAAGACTTTATAGTCTTACTTCCATTATTTTTTAATTTAATGTCAGCCATTATATTTATCCTCACTTGGTTTCGTAGTCATAAGTTTATATAATTTTGTGTCTTTTGGAAACTGATTAGCAAATGGAACTAAATTACTTCCTATTTTTAATAATCCATGTCCAACCGCAACATTTGTAATATATCCCATTTGTGTATCAGAAATAGATAATAATTTAGCAAGTTCTAATCTATCAGTGCTAGCTTGATTTAACATGACAATAAACTCAGAATTAGCTAACATTGTCCTTGCAGTATGAGATTGTAATAAATCATCGACATTTTGAGTAATACCAGTGCAAAATGCACCATATTTTCTAACCCTTTTCCAAAGTGTAAATAAAAAATTAGCAGAATACTCCTGCTGAAATAACAAATATATTTCATCAATAAATATATATGTATTTCTCCCCTTTTTTCTATTAGCAGTAATTCTATTTAAAATTGAATCAAGAACTACTAACATTCCAACAGATTTTAATGTTTTTCCTAAATCCAATATATCATAGCAAATAATTCTATTATTAATGTTTACATTGGTTTCTTGAGCAAACACCCCAAACGAACCATTTGAATACATCTCAATTGAAAGTGCAATTTGTTTTGCTTCATCTTCGGTTTGTTTCAACAATTCTAACCTAAAATCCTGTAATGTTGGTATCCTACCTTGATAATTATTATTTAAATATTCTCTGTAAATGTTTGCAGCACATCTATCTATGATTGATTTTTCTTTAGCTCCCAAATGAACTCCATCTAAAATCATTTCACATAAAGATAAAATAAATTCCGATTTTAGAATTATTGGATTATTGTCATCTCCATACTCAGAATTTATATCTAAAGCATTTATATGGTTCTTAGATATAGAAGATATTTCTATTACTTCACCATTTAAAGCTTCTACAAGATGTTTATATTCTCTTTCTGGATCTATTATTAAAATATCAGCATTAGAATCTCTTAAAGCAAGTGAAACAATTTCATTCTTTGCTGTAAAGGATTTACCTGAGCCTGAAACTCCTAAAATAAAAGAATTACCATTTAGTAACTCTTTCCTATCTGCAATTATCATATTTTTACTGATAACATTCTCACCATAATATATTCCATTTTCTTGGTTTACTTCCATAACGCTAAATGGCATAAACACAGCTAAACTTTCAGTAGTTAATGTCCTTAAAGTATTAATTTTTCTTATACCATTAGGCATTACAGTATTTAATCCATCCATTTGTTGATATTTTAGAATAGATAATTGACATAAGTGTTTTCTACCTGTAGCTAGTAAACTTTCAGTTATTGAATCTAGTTCTCCTTTTGAATCAGCAACAAGAACCATTGTTAATACACAGACAAACATCCTTTGATCTCTAATTGTCAAATCATCTAAAAACTCTTTGCTTTCATTTCTTTGTTGTTCTAAGTCATATGGTATTACGGCACTAAAATTATTATTATTGTTTTGTTTTCTTTGCCAATTAGTTATATTTGTTTCAACACCAAGCCTTCTATTTTCAACCTCCCTAATTGCTTCATCCATTGGAATAGGTATAATATCGATACTTAACATAAGATTTTTATTTAAATCAGTTAATTCTGCAACCATATCATCTTTAATATAACTAGCATAATCTTTTAAAAAAAAGACTCTTCCAACTTTGTTGCCCATTTCAAAATAATCCTTTTGAAAAGAAAAAGTATCAGGACATATATAATCCTTAAATGAATGTCCTTTTCTCATATTATCTAACATATCCCATTTAAAAATATTTGCTTCATCATTTCTATAAAAATCATGTGATATTCTTAATCTATCAGTAGCATTTAATTCAATACATTTAGAACCGAGCTGATTAAAATGAGATGTTAAATCTGCTGATATTCTTGAAAAGTAACTTCTAGCTTCATCTATACTTTTTTTATTTACAGAAATAGTTATGAATTTTTCTTGAATAATTGAATTAGCTCCTAATGATTTATCTAATAACATTTTATTATACTCAATCCTATATTCATCTAAATTATCATTATTTAAAGGAATCATAATATTATTTTCAAAATCAGTTCTATTTAATCTTCTATTTAGAATTGTAATTTTAGATGTAGCACCAGAATCTAATGAATTTAATAATTCAGAATACTGTAAAAACATTTTTTCTTTATCGTTTTTTGATGCAACAGCATAATTAATATCAGTAAATTTAAAACATTTAGAGTATTTGTTTTTGGATACTAAAAAAATTCCATCACTATATAATGTTTTTATAGGAATACAATCTTGCACTCCCTTAGGAACTACAAATTTTTCTTTATCTTGCTTAAATAGATTTTTTATTGTTTTCATTTTTATCATTCTTCTCCTTTTCAATATTTAATAATTCATAATAATAATTAGTTGGTTTGAAAGTTAATTCCTTAGGAATCAATATCTCACTTTTTATAAAGGCAGCTATAAATTCTTCTGCATTCATGCCATTATATTTTATGAATCCTAATGCAGCAAACGGGAAAGCACTTAATATACATAGCCAAGAAAGAGTTCCTATATCAAAAAACTTTTTTAAAGCAAAATATACAATAACTGCTACTAAGCAAGCAATTATAGAAAAAACAAATTGTCTTAATGATAATCCAAAATAAACACTTTCGGTATAATCTCGAATTTCTTTATTAATTTTTACTTCCATATTTACACCAATAAATTACCTATCATCTCTATCATAATCTTTATGTCTAAAAATATCGTTATCTCTTTCTTCACTCAAATTATTTTCTCTAACAATTTGTGCCTGTAATGATGGATTACTTTTTGCTTCATTATATGCAGTTACTATATCTTCACTCAAAAAATGATAATTCTTTTTTTCATAATTTTTCTTATCATCGATAAAATCATTCGTATATTCTAACGCTATTTGCTCATCAATTCTCAAATCTTTAGGATTTAATCCGTTATCCATACATATTAGAGCTTGATTAAAATATTTTTCATCCTCTTTTTTCAATGCAGTTAATTGATTATACATTATGGTTAAAAATTGTCTTGATGTAACATCTGCCATATATTTTTCAGTAACTTGATCTAATATTTTTTCATAATGTGCTGGTGGAACTTTGGTTGGTTCACCAGTATCTGGATTTAAATATGTATAAGTCATATCACTTATTGACTTACTCATATCTTTTAACTTCATTTGTGTAAAATCATCATATTGTCTTCTCATCTATTTTCATCACCTTTCCATATATCTATTTTTCTTTTTTGCTTCTCTTACTTCAGAAATACTTTTAATTATTTTTCCACTTTTATTTAATTCTTTTAATGTGCTATTATCAATGGTATCACTAACCTTTCTAGCAGCCTCACCTTTTGAATCAGCATCTACACGAATTATTAAAACTCCACCCAAATTTACTCTTACATCATATGTATTCATTAATTATCCTACCTCTCATAATCTTCTTTTCTTATTTTATTGTATAAGATTTCATTAATTTTATTTTCTGTTAGAACAATACTATTTTTATCAAATCTCATTTTATACTTAAGTATTTGTTCATCTGTTAATGATTTAAAATCTCCATTCTCATAATCATCTCCAACAATTAAAAAAGGACCGGCTATTATGTCATGTCCTATATATCTATTTAATTTCATTCCATTAATTTTACCTTCTTCGTTGCATATTATTACAACATCGGAATCATTCGGAAGATACGCACACTCAATATATCCTCCAACAATATCCTGTTTTGCTTCTAAAGTATTATCTATTTCTATTTCCTTTGGTAGTTCATAAGGTTCTACCAAAAGACATTTAATTTTTTCTTTTTCCATTTTTACCTCCCAAAAAAGAGCAGACATATTTCAGTCTGCTCCAAACTAACTCTCTAGTAAGTGATTACATTTTGTGAACTTTCTAGAAAGTAAAGTGGTTTAAGTCGACTTTTAATCGACATAAAAATTATAGCATCAATCACATTGTATTTCAACATAATTAATTATATATGTGCTAAAGCATTAATAATGGCTAATGGTATTCTAATAACTAACCACATCATAAATTTAAATACATATATAATTGCATAAAAAGGTAATAAAATTAATTTTAACATTTTCTACCTCCCATTAATTATTAATATTAATTGTTCTTTCTCGTTGATTGCACATTATATTATCATAAAAACAAACATTTGTCAATTTTTCTATGATAACCAATATGGATATCCTGTCATCCATTGCATCATATATTTTGTATATTCTCCAGGACTATCAGTATAGACTTCTCTCATTTTTTTACTATAATTTTTTGCTTGATTGCATTCTTCAACTGCTTTATCATATTCAGGATCCCATTGCATACTATTCTTTTTGTAATCACAATGCTCATTTATAAATCTTTCCACTATATCGTCCAAATAAACCATTGCTGTATCTTCATCTAAATTAACATTTGCCATTATGAATTTTACTAAAGCACTATACTCTCTTTCCCAAAAATAAATTCTGAAAAAATAATTTATTATCTGCTGTTCTATCGGTAGCTGCCTTTCCTTAGCAATAACATCAGCATACCGTTCTGGATATTTTCTCCATTGGCTTTCTTCCCAAGTAATTTGTTTTTTTTCAGAGTTTTCTTCAAATTTCTCTATTGGTATCAATTAGTTTCACCTCTAATATTATTATATCACATGTTTGATAATATTTATTAGTGCTAATTAAGTTATTATACCTATAATCCCATCATTTCTCTTACTATTCTATCTGATATTTTTACTGTTCCTACAAGGACTAACATATTAAAAATAAGTTCGCCTATATATTTCCATACCTGAGTTACAGTTGCAGCATCTGCATCAACAACTGGTGGAGTGCTTGCAAATAATGAAAAGATGATACATGACAACACTATTATTACACTTTCCAAGCAAACAGCAGAATAACTTTTTATAAAACTTTTACCAATATTCTGTGATGGTTCACCAGCAAATGATGATAAAGGGACTGGTGCTATTGCAGTATATAGATATAATTTAAAAAATCTACCATATACAGTCATAATCATTATGAATGCTAAAACAGTCACTATTAAACCACCTATTAGAGTAACTGCCCATAATGGTATAGATTCAAAAAAGCCACAGTCTTCTATTGCCTTTACCATTGAAGAAGGCAAAGCTGAATCCGTAGAATTTGATATATTCGATATACTCATTATTTTAGAAACAATTCCTTGTGATATTTTGAATATTGCCATCATTAAATCCATTCCATAAGTTACTAGTATTTTAGCTATTGCAAATCTTATAAATAGTTTTAAAGCATGTTCTGGTTTTTTCACTTCAGTAATAGAACCACAAGTCTTAATTACACCAACAACAAAAAATAAAACTAATAATGCAAGTCCTATTGCTTGCATTCCTCCATAAATATTCACAATAACTTCCCATATTTTTCCACCTTTGAATGTCTCAGGAGTTTGAGTAATTAAAGTCCATATTTCAGCAAATTTAGAATTCCAAGTTTCTAATGCATTTTCTAAGTTTTGAACTACCCAATTATCACTCACTTTTTATCACCTTTAACCACCAGTAATCATTGTTAATATTTCTTTTGAAAAAGTAATAATTATGCCACCAGCAAAACTTAAGAATCCATTTGCTCTTTGAGATGGATCATGACTTTTAAAAGATAATCCTATTTGAACTATAGAAAAGACTAGTATGATAGTGCCAATAGCTCTTACTAGTCCAAAAATAAAATTTGATAGATTACTAACTACAGTCATTGGATCATCTTCTGCAAAAACAATTGAAGTTGATGTAAGCAAAATCAAAAGCAGTAGATTAAAACAAAACAGTTTAAATATTCTATACCTTTTACTTCCCAATTCTTTTTTAAATATACTAATATTTTTCTTCATTATTTTCCTTCTTTCTTTAAATATCTTTCAATCTCATCAGATGATATGAAATCATATTCATCTAATATACTATTTTCGTTTTCACTAGCATTTATTACCACTCGTTTTATAGATGAAAAATCCATACTTATGGATGCTATTGCATTTGTAGTTTCACCATGTTTATATGGTTCTGCCTTACCATCTGCTGATAATTCAACATTAGGATGTTTTAATACATCATATTTTAAATCCATTATTGGTCTTTCTCCTCGAATAAAAAGAATTGCATACTTATTATCTAGTAATCTTACTTCATCTGGTGTTAGTAATTCTCTACCATTAATCTGATAATTAGTTGAATAACTACCACTTCTTCCAGAACTTTTACCATATGTGTTCATATCGATTGTTTCTTTTCCAAGCAATTCTGATACATATTTATGCGTTGACTGTTCATTTCCACCTAAATAAAGGAACTCATCGCAATTTCCAACAATAGATTCCCAATCTTTTTCAAACAATTTTTTTAATTGTGCTAAGTTTTGCAATATTATTGATACTGATATCTCTCTAGATCTCATTACGGATAATATATTCTGAAAATCATCTGGTAATGATACATTAGCAAATTCATCCATAAGAAAATGAACATGAATTGGCAATCTTCCACCATATTTATAATCAGCAATGTAAAACAATTGTTGAAACAATTGAGTATATAACATACTTACCAAAAAATTGAATGATGGATCGTTATCCGGAATAATTGCAAATAAAGCTGTTTTCTTTTCACCAATAGTATCTAATTCTAATTCATCGGTTTGAGTAAGTCCTGCAAGACTATCAAGGTTAAATTTTTCAAGTCTAGAAGCAAGTGTTATTTGTATTGACTTTAAAGTTTTTGCAGAACCACTACGATAATCTCTATAATATTTTAGTGCTATGTGATTTGGATTTTCTACTTCCAATTGATTAAATAATATATCAAGAGGACTTATGTAATTTTCATCTTCTTCCTTTACATCTCCTGCTCTTAGCATCTCCATAACCATTGGAAAATTCTGCTCATCGTTAGGTGCTTCATACCACAAGTAAAACATAAGAGATAAAAGTAACATTGCTGCAGCTGTGTCCCAAAACGGATCATTCGATTGACTACCCTTTGGTGTCGTTGCTTTAAACAAATTCGTAACTAATCTTTGAATATCATTATCTGTTTTTATATAAACAAATGGATTATAACAATGAGATTTTTCCATGTTTATTAAATCTAAAACTTTAACTATATATCCATTTTGTTCTAGTAGTTTTCCTTCATCTCTTGCAATTTCTCCCTTTGGATCTAAAACAATCAATGAAGTATTACATTGCATAACATTTGGCTTAGCAAAGAATCTTGTTTTACCTGCACCTGAACCACCAATAACTAGTGTATTTAGATTTCTTCGATGTAATCTACCATTAAAACCTATAGAAATATTTTGAGTAAGAATTTTATTATTTGAATAAGGTTGTTGTTCATAAGTCTTACTAATTTTATGAATACTACCCCATTTAGCACTACCATGCTCTTCTCTTTTTCTATAGTTTCTTTTTGTTGATATGTAAATACCTATAACCATCAAATATACAATTATAAAAATTACAATTGCTTTAATTGATTCACTACACCAAATAATATTAAATGGATTATCCATTTGTTTTGGGAACTGCTTAATTAAATTAAACAATCCATCGCTGCAATAAGGCGCTACTAGTAAAGCTAACCATATAGTAGGTATTAATCCAACTATTATATATAAAATATAGTTGTCTTTATTTTGTTTCATCTATCTTCTACGAAACGGTCTTTGTGAAAGTATCTTTTTTTTTCTGGTGCATCGAGAACCTTTAATAAAACTTCATCAACAAAATCAGTTTCACTATGCTCACTAATTAATTTATTTCTAAATTCATTTAATGCATTTATGATAAGTCCTATTTCATACTTATCTAGTTCTAGTATTTTATAAATATCTTTCACTACCTATTTTTCTCCTTAATGTCTTTTCTTATTTTATCTACTTCAGATACTAACTTTGACTTTTCACGATTTGCTACTTCTTTTTTAGCTTTTGCTAACTTTTCCTTAACAGATTTTTTATCGTTTATCTTAGCACCCTGATCCGAAGTCTTTTGCATTTCTAAGAAAGGCTTTGACTGAGGGCTTTTTTCGGTCTTTGCCAAATGGGGGTTTAATGTATAATCTTCTTTTGTAATAGATTTGTTTTCTTTATTTTCAAATTCCTTTTGCTCTGCTGATTTTGTTGTTACACCTTTATTTTTTTCTTCTTTAGTCTTTTCTATATTACTTCTAATAGTAACTTCATCATAATTTGCTAATTTGAATCTATCAACAATTCTGTTGATTTTTGCAGCATCTTCTGCTCTAACCATAATATCAACAACACCATCTTTTGATGATGTTTTCTTATTAATTAAAGCACTATATAAAACACCATATCTTTTTGCTTCTTCTGTAAATTTTTTAAATTCTTCTTGTCTTACTGAAAAAACTTTTAATTCTTTACCAGACTTTAACATATTATTTAAATTTGTTTTTCCAGAAGTTTTTCTTTTATCTTTCATAATTGCATATAAAAGTGCAGCAACATCTTTTGCTCCATTACCAGTAATTTTAGCTGCTACTTCAAATCCTTCTAATGATAACCTTACAATTTGCTCTGCAGCATCACCTGATGTGTTCATCATTTATCATCTCCTTTTCTTCTAATTTTCTTAAATCGTTTTCTATTGTCTTCTTTCTTTTTTGAATCTTATTACATAGTATTAAATCATCATTAATGATTTTAACCTTACTATTTAAATCACTAATCTTTAAATTAAAATCTTCTGACGAATCTAGATCGTTATTTCTATTTAATCTCCACAATTCTTCTCTTTTTCCTTTTACTTCAATTAATTCTTCTTTTAATTTATGATAAAAAGAAAAAAACTGTTCTTCAGTTTCAATATTATTATTAGCGAGCAATATAGCTTGCTTACTAAGTTCATCTAAATGTTTTATATCTTCTCTCATACCAGCAGATACATATTTTTTATTCGCATATTCTGGATAAATACTTAAAATATGGCAATACCTAATATACATCCCATAGAAACTATTATTTTTTGGTTTTAACAATGATGTTAAATAATTATCAATTACTTTATTGTTTTTAAAATAGTTTTTCTTTAATGGTAAATAAGTCCCCGCTATTTGCTTTTTAATATTATCTATAGAATAGTCTTCACCAAAATATCTTTCTATTCTAATATTTCTTTTATAATTTTCACCTCTAATACTCAATTTCCCTGAACGATTAATAACATCATATTTCATGTTCTTTAATATCGTAATAAATTCACTATAATTATGTGAAATAGAAATGGCAATATCTAAATCTTGATTTGCTATCTTGTAATAATTTGTGTATTCAATGTTTTTATTTTGATAACCTAAATAGTTAATTCCTGTTTTTGTCTTTTTTTCTTTTAAATAGCTTAAATTGTTTTCTTTACATATGCAGTCATTCAATCTTCGTAATTCAGAATATGTTGATCTATTGTTATAATATTTTTTCCCATCTACAAATGATATGGAATTAATAACAAAATGGTTGTGATAATTGTTAGTATTCAAATGTGTGCTAACAACTACTTGAAATCTATCTCCCCACATTTCTTTTGCTAACTCTAGTCCAATCTTATGAGCTTGTTCTGGTGTTACTTCACCTTCTTTAAATGACTGATATGCATGAAATCCAAGAGTTCCATCTATTCTATTAAATTGTTTCTTAACTCTAATCATATCTTTTAAAGCAGTATTAGGATTACAATTAATACCAGACACAAATAGTTTGTCTTCAGTTTTAAATTCATTTTGAATATATTCTAGTGATTTTTCTAAATTTAAATAGTTATCTAAATCAGTTTTTTTATTATCAGTAGTATATTTAATTACTTGTCCGAGATTACTATCAATTTTCCATATTGCGACTGTCGCTATCTTTATCACCTACTTTCATTAAATATATTTATCTTTTAATTCTTCAATCAAGACACTTAATCTATTAAAATGTTTTTCTAATTCATATATATATAAACTTCCATTAGTATTTGCAACTTTAGTTAGTTGATTAATATTAACTCCAATTCTATTTATCTTCTCTATTGCATCATAAAAATCTTTTTTAGGTGCTTCCTTGATCGTAGTTTCAAATAATAGTTTTCTGAATGTATCAGCTTCACTCATATTAAGTAAACTTGCTAACTTTTTTAGTTGTTCATCTTCTTCAAAACTTAACCAAAAATTTTTCTTAATTATCTTTCTTCTCATGCTTACCAAAATATCCTTTAAATAAATTATTATCAGTTAATTTGTTTAACATCATAATACATATTGATACTATACCTGCTAAACTGCCTATAATTAATCCTAATAAAAAAAATAAAAATTCATTCATAATTATCTATCCCTACTTTCCTCTCGTTTTTTTATACTATTCATTCTATCTATGATGGAATCATCATTAAAATATCTCTCCATATATGGATAATCTAAGTCTTGTTCTTTTTCATTTAATGATTCATGAGAATATTCTTCATAATCATCATAATTTTCACCTATTCTTGCAAATCTATATGACATATCATTATCTTTCAATTTTGATAATCCATCTTCAATTGCACAAACATCTGGATAACCATACCATTTAATATTATTCCATCCTAAATAAACTTGATATTTATTTCTTTCCATAACATTAGTGTTATTTAATAAATCAAATTGATAATCTTTTGGAATATCATTTTCTTGGTAATAATCTTGAATATGTTTTTTTAATTCTTCATAACCTTTTCTAGATGTAACTATTCTTACATCAGATCTATAGCCCATTATATCTCTCCTTTCAAATAATCAGGGGATTGGGGATTTCCCCATAATACGGGAAAAGTCCCTCGTGGGAGGAACTTTTCATTGCTTGCTAATTAGAGTGATAAATCACTCATTCATCAAATAAGATTTATCTTGCGGGTTCTTCTTGTGCTCTAGAAGATAAAAATGTAATTCTTTCTGCAACAACCTTAGTTGCAAATTTCTTTTCACCATCTTTTTCATAAGCATCAACTTGTAATCTTCCTTTTACTCCAATTACATCACCTTTTTTACAATATTCTGCAGTATTCTCAGCTATAGCATTCCATAGAGTTACCTCCACAAAATCAGTTTCATAAACACCATCGGCATTCTTATATGGTCTAGTAACAGCCAAAGATAAATTAGATACTTTTTTTTCTGTTTCAGTTTCAACTACCTCTGGTTCTTTTGTTAACCTTCCTACTAAAATTACTTGATTAAGCATTTCCTTCACTCTCCTTTTCTTTTTTATATTGCTCTTTTTTACTAATTAATTCACTCATCCAATCATTCGTAACAACAACAGGATTAAGGTTTTTATTCATTATATTGATAAGTAATCTCGCTTCAGATGGATATAAATTTATAACTACTCTATCTTCTTTAACAAATGAATAAGTCATTATTTTATCAAAGAATTTTTTATATCCTTTTTTACTGTCATCTTCCTTAATGGCTTCCATATTTAATAATTCAGTTATTTTATTAAAGTCATTCTTAAATAATGTTATTCTTACTTGTCCATGCATTTTAATTATCTCCTTCCACAAAATTTGGCATAACCAACATTCCTAATGCAAGGAAATATATTCCTTCATCATCCTTATCAAATGCACCTTTTATTCTAATTAATTCATTTCCATTTAATTCTTCTAATTGTGTAATATTGAAATTATCATTATATCTAAATTCGATAATATCATCATTATTTTTTACTTTAAAAGATTTATTATCTAAATCTCTATCATATAAATATCCTTCTATTAAAATTTCATTTCTAAATTTGTTGTTCATAATTTTTATCTTTCCTTTCATTTTCATTTATTTCGTTATTACATAAAAATGTAATTATTTTTTTATTAACTAAGGCATTTTTTATGCCAATAGCAATAGTTAATTCAGTTCTATTAAAAGTTGTCTGCTGAATTAAATTTTCGACTTTTAAATCAATTATTTTTTTATCAGTATTGTATCCTTCTCTAATAAGCTTATCCAATACTCTTAATCTTTCTTTATATATTTTTTCGTTTTTCATTTTATCTTACATCACCGCTTTTCATAATCTCTCTGTATAGAATCAAATATTCTTTCAATGCTAGTTCAATATTCATACCATAATAATGACCATCTAACCAAGATCCATGTTCTTTATCCAAACCATAAGCTAATACGAATTGTTCACTATCAGGTGCAAATATTAGCACATAATCAAAGTATTTATTCTCTTTTATCACATAGAATTTTCCTAGTCTTTTATTCTTTAACTCTACCATTTTTCTTTCCTTTCCAATTCTGAAATAACTATAATTTGTTTATTAGTCCCATCTCTACAAGTAATCAATGTTAAAGTATTTTTATATCTATTCCTATTAATAACTGCTTTTCCCGTTTTTTCTACATCATAAATATTAACTACTTTGTAAAAATAGGATTCATTATTAAAATCAATTATTATTTCATCATTGATAGATAATTTATCTAATTTTCTAAAAAAAGAAACTGAAGAATTTCCAGAATGAGATGCCAAAATTACATTTCCATATTGTTTGTTTGGCAATGCATATGGTTCTACAAATGCTATATTTTTATCAACATTATTTTGATAACTATAAGGACTTACTAGTCCTCTTTCCAAATTAATCTTAGGTATTTTGATGATACCAATATAATTTAATTCTTCGTTTATGGCTGTTTCTTCTTCTACCGTATCGCTATTGATAGTTTCAATATCTATTATTTCTTTATCATCATAGAATTTATTAATTGCTTGTTTTTCTGAATCTTTAAGTTTAATATTTTGATATAGTTCAATTCCCAAAATAATAAATCCAGATATAAAAAATAAAGAACCGATTAATAGTAATCGATTCTTATTTTTTCTTTTTATTCGCATATATTACAACTCCTATACCAAGTATTATCAATAAAACACCAATTATAATTTTGATTCTTAATTCATTTCTTGATGTGTTAGGAACTTCAATAATTTTACTATCTTCAAGTGTTGATTTTACAATTTCACCATCTTCTTTTACTTCAAAATACATCCTTTCTGAATTTATTTCATAACCTTCTGGTGCTTCTTTCTCAATAAAGTAATATTCTCCATATTCCAATTCTTCAATAGTAATAATTCCATCTTCATCTGTTCTTCCACTAAATATTAGTTCTTCGGTTTCAGCATTATATATTTCTATTAATGTATTAGGCAATGGTTCTTGAGTAGAAATATCTACTTTTGTTAAGATAAGTGTTCCTGTAATAATCTTATTTGTTATTTCAGATTTAACAATTTCACCATCTTCTTTTACTTCAAAATACATTTTTTCTGGATTAAGAACATAACCTTCAGCAGCTTCTTTTTCAACAAAATAATATTTACCAACTACTAAATTATCTACTTCTAAATCACCATTTTCATCAGTTCTACCAGAGAATACTAACATGTTATCTTCTGTGTATATTTCTAATAATGTATTAGGAATAGGTTCATTAGTTGAAATATCTGTCTTTGAAATTATTAGATTTCCTTTAGGTAATTCATTATGTAGTTCTAATTTATTACTGATAACACCTGTATATTGATCTTTATAATTTAATTCAAAACAATGAGGTTCATTGTCTAAAATATGGTTTAAAACAGTTTTTTCCTCAATTACACAATAACTACCTAAATATAAATCACTAATTGTTGTTTTTCCATTTATGGTTTTAAATGTCTTAACAACATCATTTTTTCTTAGTATTAATGTTCCATCACTTGAATAAATATCACTATTAGCAATTAGTTTAAAACTAACATCATCTAATAATATTTCTTGATAGCTGATATTATTTACTTCGTCAGAATTTGTTTCATCAGAATTTTTACTATTTCTTAATTGAGCAGCTACTTCTAATAAGTTTTCACTTCCTTTAATAGCAAATTCTTCACCATATTTAGTTAGTTCTAACTGTCCTTTTACTTCTGTATTTGAAAACTTAACTTCTAAGATTGCCTGTTCATTTTCATAAATAAAATTGCTTTCTTCACTTATCGTGAACTTAACTGGCTCCCTATTCCACAAATATCCTTCAATTTTTTGATCTAATTCCTCTATTTGATAATTAGCTGGTCTTAATGGATATGGTGTAATAAATTCGCCATTACTATCAGTTTCATATTCACAAATTGTTTGATGATTTGGATATGTTATTTCTTGACAAATATATTCGTTTTCATCTAAGTTTTTAATTTTAAACTTAATTCCACTCTTAGCAATTTGTTTTCCTGAAGTTTTATCAATTTTTATCAATCTTAGTTTAGCCGTTATTTCAGCATCAGAAATCATCCTTGTTAAGTCTGTATTATCAAAATCAATTTTTATTTCAAAATCATCACATTTCTCATAATTATAAGTGCTATTTTTTTGCTTTACAATGTATGTTCCATAAGGTAAAACAATACTTAAATGTCCTTTATTATCAGTTGTTGCACTCTTATATATTTCGTTACTAGACTTTAAATAAAAATCAAATGTAATATCAGGTTCACCAATTAATTCCGCTGTTTTATCACTTGCATATACTTTATAAATTTTAAACTCTTGAGTAAACACCTTATCGTATGCGATAAATTCTACTTCTTGGTTATCCTCATTTAATGTAAATGTATATACAGTATCATCCACTAAATAACCTTCACCAGCAGCAACTTCACGAACTGTATATGTGTCAAAAGGTAGCTCTTTTGTTTTTTCATTTTGACCTGATACAAGTATATCTACTGTATCTCCAGCACTATTGATTACATAATACTTCGCACCTTTTAATGATGCATCTCCTTGTGCAGTTTCACCTGTATCTTTATCTAATTTCTTTAATATAATTGAACCACCATTAACATCAATTGTAAAAGAAGATACAACAGGATCTAACATACCAGATCTAATCATCTTTTGACTATCTCCATTGTAATATATCAAATTAACTCTATCTGTATAGCCTTTTTTAATTAAACTGATTTCCCCTGTTTCAACTGAAGTAATGTTATCAATACTTAGTGTATTTCCACTAATTGATACATTTTCAAAATCTGATTCATATATTTCATATTGACTTAAAACACCATTTGTATCAGTAATTGATAAAGCATCTCCAACATTAACTTCATAAATTTCATCATCAAAAGATGGTCTTTTGGTATGATTATTCATTAGATTTAGAATATTGTTTTTCTCGTTTTCAATATCCATTTGTGGTCCATATCTATCCTCACCATATATCCAACCTACAGCTCTTCCAGAGATTTTTTCCCATATTAATTCTTGTGCTGCAAAATAATACTTCATAGTTTGATGTCCACTATAATCGTATCCATAATATGCAACTAATCTAATATATCTAATTACATCATCACTTAATCCAGTTATACTCCAATCAGTAGTTGATGAATAAGTATAAATATTAATTGCAATTCCTGGTTGTATGCAATAAGCAGTTTGTCCATTCATTGTTAATCTTTCTGCATAAAATAATCTAACTCTATCTGGTGCATTATATACAGCATAATATCCATCATAATAGTTTCTTACTAAAGAACTATCATTTACATCAGCATAAATTTTTGTGTTATTAAATAACATTATTGATATCATTAATAACAATATATTTATTATTTTTTTCATTTTATAATCCTCCAATCAATCATAAAAAAAGAATATAGTTTTTTTCTATATTCTGTTCTTAATAATCTTTACTTATTTTTAATATTCCTTCTGGACTACAAGTGAATCCAGTCACTCGATCTGATAATCTTGATTTAATTGAATTTCCAATTTCGTTACATTTATCAATAGTTCCATAATTATATTCAACAAATACATAGTCAATAAAATATCCTAATGTTTTATCACTTTTTGATATTACTTCAATATAATTAACATTAGATATACTTTTTTTAAATTTTAGTTGAATAGGAATTGAAATATCCATGCAAGCTTCAGCACTACTACAATCTATTCTTCCTTTGTGTATTCTATAATCCATACTATTAGTATCAACAGAATTGTCTTCAACATGTTCCCCTTGTTGTGGTTCAGTAACTTCTTGATTATTAATAATTTGTTCCTGATTGTTTGTATTATTTACAGAAGATTGTTCTTGACTTGATGCATCAGGATTATCTTCATTATTAACAGAAACAGAGGTATTTGTTGTAACCTGTTTCTCTGCTTTGAAATCTTTTGTATTTATTATTTCTTTTTTGTTACTCTGATTATCAGACTTTTTTTCTTCATTTAAAGAATCCAAATATTCTTGATTATTAACTTCTTCATAAGTGTAATAATCAACCTTATCGTTATAATAAATCTCATTAATTTCTTCTTGAATTAATTCTTCCATTTTTGTTTTGGATTCTTTTTTTAATGATTTTACCTTGAATACTATTGTAGTTATTAAAGCTACAATTATTAAACAATATAATAAAATCATTATTATTTTTTTCTTTTTCACATTATCACCCTTTCTAACTTGCATTATATTGACAGTTAAACATAAATCAAGTTTGCAAATTAGTTAATATATCTATGTCATTATCATCACCTACTATCCCTTTCTCTTTGCTTTAAGACTTTTGAATAATATTCACAAGCCTTTATTACAAAATCTTCAACCTTATCCCTACTTATATTTTTTGGAATAACACTGTATAATTTACTTTCATGTATTTTTACTTTTGGAACTTGATTAGGTTTTAGTTCATTCAATCTGTTATCAATTGCTTCTTCACTAAAGATATTTTTTTGACTTAATTGTTTTAGCTCTATTGCTTGAGATAAACTAGGTGTCAATAAATTCATTTCAATATAATCTGCAAGGATTTTCTGCTCATCTGGTTTCAAAAATGACAATTCCACCGCAGGTCTTAAAGCAATTGCAGGTGTTTGTTTTAGTTCACTATTATCCACCATATTTAATAATTCAGGAATTAAATTTGTTAATCTAATATATCTTTGAATTTGTCTAGCACTTTCTCCAACTTCATCTGACAATAAACTATCACTTCTTAACTTCGTGCCCACTGGGCGCAAAGTTGTGTCATGTGGTAACGAAGTTCCTTGATGTTTTAGAGCATCGTATTTCATTTTGTATGCAAATGCTTTTTCTGAAGGTAATAATTTTTCCCTTTGAAGATTACTATCTACCATAAATATTATTGCTTCATCATCAGATAAGTTTTTTACAATACAAGGTAATGTATTTAATCCTAACTGTTCACTTGCAAACTTTCTACGATGTCCTGAAATCATCTCATATCTTCCATCATCTTTTTTTCTAATAATAGCTGGTGACAATACACCATTTACTTTAATACTATCTTTTAGAGTTTTTAATTCATCATTATCAACTACTCTAAATGGATGGTCTTTAAAATTATCTATCAGTGCTATATCAATTTCTTCTATTTTTTCTTTATTATTCTCATCTCTTTGTTCCTGTGTAGTATAGAAATCATCTAGACTGAATGGAATTGGAATCTCTTGTTTTTTCTTCTCGTTCACCTTTTATTACCTCCTTTGCAAATTCAACATAACCTTGAGCAACTTTATTATTCTTGTCATATGATATAATACTTTCTCCTAATCTTGTTGATTCAGCTGCTTTTATTCCTCTTGGTATTTGTGTATCAAATAACTTAAATACAGTTCCATAAGTCTCTCTTAACTCATTACTTATCTCTTTTGATAAATTTGTCCTTCCATCAACCATTGTTAAAAGAATTCCGCCTACCTTTAAATCAGGATTAATTTGCTTTCTAACTTTTAAAATTGTATTCATCAAATGACTCATACCTTTAGCAGCTAAAAACTCAGATTGAACAGGAATAATTACTTTATCAGCACTTGCTAGAGCATTAATTGTTATCATCCCTAAACTTGGCATACAATCTATTAGCATATAATCATAATTTTTTTTTAGTTCTGATATACAATTTCTTAAAGTATATTCTCTACTCATAGCATTTACCAGACTTACTTCCATTGAAGCAAGCTCCAAGTTTGTAGGTATAACATCAACACCTTCATCATGTTTTATTATTGCTTCTTTTGCATTAATATCTAAATCATTAATTGATCTGTTCATCAATGTTGATAATGTCGTTGGAATATTATCAGCATTGTGCCATCCCATATATGTAGTTAAGTCTGCTTGTGGATCAGCATCAATTAATAAAACCTTCTTACCTTCCTTTGCTAATGCTACGCCTAAATTAAATGTTGTTGTTGTTTTTCCAACACCACCTTTCTGATTTGCAATTGCAATTACTTCACATTTTCCCATTTATTCACCTCCATTCCAACCAATTGTCTGATTCTATTTCTCTATCATCAGGATATAATTCTTCAGGCATTTTTTCGAATTTATTAAAATTTGATTCTAAAGCATTTTTAAAATAACCGAATCTATTAGTAATTTCATCCCCGTTTTCATCAATATAATTTCTAGATTGAACTTTATTCATTATATAGTGAACTACTGAATATAATTGTTTATATGTTTTACCCTTATCTAAAAACTTTTTAAATAAATCATCATAATAAAATGTTTCTGGGCTATCCTCGTTTACATAATTCTTTTGAATCAATTCTAATGTTAAAATATTATGTGAAGAAGATTTAGATTCATTGATAGGTGGTTCGCTTTTATCTATTTTATCTATTATATCTATTTCTTCTTTAGTATTTTGTTTATTAGTATTTATTTGGGGCGGATTCTCCGGATTCGGTTCTTCCATATCCGGTTTAACCGTATACGGAAAATCCGTATTCGGTGAAATATCCGTTTTTTCGTGCTCTACGAATGGTTTCTTGAAGATATGGTAATCATATTCAAAAGTTCCATTTTCGTTTCGTGAGGGCTCTATTTTTAGGTAATGATGAAGTTTTAATTCATTTAAGATGGATCTAATAGCATCTTTACTTTCTTTTGAGATAGCTACTAATCCTTTAAGAGAATAATCCCAATCATCTGGTAAACTAAACATAAAAGATAATAACCCTTTTGCCTTATAACTAAGATTTTTATCTCTCAAATGATAGTTAGTCATTACCGTAAAATTTTCTTGTTCTAAATCGACTTTGAATTTTGCCATTATTTTTACACCTCCCAACAAAAAAAGCCAATTACTTGGCTCATAAATACAAATTATAGTAGTATTCTAAATTATAGGTTCTTTCGTCATTAAAATTGGCATTTTGACGCTTATAACATAAGACTGCTTTTTGGTCACTGTCAAATCATTACCACTAGCTACACATATACCTTTAACTAAATCTTCAACACTCATCATTTCATTTTGTTCTAAGTATATTTGACTTCCTCCCATTGATGCTGCATTTTTTGAAACAACAACAATATCATTCCATTTTAAATTGCCATTTTCGATATTTTCCATAATAATAATTAAAGACATTATTTTAGTCATTGATGCTGGTGCTAACCTCTCATTAGCATTTTTTTGATATAATATTTCTCCCGTAGAAGCCTCTATTAAAATAGCACTCTTCGCATTCTCAGCTAAATTTAAGTCTTCAGCAAAACTAACTATTGGAATAATCCATAAAATAAAAAATAAACATATTTTCTTCACTACTATCACCTAGTTTAATATATGTTTATTTTTATCATTTATTATTAATTTTAACTAAGTCCTATCTATCAAATAATACGGAGCCAACTTCAGTTGGATGATCAAAAAATAATTGTTCTTTTTTATTTGATTTATTAATTAAGATTAATAGAATTACTTGAAAGTCTCCACCAGCTAAAATTATTTGAAGTAAACCGCTAAAAAACAAAATTGAACTTTTAAAAAATAAACCTATAACAGATACGAGTATACCAAGTACTATGCACGGCATCAACATTGATATAATATATTGATTCTTTTTTTCTGGAACTAAACATACGCAATATGGTGTAAGTGCTTTCCAAATAATACCAAATTCAACATCTTTAAAACCATTTTTAGCAAAAGCAGCATGAGTAAGTCCATGAATAAATTCATGAACAGGAAGGCCTACCACAAAATTAATAGCTAAAACAATATAAAAAATCATTAAACCTGGAAATTCAAATTTTAGTTCCTTATTTATTAAATAATATAATAGTATTAAAATTGCCACTAATGGCAGTGCTATTATAATTGATATAATATTACCTATAACAGCATTAATTGTTAATCTGTGTTCTTCGTAACCATCTTTTTTTAGTCTTTCACTTTGCTCTTTATATCGTTCTAATCGTTTCTTCTCTTTTTCAGATAATTCTTTTTCTTTTCTCATTTTATTACTCCATTCTCATACTATGCACTAACTTCTGATAAATCATCATCATCTGCCAACATCTCGTGATAAAGCATTACTTATTACTCCGACTTTAGTTTTTAAATACTCGCTATTACTTTTAACAGTCATTATATCACTTCCTACTAACCTACCATAATTTTATCATAAATAAAATGAAAAATCTGCATCCATCTGCATACTTTACATTTTATTTGCAAAAAAAAAGCGATTGCTCGCTTTTTTCATTATTCAATAATTTCAGATACTGAACCAGCACCAACAGTTCTTCCACCTTCACGGATTGAGAACTTAGTTCCGTTTTCAACAGCAATTGGAGCTATAAGTTCAACTGTCATTG
>JAEEGL016841973.1_pt1 | contig 31049 bp, 22 predicted proteins | sample 9134231 | NCBI WGS metagenome assembly JAEEGL01 (sample SAMN16246548, study PRJNA631951) | gut metagenome | biome: gut microbiome; feature: rumen; material: fiber-attached | host: Bos | place: Iran: Karaj | collected 2018-10
AAACGGACATATTTCCATCAAATAGAGGAATAAGTGTAGCTAGCATAAAACCGCTCCTTTCATGTGCATATAGACATACTCCCACTTAAGTTTATTTTATCAAAATCGAACGATTAATTATATTATATTTTTATAAAATTCCGCTAACCATTATCACTTTTTCGTTTGTGGGAACGTTTTTGGTGTTTATCGCCTATATTTATCTGTAATTAGTTTGAATTATTCGGCGCAAAAGCACTAAATATGTGATATGATTATGATTAGGGTTTTAACACGAGTTTTCACAAAATTGGGATACAGGGGGAACTTAATATGGCTCAAGTTGAAATGTTGGCCATGATTCTTGCCGGCGGTCGTGGCAGCAGGTTGAAAGACCTGACTACAAAAGTAGCAAAGCCAGCAGTCTTTTACGGTGGAAAATATCGTATCATTGATTTTCCTCTCAGCAACTGTGCAAACAGTGGCATCGATGTAGTAGGCGTACTTACTCAGTACGAATCCGTTCTATTAAACAGTTATGTTGCTCAGGACGGCCGTTGGGGTCTCGACTCCAAGGACAGTGGTGTTTATGTTCTTACACCACGTGAAAAAGCCGATGAGGGGCTCGATGTCTACAGAGGAACAGCAGATGCTATTTCTCAGAATATCGATTTTATCGATACCTACAATCCTGAATATCTTCTCATTCTTTCAGGCGATCACATCTATAAAATGAACTATGAAACCATGCTTGAATACCACAAGGAAATGGGCGCCGATGCTACAATCGCTGTACGTCCCGTTCCTCTTAAGGAAGCAAGCCGTTTTGGTATCATGAACACAGATGGCCATGGCAAGATTGTTGAATTCGAGGAGAAGCCTGCAAAGCCTAAGAGCAATCTCGCTTCTATGGGTATTTACATCTTCAGCTGGAAGAACCTTCGCAAGATGCTTGTTGAAGATATGAAGAATCCTGACTCCGATCACGATTTCGGTAAGGATATCATTCCTAAGATGCTTGGTGATGGCAAGAAGCTTTTTGCCTACGAATTCTCAGGCTACTGGAAGGATGTCGGAACAATCGACTCCCTTTGGGAAGCAAATATGGATCTTCTCGATCCTAAGAACGAGCTTAACCTCAATGATTCTTCATGGCTTATTTATACTGAAGACGTTTCTACTCTTCCACAGTACATTGGTAAGAATGCCAAGGTTAAGCACGCATATATTACTCAGGGCGTATGCGTAGAGGGTCAGGTTACCAACTCTGTTCTCTTTACCGGTGCTGTAGTAGCTCCAGGAGCAAAGGTTATAGACTCTGTTCTCATGCCCGGTGTAGTAGTTGAGGAGGGTGCGACAGTCACAAGAGCTCTTGTGGCAGAAAATGTGCGAATTGGCCAAAAAGCCAAAGTCGGACAAAAGGGCAGTGAAAATATCCTGCTTGTTGCTAAGAATGTGAAAGGGGGTAACAAATAATGGCAATCAGAGCATTCGGTATTGTATCCTCCGCTGACAACAGCATTCACGTTGAGGGACTTCACGATTATCGTCCCATCGGATCATTTTCATTCCTTGGAAGATTCAGGGTTATCGACTTCCCTCTCTCCAACATGAGCAACAGTGACATCAGTCGTATTCAGGTTTATCTTCGTTCACGTCCGAGATCTATCGCGGAGCATGTTGGTTCAGGCCGTCACTACAACATCAACTCCAAACGTGGTAAGATACAACTTCTCTTCTCAGAGAACAGCTCATCACGTTCGATTTATAACAACGATATATCAGCATTCCTTGAGAATATTGATATCATTCAGCGTATGCATCAGGACTATGTTATCATAGCTCCCAGCTACATGGTTTATAAGCAGGATTACAGACAGCTTCTTGAGACTCATGTTGCTTCAGGTGCTGATGTAACACTCCTCTACCACAAAGTAGACAACGCAAGAGAATATTTCAGAGGCTGCAAAGCAATCAATATGAACAAGCAGCGCGGCGTTGAATCTCTTGAGAAGAACCTTGGAACAGCTAAGGAAAGAAATATCTTTATGGATACCTACTGCATGAGCAAGGAGGTATTTGTAAATCTTATAAGAGCAGCTGCATGGGAATCATCCATTTATACTCTTGCCGACATCGTCAACATTAAGTGTAAAGAACTTGATATCAGAGGATATCAGCACAGAGGTTACTTCGCAGCACTTACAAGTCTGAATGACTATTACAACGCTTCATTGGAGCTCCTTGATTACAGTATCGCCAGCAATCTCTTCAGAGCAGAGTGGCCTATTTACACAAGAACCACAGACTCCTGCCCTACCAAGTATATGGACACCTCAAAGGTTACTAATTCCTTTGTATCAAATGGTTGTGTCATTGAGGGAACTGTAGAGAATTCTATTATTGGTCGTGGCGTTACTATCAAGAAAGGCGCTGTAGTTCGAAACTCAATCATTATGGCTTATGCTCAGATTGAAGAGGATATAAGAGTTGAGAACGCTGTAGTTGATAAATGGGCTAAGATCATTCATGCAAAGAGCATCATCGGTGAGAAAGATACTCCTCAGTATATCCGCAGAATGGATACACTTTAAGTAATAATTCAAAACATTACAAAGGGCCGGTTCTGAATTTCAGAACCGGCCCTTTTATGTGTTATTTATTCAAGAATTATTTAAGTTTGAACTTACCAACAATCTCTTCAAGTGTTCCTGCTATAGCTTCCTGCTTGCTGGACATATCATTTACGTTAGAAACGACATCCGCAGCAGCCATTACAGAATCGTTCACACGGCTTGAAAGATCTGCAGTATCCTGAGTGGACTCTGCGATATTCTGGATAGCCTTGCTTACTTCCTCCATGGAAGCTCTGATGTTCTCAACCATCTGAGCAATGTTCTCTGAAGATCCACCGAAGGAATCTGCATCATTTCCGTACTGTCTAGCTACGTCTACAAAGTGATCGTAGTCAGGTGTAACTGTTTCCTTGATGAATTCAAGCAGCTCTCCTGAAGAATTTGAAAGAGTTCCGAAAGCTTCCTGTACACCATCAATAGTATCACGAATCTGTTCAACTGCTTCTGATGTACTGCTTGCCAGTTTGTTGATCTCGGAAGCAACTACTGCGAAGCCCTTACCTGCATCTCCTGCTCTTGCAGCCTCAATACTTGCATTGAGTGAAAGAAGATTGATCTGATCAGCGATCTCAGCGATTGTATCAGCAAGTGTTCCAATCTGATCAACAACCTTAGCCTTCTCATTGGCCTCTGAAAGATCTGCTTCTCTCTGCTCTGCAATACTTATTGCATTGTCATAAGCCTGTTTGCTCTGTCTCTCAATATCTCTTGCTCTAGCCTTGATATCGGCAGCCTCAGAACTTGTCTTTTCAGTCTCAGCAGCGAGCTGATGAACAGAAGCATTAACTTCTTCTACAGATGCATTAACCTGCTCGGTAGCAGCGCCTGAGGACATCATAGCATCGTTGACACCTGAGATATTTCCCTGGATACTTGTAAACTGGTTTGACAGCTCATTTGCCATGCTTGCAAGTCCTGTAGATGTCTCAGATACCTGAACTGATCCGTCAGAGATCTTGCTGATAACATCTCTGTTTGACTCGTACATGTAGTTGAGGGACTCACTCATCTGACCAAGTTCGTCTCCACTCTTACTCTTGATCTTATCAACTGTAAAGTCTCCGCTTGCAAGGAAGCCGGCAAACTTCTTAACATTATTGATATTGTTGGCGATGCTCATTACATAGATCCAGATTATAGCTGCACTTAAAAGGAGTGTGATAACGCCAATAATAATGAGTGAATTTCTAGCTGCAGTAACAGGCTCTTGCAGCTCTGTAATATCTTTTCTGATAATGATCTTCCAATTAACTTCTTCAACGTCTTCATAAGCTGCAATTATACGGGTTCCATTCTCCATAAAAGCGCCCATTTTTGGATCTTTTGAAGAATTTGCCATAAGCTGTGCGCCAAAGGTTGCAAGATCTGTATTTGCATCTTCTGTGATCTTTACACCATTCTGAACGTATTCATTATTATCACAGTAGATATATGTTCCATCAGAATCTACAAGCATCGCTCTTCCGGTCTTTCCTACTGAAATACTTGAAACCAGATCGGATACATCTGAAAGCTCCATATCTACTGTTACGCATCCTACGAAAGCGCCTCCATCATAGATAGGTGCCGAGCAGCTTGACATGATTTTTCCCGAAGTAGGATCATAATAAGGGTTGGTTATGATAGCCTCTCCTTCTTTAAGAGCTTTGGCATTTGTATAATACTCTTGTGTAAAGTAATCATATTCAGCATTGCTGTAGTCCCAGGTTTCTACAACCTTTCCGCCTTCTTTATACCAATATGGTCCCATGTACTTCTCATTGGCATCAAATACATTAGGCTCAAACCAAAGACCTGAACCAAGAATAGAATCATTATTGTTAATGATCTTCTCAATAGTTCCTTTATAGCTGTTCATATCGACAAATTGATACGATGTTGAAACCATCTCTGCAATGTTTTCAGCTGTAGTTCTGATTACCTCCAGTTTTCCTTCAACATCATTAGCACTGGCTGTCGTATAGGCATACATTGTCTCTGTAGACTGACTCTGAATTTCATCTGACAGCTTCTGACTTGCTACAGTAGTCAGGACGATCATAGATATTGCTATGATCGGAAGGATAATGATCAGCATCTTTGCTCTAAGGCTTATTTTCTTCATTTTGTCACCCCTTATCATATATTTGTATTTAGAAAAAAGTTTCACAAATACTTAGTATTATTTTACAATACGCTAATAATTTTTAGTCTAAAAAAAGTATAAACATGAATTAAAATATGATAAATACTCCTCTGTATAGCGATTCATAGCGATTTCGTTTATTTTTTTTTACAATTTTAATAAGCGTTATTTTATAAATATATTTACGTATATATGATAGAATTATCATTAGAAAAATATAGCCAGCTTTAATTAGCGGAAAGGGGCCTCGATGAACGCTGAACAATATCGTCGTGCGAATAATAGCAGTTTTATAGTGTGTATTGTAATTCTTGTAAGTGGACTGGTACTAAGTCTGGTTGATATCTTTACAACAGGAATAAATGCCGGTGAAATAATATTACTTATAGCTTTAGTCATAAGCGGCGCTATGGTAGCTGTAGGAAACTTCATGTTCCCCACAATAAAAAGAGGATCTGTGATGATCATGGGCGGAGCGACAATCTTCTACTTCGTGCTCCTGCTCGCAAAGGATAACGTGGCATATTTTGCATTTGGTCTTCCGATCCTAATATGCAGCATAATTTATCTGAACGTTAGGCTTTGTGGATTCGGTATTGGAGCTATCGCAATTTCCTTTATAGCAACCTGTATTAAGTCCCTCATTTTCAAGGGAAGTATAGACACTGTGTACATACCGGCATTTATTACTCTTGCTCTTGCATTTGTTGCATGTGTCTTTACAGTCACTCTTTTGACAAAGTTCAATGAAGAAAACAACGCTGTCATCAATGAGAATACTGAAAAGACCATTGATACAGGAAATCAGATGGCAGAGATTGCAAACAATATTTCTGATCTGTTTAATGACTCCCAGCAGAGCATGCAGGATCTGCAGGACATAATAAGTGCTCAGCATTCAGGGATGCAGGACATCGCCAGCAGCATGGAAAGTACAGCTCAGGCTATTACAAACCAGGCGCAGCGAGTTCAGGAAATTCAGGATCAGACAAATTCTACCGAGCAGCACAGAAAGAATATGACAACAGCCTCCGAGAATGCTCAGACAGCTGTAAGAGAAGGTGTAAAGGGCATCGAGGCTCTGAAGGAAAAAGCAAACAACGTATCATCCCAGAGCCAGGTAACAGTAAGTGCTACACAAGCTGTTATCAACAAGGTTGAAGAGGTTCAAAAGATCGTAGGATCTATCATGTCCATATCAAAGCAGACAAACCTTCTTGCATTAAATGCCAGCATTGAGGCTGCAAGAGCCGGAGAAGCCGGCAAGGGATTTGCCGTTGTTGCTAACGACGTAAGAGAACTGGCTGAAGAAACCAACACAGCTTCTACTCAGATCACAAATATCATAAATGAGCTCAATGAAGATGTTCAGAAAGCAATGGCAAGCATCGATGATACTGTAAATTCAGTAAATGAGCAGAATGAGATGATCCAGTCTGTAGGTGAAAACTTTAACAGCATCGATGAAAACGTATCAGAAATGCTTTCACGTTTCTCAGAGATTGGCGAAGGCATGAAATCCATCGCGGATTCTACCACAGAGATCAACGACAGCATATCAAATCTCTCAGCTACCAGTGAAGAAGTTGCTTCTCTCTCCAACGAGGGCGTTCGTTCTTCGGATCAGGCAGTCAATAAGTTTGATGAGTTCAAGAATACCCTTGATAAGATTTACCAGCAGGCTAATAAGCTTAAGGATATGCAGTCAAAATAAATTAATCATTTACAACATAACTAATTAATCAAAATCAACTACCTCTGGTGAGAGTTAATAAACTATTCCGCCAGAGGTTTTTTAAGCGCTAATTTTATAGAAATTTTCTAATTTTTTACACAAAAAGGTTAACTATTTACTTAGTTTTACGATATAATAAATAAGGGTAGATAAATTCTGCATCACAATTATTTGACTATTTAGGAAAGGAGGAAAACAGTGTATGACAGCTACATGCGATGTCAAAATGGAAGTAATGGACTGCATCAGAAAGGATTGCGAAGATGAATATTATCCTGATCCTGAAAGAGTAGCTCATATCACAGGTCTGCCATTGGGGGTTGTTTTTGATTTATTAATCGAACTTAAAAACCAGGGTTGTCTTGGAAAGAGATAATCTTCTCAAATTACACAGGAGAAAACCATGGAAGATACTCAGTATTAAAGGTCCTATGCCGTGAAAGCATAGGACCTTTCTCTTTGTCTTTTAACTTTATAACATTTCTACAGGCTCATGAGAGAAATCAGCCTTTCCCTCATTATAGAGGGCTCTTACAAAATCAATTGCTCTCTGCCCGGACTCTTCTATCGGCACGTTCTGGCTGTAAATATATTTTATGTTATCACCGGTGGTAAGAAGAAAATCCATTTCTGTTCCACAGATCTGTCCATCCCCAAAGTCCAGTGGTTTTACCTCAACAGATGTAACCTCTTTTACGATACCCTCACTAAAAAGAACTCTCATTGAAAAACCTCCTTGATTTATTTAGGTTTAGTCAAAAAACACCTATCTGTATTTTAACATTAAATTTATGTAATTGCGATACTCTTTGGATAATCTGCCGTTTTATGCTATACTAAACATTGTGTATATTAAAGGATTATAGGAATAATAAGGAGTTTTCAATGATAAAAATTCGTAGATTCAGTGCTCTTTTTCTAAGCACTTTTTTATGTATTACAGCGCTTACAGGCTGCGTTTCATCTTCAGATAAAAATGCAGCTAAAGAGACCGCTAACAATTTCCTTTCAATTATAGCTTCCGGTTCTTCGGAAAACATTAACCAGTACTGCACTGATGAAGTCGCAGAAAGTGATTTTGTTAAGCTCTTTGATTCCAAGTACCTTTCCGACCAGATTCTGGCTGATCAGGACACTTCTCTCCTTACTGAGGAGACCTTAAATGAACTTGATGAGTTCTGCGAGCTCTTTTCCAAAATGGTAACAGACTATGAGGTCAAGGAAATAGACGTTGCTGATGATGGTTCTCTTTCTGCTATAGCAACAATTACAACTAATTTCCCGGTAGATATCATCCAAAAGACCAAGTCCTCACAAAAGGTTCTGAAAGCCGCAGAAGAGTACTCCACCGAGCACGAAGAAGAAATAAATGCCCTTTATATCGAAGAGGGTGAGGAAGCAACCCAGTCAAAGATCTTCAACGATATCTTCCTGCTGGCTCTTACTACTTACGAAGAAGAAATAAATGCCTCTTCTCCTCAGGACTACGCCATTGTTCTAAGTCTTGAAAAGAATGAGGAAACAGACTCCTATATCGTTACAGATGTAACCGACTACGTCACTGCTGCTGAAGGTGCAACAGCGGCTGCTGAAGAAACTTCCGTAAACTAAACTTATATTAACTTAACAATAAAAGAAAACCCGTAAGCTTTTTGTGATAAAAGTTTACGGGTTTACTTTTTTAAACTGTTTAGAATAAACCAAGCAAAAGCCAGGCTAAAAGCACTATCAAAAGGAGCAGGCCAAGGCAAATCGGCACTATCACGATCCAGGCAGAAACGATCATGGCAAAGAGATCTCCTTTTTCAAGATTATCTCCTACGCCTGCCGCTTCTCTGTCCTCTTTCGGATCATAATATTCATCCGCATAGATATCAGGCTCTGTTTCACGCCCTTTTTGTTCGTCTTTTAACTTGTAGATCCTGTCTACTTTTTTATTCCAAAACATGCTTTTTTCTTATACCAGCTTATGGTGACAAGCTACGAAGTGATTAGGAGAAATCTCTTCCCAATCAGGAACTACGTGCTCGCAGATCTCTGTGCAATACTTACATCTTGTATGGAACTTACATCCCTTAGGAGGATTAACAGGGCTAGGGATATCGCCTTCAAGAACGATAAGGTCCTTTTTCTCCTCGGTTGTAGGAATAGACTCAAGAAGTGCCTTTGTATAAGGATGAGCAGGTGCTTTGAAGATATCATCTGAAGTAGCAAGCTCAACCAGGTTACCAAGGTACATTACACCGATTCTGTCTGAAATGTATTTAACAACAGAAAGGTCATGAGTAATGAAAAGGTATGTAAGGTTCTTCTGCTCCTTAAGGTCTGATAACAGGTTAAGGATCTGTGACTGAATTGAAACGTCAAGAGCTGATACAGCCTCGTCACATACAACGAACTTAGGATTTACAGCAAGGCTTCGTGCGATACCGATACGCTGTCTCTGTCCACCGGAGAACTGGTGAGCAAATCTGTGTACAAAGTATCCGGCAAGACCACACTCTTCCATGATCTTGATTACCATGTCCTGCATTCTCTCGTTGTCTTTCTTGCAGTACTTATGAGCCTTAAGTCCCTCACCGATAAGTGTTCCTACAGTCATTCTAGGATTAAGTGATGAATATGGATCCTGGAAGATATACTGAAGTTGATCTCTTATAAGACGAACCTCATTATAGGAAAGTCTTGCAAGGTCAATACCCTTATCTCTGTTTGCCTCATGCTGCTCGAACTCAGGGTTGCTTCTGTAGTTATTTCTAAGAGCCTCTATTCTCTCATCGATCTTGGCAATATTGCTCTCATCGTCGTTCATTGACTTCTCGAAAGCATCTGCCTTTTTCTTAAGGGAATCAAGCTTGCTCTTATCCTTATCGGTTGCACCGCCTTCTTTCTTGTTTACAACGTACTCAAGCTCGTCATAATCAAGCTTAGCTGCCTGGTACTTACCAATATCCTTTGAAAGCTGAGCGCAGGCATTATATCTCTCGGTGTAAATTTTCTCAACAGGAACAAGATCATCAGCAACGATGAAACCACCAACAAGATTAACGATGTTGAGGTAAGCATCCTCAGCTGTCTTCTTCTTAGCCATAAGGTCTGTGTGGAGCTGAAGCTTCTTCTTTTCATCAGCAGCATCATACTCCTTCTGAGCCTTCTCATACTCAGCCTGGTACTCTTTCATCTTGGCCTTAAGCTTTTTAAGGTTTGTAACTGTATGCTTAACATACTTTGGAGCAAGCTCATCAAGAGAAGAACCATAGTACATTGTTCTTCCGTCTGTCTGGCGATAAAGCTGAAGAAGAGTACGTCCAAAGGTTGACTTACCGCAGCCTGACTCACCAACAAGACCTAAGGTCTCACCTTCGTAAATATCAAGTGAGATACCGTCGTTAGCTTTTACATACATTCCCTTCTTACCAACAGGGAAATACTGTTTTAAGTTTGTAATTTTCAGAAGGACTTTATCATTTTGTGGCATGACGATCCTCCTTTCTAGCATAGAAGCATCTTACGAGCTGACCCTCGCGTACTTTTGTAAGCGGTGGCTCCTCATTCATGCACTTCTCTGTTGCATACTTACAACGAGGTGCAAATTTGCATCCCTTGGGAAGCTTTAGAGGATGAGGCACAGCTCCCGGTATAGCATCAAGTCTCTGGTTAGAAGGAGTATCAAGTCTTGGGATTGATACCATAAGTCCTTCTGTATAAGGATGTGAGTACTCAGAGATGTGGAATACTGTCTCTGCATCTGTAAGCTCAACAACCTGTCCGCAGTACATAACTGCGATAGTATCAGCAATCTGTCTGATAACGCCAAGATCATGTGTAATGAAGATGATAGAGGTATTGTACTCACTCTTAAGATCGTTCATAAGCTTAAGGATCTGGGCCTGAATTGTAACATCAAGAGCGGTTGTAGGCTCATCTGCTATAAGAAGCTTAGGCTTGCAGGCAAGTGCCATAGCAATCATTACTCTCTGACGCATACCACCTGAAAGCTGATGAGGATACTGCTTTGCTACGATGTGAGGATTAGGAATCTTTACATCTGAAAGCATCTCTATAACCTTCTCTGCTGCTTCCTTCTTGTTCATTCCCTGATGGATGATGAAGGGCTCACTAACCTGTCTCTCAACTGTGAAGACAGGGTTAAGGCTTGTCATAGGCTCCTGGAAAATAACTGAAATATCGTTACCACGAACCTTGTACATCTCTTTTTCTGATAATTTGGTGAGGTCCTTTCCATCGAAAAGGATCTCGCCGCTGTCTATATATCCATTTCCGTCTAAAAGCTGCAAAATACTCATAGCAGACACGCTCTTACCGGAACCGGACTCTCCAACTACGCCAATGGTCTTACCTTCATCAACCGAATAAGAAACACCATTGACAGCTCTTACTATTCCCTTTTTTGTTCTAAAAAAGGTATGTAAATCTTTTAATTCTAATAAAGCCATCTCTATACTCCCTTATTTATCACGGTCCGATTTTGGATCCATTACATCTCTAAGTGTATCTCCTACAATGTTAATGCAAATACAGGTTACAGCAAGGAAAATGGATGTGAATACCCACTGCCACCAGTAGTTCTTGATAATTGTTGAATTGTTTGCACCATTAAGCATGTTGCCCCATGTAGGTCTTGGATAAGTAACACCGAATCCCAGATAACTAAGTGAAGACTCTGTAAGCATACATGTTGCGAAGTCAAGTGTCAGTGTAACGAAAATGATTGAAACGATGTTAGGAAGGATGTGGATGAATGCAATACGTCCTTCTGTAACACCCATAGCCTTAGCAGCTGTTACATACTCATTCTCACGGGCTACAAGCACCTGTCCTCTAACCATTCGTGCAAGTCCTGTCCATGTAAGCAGACCAAGGATTGCCATCAGGATAAAGATCTTCTCATTCTCTGAAATATCCATCTGAGCCATAACAGCTGAAAGGATAAGTGCGAAAGGAAGGAATGGGATAGCTGCAAAGATCTCAGCCACACGCATAAGTATGATATCTACTGCTCCTCCGAAGTATCCTGAGACACATCCGATAATGATACCGATGATTGTTGAGATGATAACCGCAACAACACCGATTGTCATAGTCATCTTACCACCATGGATAATACGCTGGAAAATGTCTGCACCATATCCGTCAGTGCCGAATAAATATCCCTTCAAGCCCCACTTGTTTACAAGAGCATTGTTTGAATCAACAGCATAGTTCTGGAAAGCTCCAACGAACACCTTGGCTGTTCTGCCGTTTACATCATCCGGAACAACTGTCTGTCCAAGTGTTGAACCACCAAAGGAAAGTACTCTTCCGGTTGAAGTAAGTGCTGTATAGTGATATGTTCCGGCTCCAAGCTGAGCAATTGTCTCGCCCTCAGTAAGCTTAGGCATAGCAACTGAGTCAGCTGAGAAGTTTCCTGTAAAGAACAGGCTTCCATCATCTAAAAGACCACAGATATGGTTATTTGTTGCATAGATTGAAACGATCTTTCTTCCGTTTAAGAATTTCTTGGAAGCAGATGCTGAAGTATTTATATTTGCACGATACTGATCGTAAAGGCCTCTCTTACCTGTGAAGATTGATGTTGCCTGTTCTGTAACACCAACTACATAGTTAAGTGTGAAATCAATATCAATAAGTCCTTCCTTATCTACAAAGCTTGAAATATTCTGGTAAGCATTTGTATTACCCCAGATATAAAGCTTTCCGTCATTCATAAGGATTGCAGTACACTGATATCCGCAAACAAGCTTCTTGATGTTTGCAACATCAATTGTTCCTGTTACGAGCTCATCAGGCATAGGAATGATATTCTCACCTGTTGACATGCTCTTATCGATTTCAGCAGGCTCTCCGGCTTCTTCTGCAGCTTCTGCTGCTTCAGCGTTTTCACCTTCTTCACCCTCAGCTGCTTCCTCAGCTGAAATACCTGCATCCTCAAGAAGTGCTGCCTCTTCATCGCTTACTGACTCCTCAGCCTCTTCAAGAAGCTCAAGGACCTCTTTATCAGTTGTAATGTACTGGCCGTGCTTGTTTGAACCCCAGCCATATACCTTACCGGTAGTGCTGATCGCAATGATATGGTCGATACCGGCTGCTACATATTCAATAGTATCATTCTGAACTGACTCAGGAATCTCACCGATATCAATACCGGTTGTACCAAGCTGTGTAGCACCCCAGACATAAACCTTACCTGCATTGGAAAGTCCTACTGAAAAGCTACCATAGCTGTCTATCATCTTAATATCATTTTTAAGCTCTGCAGGAACCTTAAGCATGCTCATTGTCGGAGCAACGTTCTTCTGAGTTACTTCAGTATATGAATCATAATAATTTGGCATAAAAAGTGGTCCGATGAAAACCAGTAAAAACATGCCTAAAACCACGCAAAGTGCAACAACTGCAATTCTGCGCTCGAAGAAGTTTCTTACTATCTGCTGAATCGGGCTTACAACTTCTTCCACATCAACGGAATTAGCCAGTTCTCTGCTTCCGCCAAAAAATGCCCTTCTAAACCAGCCGCCGATGCGACTAAACAAATTTTTCTTCTTCATATCAGTCTCCATGCTCCTTAGGCGCTGACTCTGACTCTAGGGTCAACAAGTCCGTATACAATATCGATTATCAGGTTGCCTATGAGAGAAATAGCAACATAGAAAAGCTGTAACAATACAACTACATCAAAGTCCTGTGTACGAAGTGATTGAATCATCAGCTTACCCATTCCGTTGATACCAAAAATATTCTCAAACATAAGTGATCCGCCGAAAATACCAAGGAACCATCCTACAACAAGTGTAACGATAGGAATAAGCGCATTTCTCCAAGCATGTGAGTAAATAACAGCCTTCTCGGTAACACCCTTAGCTCTGGCAGTTCTGATACAGTCAAGAGAAAGAGCATCGATCATGGAAGCTCTGACATATCTTGTCATTGAACCAAGTGAGCAAAATGTCATAGTAATAAGAGGAAGTGTCATGTAATACATTCTGTCTGTAAACCACTTCCAACCTGTGTAGTTACTTCCCGGAGTCTTCATACCACTTGGAGGGAACCATCCAAGAAGTGAGCAGAAGATCCAAACGAAAAGAATCGCTGTAACGAATGAAGGAAGTGAATAACCGATAATGGTTACAACCTGCATCACCTGATCTCCCCTGCTACCCTTTTTAACGGCACAAACAATTCCGAGCGGAATTGTAATTCCAAGAGCAAGAATAGTTGCAAATATATTGATAAAAACGGTATTCTTCATTGGCTGCTGAACAACCTTGATAACGTCGTCCTTAAGCTCGTAAGAATATCCGAAATCCCCCTGAATAAGTCCGGAATAATCTCCGTAATAATTTGGCATAAAGCCAACCCACCTCAAGTACTTAACGACCATGTTCTTTGTATCAGTTCCATATTTACGCTGATACTCCACATACAAATCCTCAAACATCTTCTCTTTTTCAGCCTCAGTCGCGTTACGAAGACGTGTTTTCTGAGTGGTCATCTCAGCCTTGGCGTCTGTGTAAGCCCTGTTATTAGGCACCAGATTGTATATAAGGAATAGTATAAAGGATAATGCTACAAGAACCGCTAACATATAGCCAATTCTCTTAAGTATATACTTTCCCATTGCAAAACCTCCTAAATAATCTCTCTATATAAACTACCCTATCCGGATAGAAATATTCGATGTTAGTTGCTACTCAAATTTCTTAATTTTGCTCTTTAAACCGACATAAATCCACGATCATGAGATGTTTCATCATGACCGTGGATCAATAGTCAGTTACCTATAATAACATATATCTACTAATAAATAAAGTAGAAATTAGTTCCAATAAATATCTGCCTTATCCTTGATGTAATATGCTGAGTTGTCGTCATACATACTAGGATCAATTGTCATATTAAATGAATAATCATATACAGCTGAGTTGAAACCAGTTGCGAAGTTGAAGCATGTGTAAAGAGGTGTTCCGCTGTAGTAGCCGTATACCTGCTGCTGATAGAGCTCATCAAGCATAGGAGCGAAGTCACCGGTTGTCTTCTGAACTACGAAGCCAGCTGCAGCGATGTTATCGTTCTGCTCGAATCCTGTTACAAGGAGATCTGAGAACTCGTTATCAACTGTACCATACCAGTTAAGTGCAAGAGGCATGTAGTAGTCGCCGTTGATCTCAACAGTCTTGTAAGCGCCATCGATTGACTGATAGTTCTTGTCGTTCTCTGTTGCGAACTCGCCTGAAATCTTCTTATAACGAACGCCATCAGTGTACTCGCCACCTTCTGCGTTGTATACCCAACCATCAGCCTCAAGAACAGCGATAGCTGAATCTACAGAAGTATCATATGCATCAAGGAGCATTCCCTGGTTAACTGCCTGCTTGTACATCCAAGAACCTGAGTAGTAAGGTCCGTCTACAACTCCGCCGTAACCACCGGTGAAGTCCTTAGCAAATGTAGCTCTGTCCATGCAGAATGCGATAGCCTGACGAACTGCTGTGTACTGTACAGGACCAAAGTCGTTACGGAAGCCAAGCTTACCATAACCAGCTCTTGAATAGTGTGTGTAAACGTAAGCACCGTCTGAAGCATCTGCAAGTGCGATAGCTTCATCAGTTGCTGAACCGCCTGTGATAGCTGAAAGAACATCAACGCCGCCTGCCTTGAAGTCTTCGATCTGTGTCTCAGCGATAACCTTCTTGTAGATTACCTTCTTGATTGAAGGCTTAACACCTTCGTAGTTGCCCTTGAAGTTCTCGTTGATCTCAAGAACTGCTGACTTGTCGCCTGCATCGTAAGACTTAACTACGTAAGGACCTGAGTAAGGATACTTTGTATCTGTGTTAGAAGCTGACTCTGTGATGTGTGCAGCCATCTTGAAGCTGTCACCGTTCTTCTCATAGAAGCCATCCTCAATGTAGCAACCCTCGCCGTCATCAGCGATATCGAAGTCACCAAGCCAAAGCTCCTTTGGTGATGGATAAAGTGAAGCGTATGTGATTGCATAGAAGTAAGGAAGGTACTGAGGATCAATTGTTACAGAGAATGTGTAATCGTCGATGAGACGAAGACCCTTCATAACCTTTGATGCTCCATCAGTTCCGTCGTTTGTTCCATCATATGCATTGAAACCATCGAAACCAACCATCTGAAGGAGTGATCTGTGATCCTTACCAGCAGCCTCTGCAGCTACAGGTGTTGAGAATACCATGACTCTGTAGAGATAGTTCTTAGCTGTGATAGGTGAACCATCTGAGAATACAAGGTCATCCTTAATCTTGATTGTGTATGTCTTTGATCCGTCTGCGTTGTCTGTATCATCGAAGGAATCAACAACTGTGTCGTTAACTACATAGCCGCCTTCCTTTGTAGGAGCAACTGTCTCAAGACCGTTTGTAAGATTCTGAACATCAAGATCTGATGATCCAGGGCTGCTTGCTCCGAATATAGCAAATCTGAACTTGCCGGAAAGGTCTGTGCTGCTACCAAGAATGATGGACTCATCATCCTTCTCAGATGTCCAGTCGATAAGTGCTCTTGCTGGATCCCAGTAAGGGTTTGTAGGATACTTATCTACGCCCTTGATCTGAGCATTGTAGAGATCATAGTACTCGTTTGAGTAAAGAGGAATCTCAGGAAGCAGGTGATTCCAACGTGTGATGTAGTACTTCCACCACTCAGCATAAACTTCATCTTCTGTTGCGAAGCTTGTGCCTTCTGTTGATGTGTTATAAACCATTGCCATTGTAAGGAAGTCAAGACCAAGTTCATATGTCTGACCATCTACAGTGATTGATGCAAGTCCGGTTGTCTCATCCTCTGTTACATCAGCGATTGAGATCTGCTTACCAAACTTATCATAGAGAGAAACGTAATCCTTGTCCTCTCCATACTCTTTGCCATTCAATTCCTGGATTGATGATGGCTCATCTGCTGTTGAAACTTCTTCCTCTTCAGCTGCCTCTTCTACAGGTGCTTCAGCTGTCTCAGCAGGTGCTTCCTCAGTTGTCTGAGTTTCTGTTTCTGTTGCTGTTTCTGGGGTTGTCTCTGGAGCTGTTGACTTGCCGCAAGCTGAAAGTGAGCCTACGATCATAGTAAGAGCCAGCAGAGACGCGAGTGTCTTCTTTTTCATATTCTTCCTCCCATAATATTTTTATATGTAAACATATTTAATTATTTAAATATGTAAACACATCAAAGTTTTTTCTCCATTTCTTCTACAAGTCCTTTGACTGTTCCGTCCCTGAAGGGGCTCTTAAGTCCGGCTGTTTCAAGCATCGGCTCATAGAAATCCTTGGCGGAGAGCTCGCAGAGCTGCAAATAATGCTGCCATGCCTCTTTAAAATCCTTATCCATCCAAACCTTGAACTGCATAGCCACCACACTGGCAAGTACATAATCTATATAATAGAAAGGCTGCCAGAAAATGTGGCCCTGTTTCTGCCAGAAGCCGCCCTCGTCAAAGAATGGATCACCGTCAAAGTCAAGCCAGGGTCTGTAGGTCTTCTCCAGTTCCTTCCACACTGCTTTTCTCTCAGCAGGTGTCATCTCAGGCTTGTCATAAACTATATGCTGGAATTCATCAACCATACATCCGTAAGGGATAAAGGTGATAGAATCCTGTAAATGCATCTTAAGATAATCTTCTTTTCTGTCGCCGAAGAACTTGTCCATCCATCCGTAGGTGAAATACTCCATGGACATTGAGTGAATCTCGGCTGTCTCCATTGTGATGTCGTTGTGCTCTACTACCTCATCATTTCTGGTAACAAAGCCCTGAAATGCATGTCCGCACTCATGAGTAATAACATCCACATCACCACTGGTTCCGTTGAAATTGGCAAAGATGTAAGGCGATTTATACTTAGGAAGGAAATCCATGTATCCGCCTGCCTTCTTGGTCTTTCTTCCAAGAACATCAAACAGTTCATTCTCTGTCATGAAATCAAAGAACTCTTTGGTCTCCGGTGAAAGCTCTGAATACATCTCCTGACCGGCCTTAAGGATCTCCTCAGGAGTTCCGATAGGTGCAGGATTGCCATTTGTAAAGAAAACATCATTGTCATAGTACTTAAGTTCATCGACCTTGATCTGTTTTCTTCTTTCTTCCTGTATTTTGGAAACAAAAGGAACGAAGGATTCCTTGATCTGCTTTCTGAAGTTCTCTACTTCTTTCCTTCTGTATGCATTTCTTGTCATTCTGTTGTAGCCAAGCTCAACATAATTGTCGTAGCCAAGTTCTTTAGCCTGCTGAGTTCTGTTCTTAACAAGCTTGTCATAGATGTCATCAATCTCATCTGTCACTGACATGAAGTAATCTGAAAGAGCCTTCCAGGCGCGCTTTCTCACATCGCGGTCCTTGTCAGTAAGACATTTACGAAGAAGGGAAATGTTGTACTCCTCTCCGTCAAAAGGAATCTTCGCAGAAGCAATGATGCTGTCGTACTTGCTGATAAGAGCATTCTCTTCCTGCATTAGTGGAAGTATCTTCTCATCAATTGACTTATTTGCTATCTCAATGTTCTTGAAAGCAACCTTGCTGATCTGCTGTTCAAGGTAATCTCTGTAAGGAGATTCAAAAAGAACCTTGTTGTATTTATTGATACAGTTTGCTAAAACCGGTGAAATCTCGTCGATATAATCGTTTTCCTTAGCGTAGTACTCCTCGGAGGTGTCGATATCATGTCTGAATCTTCCAAGCTTTAAATTGGTAGAAACATCTCCTATATAATTATAGTACTTTTTGTGAAGTTCAAACTGTTCTTCACCACTCTTACAATTCTTGCTATCTTCTACCAGTTTATCAAAAAAAGTTTTAACTTCTTCTATATCCACATGCTCGTAGGGCATCTGTGATAACTTCATTAATGGTACTCCCTTCAAACCTTTAAACAGCTAAAGCAATAAAGCTATAAAAAAGGGGACGTCAACCAGCAAGTGGCTAGAAACGTCCCATAGTCTCCTAAAACAGCTTAGTGCAAAAAAGCTATTCCACTTAAGTTAAAAGTATACTAAACTTTTCTGCTTTAATCAAGCGAATTGATAAAATTTTTTAATGAAATTTTAACAGTATATTCATTTCCTTTATTTGGTACAGCTTCAAATTCTCATGGCAACCTCGTAAGCCCTCCAGATAGCAGACCTTAAGTTTCCAACATCCTTGCAGTCCCCTACATAATCCATGTTGCTCGTTTTTTCGTTTTCCTTAACAACAGGGTTTGGAATGTATCCGGCAGAGCTTATTACACTGTCACAGTCAATGGAAAATTCTTTCCCTTCACTGTCTCTGCACACAATGTGATCATCCCATACTTCGCTGAGCTTTGTTTCAAGATAAACCTCAACCTTATTAAGCTCAAACCACTCCCTGAGATATGAACTGTTTGCCAGACATACGCCCTTCTGTGAGATAAGGTCATCCTTCATTTCCACGATGACAGGCGTTTTTCCCATAAGTGCAAGTTCATAGGCAATTTCGCAGCCGGTAAGTCCTCCGCCGATGACAGCGACCTTGTCTCCAACTTCTTTGCCACGGAGGAATTCACAGGCTTCGATCATCTTCTCATGGCCGGGGATATTACCAAGGAACCTTGGTCTTGCCCCTGTTGCAATAATGATATCATCGTGCCTGAACTGCCTGGTGTCTTTAATAGGATGATTCAAATGAACCTCTATATCAAGCTCCTTCATCTGGCGTCTGTACCATTCAAGAAGGTCTCTTAGCTTTCCCTTGTAGGATTCAGCGCTGGCTGCTATAAATACTCCGCCAAGCTCTCCGCTTTTTTCATAAATCACCGGTGAATGTCCTCTTAGCTTAAGGACTCTCGCTGCCTCCATGCCGGCTATACCACCGCCAATAATAATTACCTTCTTAGGTCTCTTGGTCTTCTTAATATGATGCTTATCCTTCTGCATGGTCTCAGCATTGACTGCGCACCTTGCAAGATGAAGGCTGTCCTCTAAAGCCTGATCATTAGGCACTCCCTTGTAGTGACACATATTAAAACAGCCATTGTGGCAGAGAATGCAGGGTCTTATATCCTCGGGGTGGTCATTGGAAAGCTTAGTTACCCACTCAGGGTCAGCAAGAAACTGTCTTGCAAAGCCTGCTCCATCAATACGCCCCTTAGAAACAGCATCCGCTGCAACAAAAGGATCCATTCTTCCTGCGCACACAACCGGAACATCCACAGCTTCTCTTAAGGCAGCCACATCCTCAAGATTACAGTTTTCCGGCATATAGATTGGTGGATGAGCCCAGTACCAGGCATCATAGGTACCATTGTCGCAGTTGAGCATATCATAGCCCATATCGTGAAGGTACTTTGCCGCCTTTTTGGACTCTTCAAAATCTCTTCCAACCTCCCTGTATTCTTCTCCGGGAAGAGCTCCTTTTCTAAAGTCCTTGGTCTTAGAGATCACACTGTATCGAAGAGATACCGGGAAGTCTTTGCCACAGGTCTTCTTTATCTCCTGAACAATCTCAACAGCAAAACGGTATCTGTTCTCAAAGCTTCCGCCATATTCATCTGTTCTCTTATTTACATATCCAAGTGTAAACTGGTCAAGAAGGTAGCCTTCATGAACAGCATGAACCTCAACTCCGTCGACTCCTGCGTCCTTAAGCAGCTTTGCCGTAAGTCCGAAGGCCTTTACAAGCTCCCTGATCTCTTCTTTAGTCATCTCACGGGATGGAAGCTTGTCAGACCATCTGTTAGGCGATGGACTTGCAGAAGCGGTTATCTTATCCAGGTCCATCACAGGTTTGCTGACAGCTCTAAGGAACCGATTGTTATAAAGAGTTTCCATCATGCTGGTTACAGTAAAGGATCTTCCAAAGCCGGCCGTAAGCTGAACAAAAAGCTTTGCACCTGTCTGGTGCAGCTTTGGCATCCATTTCTCAAGATCCTTGTACATTTTTTTATTCTTGTACAGCCACTGACCATACATGGGATTATAAACAGGCTGGCACCCGGGAAGCACCAGCCCTGCATTATTCTTTGCAACCTCCAGTATAAAATCTGCACCGGCGGTATCAAAATGATTCTTTTCCATCCAGCCAAACAGGTCCGTTCCTCCCATTGAAGTAAGAACAATCCTGTTTTTTATTGTGACATTTCCGATTTTCCACGGTGTAAACAGAGGCTGAAGTTTTTCATCCATAATAAAACAACGCTCCTAAATAAGATTTAGAAGAAGCACTTTTGAACAGTGTCTCCAAAATCCTTTTCTTTGTAATTCCAAACAGCATGACCAATCTGATACTTGTCAAATACGCTGTGAATGTCCTTAAACCATCTCTTTGCTGACTCTGTATCAGCAAGATCAATTACGCCATATTCACCGCAGTAAAGACATACATTTTCCTTCTTGGCAGTCTCAACAGCAGGAACAAAAATATTCTCGTAGTAAGATGGTCCGATCTCTGTGATCTCACCTCTGTTGATAGCATCTGCAAGAGCCGGAGAAAGATCCTTTGATTTTTCTCTGTATTCCTCAAGCGAGCCCGGATACTCAACCTCGAAATCTTTAGGCATATTGTCTACCCAGTATGCTCTCTGATGTGTAAAGATAAACGGCTCGTAGCAATGGAAATTGTAGACGATCTTGTCATCAATAGGTTTTCCTAAGAGAGGAACGCTTGTTACGCTGTTATAGCAGACGCCGCCGATAATAATATATGAATTAGGTGCGTGCTTTCTGATTGTCAGTGAACACTTCTTTGCGATCTCATTCCACTCGTTTACTACATTAGGAGAAACCACTTCATTAAGAAGTTCAAAAGCAAGCATATCTGCATCGTCTGCAAATCTTGAAGAAATATTCTCCCAGGTCTTATAAAAGCGCTGCTGAAGCGCCTCATCATAAAAGAACTTCTCCTTGCTGGCCTCTTTCTCAAGAGGATCAAAAGAGTATCCATAGCACTTATGAAGATCAAGCACCATGTTAAGACCATTCTTCCTGCACCAGCCTATACAGTTTGCGATATAATTGTAGCCGTCCTCCAGGACACTTCCGTCCTCAGCTTCAATAACAACATAATCCACCGGAACTCTGACGTGGTCAAAACCGGCCTTGGCGATTCTCTCGATATCTTTTTCAGTGATGAAGGTTTCAAAATGCTCCTTGCTGTCATCATCGTTTTGAGAAAGCCATCCTCCCAAATTTGCACCAAACATAAATCCCTCAAATCTCTTCATTAGTCCCTCCATGTCGATAGAATTTGAAAAACCTCTTTTTTTTACATTCTGCTCTTTAAGTAATCCTTATTATCATACATTAATGCGTCAGCTTTCTCAAATACTCCTGCGACACTTTTTTCATTTTTATACCTTGCCATACCTACTGCTATGACAACTTCGTTCTTTTTCAGGTTCTCTTCGTTCTTTTGTGCTACCAGATCCATCAACTTATCAATGTTCTTGTAGCTCTGCCCCTGAACTATTACAGCAAATTCATCACCGCCCACTCTGTAAACAGGGCTGTGTCTGAATATTGAGCAGATAATGCCACAGCCGTTCTTTATATATTCATCTCCTGCCTTATGGCCGTAGGTATCGTTTATTTTCTTCAGGTTATTGATATCACAGACTACTATGGCGAATTCAGGTGCAGTCTGCTCCTCGATAAGCGCATCAAGCCGTTCTTCCACATCAATATATGCATGCTTGTTTTTAACTCCTGTAAGAGCATCAAGATTCGCCTCATTTCTGGCAGCTGTAAGGTTATTTGCATACTCCATCTCACGGCGAACCTGATCATCAATATTACTTATACCGATAAGAAGCTGTTCACCGCCCTTTTCCTGAATAATAGCTGCTCTAAAGCAAACGTAAACCGGATTTCCGTTTGGCATCAGTCTTACATTAAGTGTGAAAATTCCATTTTCCCTGCAGGTCTTCATGACATTTTCCATGGTGAAGGTACTAAGGAACAGATCAGTATCCTCGATATATACATTTTTCTTTCCGAGTTCCTGTGCATAGCCAAAGAAATTATAGCCCTGCTCCTCAATGCCAATACTCTTGAACTTCTCATCTTCAGCGAATTTGTAGTACGTATTATTGACAGGATCAATTGTAAATACAGCAACAAAATCTCCTGAGAGCGCGGCAATTCTTGAATAAGCAAGGCGCTCCTCTTCGACCTTTTCAAAGGCCTCCTGCTGTTTTTTCTGCGAATCAATATTACTGACACCTATAATAATGGAGTTTTCTTTCCCCCTGAATTTTATCTTTACCGCTTTCATATGAACGTATACAGGTTCATCATTCATAAGAAGACGATACGTCAAAGTGAAGGTTCCTGCTTCATCTATTGTCCTAATGATATTTTCTTTAGTAAAACTCTGAAGGAATGGTTCAACATCATCTATGTACAGAACAGTTCTTGCGTCTCTGCGGCTCTGGGTAAAGAAATCGCCTCCGCGTCTTTCAGCGTCAAGACTGTCACTGGTATTTCCTATAACATATTCAATAAAGTTATCGGTATCCAGATCAACAAAGAAGAAATACAGGTAGTCAGATGAAAGAGACTGTGCAACTCTCGTAAAGGAAAGCGCCGGATCACCCTTTTGCTGAGCAATGCCCATGGCTATTACAGCGAAGGCTTTTACTCCTGTAACCGGATTAATGGCAATTCGCCTTATAAAAAGATGAACCAGCCTTTCATCCTCAAGCCTTACATCCATAAGGACATTCTTCCCATCTCTGCCACACTGGATAAAAGACTTAGCCAGCTTCTTTGCTTCATCCGACTTAAGGTCAGCAACAAGCATGCCACTGTTAGCATTATATTTTTCTATAACATATCCAAAGGCATCTCTGAAGGACTGGTTAGATCTTCTTATGCGTATAAACTCCTCATCAGCCTCAACGATGACCATTGGCATTGTGCTGAAATAATTGCTGCTGATGGTTTCGTCCGATTCAAGTGCAAAGGTAAGGTCATACATATTAGCCTTTCCGATGATTGAATAGTACTCAGACTCATCCGGATTCTCAAAGCCAATCTGAATTCCTTTTGCATATCTGTCCAGAATTTCTGCCAGAGAAATCGGCGGACAGTAATAATATCCCTGAAGCTTTGAACAGCCGATTTCCTTGAGAAACTCCATCTGTTCCTTGGTCTCAACGCCTTCAACAACAGTCTCCATTCCAAGAGAAATCGCCATTTTGACAAGCTCAGACAGTATGATCCTGCTCTTGTCACCATTGTAAAATTCACGCATGAACTGCATATCGAATTTAATAGTATCAAACTGAATCTTCTGCAGAACCTCAGGCGAAGAAGCACCACTGCCATAATCATCCATCCATACACAAAAGCCAAGCTCGTGAAATCTGTCTACCTGGTCCTTGATATAATAAACATCACTACCAACAAAGCTCTCAGTTATCTCTATAGTGATCTTGTCTCTTCCTACTCCGGCCTCATCCACCAGTTTTCTAACTTCTTCAACTATGTCGCAGGAATAAAAATCCGATCTGGAAAGATTTACAGACTGTGGCACTACGAAAAGGCCAGTTTCTCTCTGGCCCTTCATTTTTTCAAGAACTCTTTTTACTATATATAGATCAAGCTTGTATATAAGCTTTGCATCCTCAAGAACAGTTATGAAATCGTCAGGAAGAATAATTCCTCTCTCCGGATCGACCCATCTGGCGAGAGCCTCCTCATCACTGACAGTGTCATTGGCAGCACGAATGATGGGCTGGAAAAACACCTTGATCCATCCATTCTCCATAGCTTTATCAAAGGTACTAAGGATATACTGACGCTTTTCTTCCTTTTTAAGCATATCAGCGTCAAAGTAAGTAACTCCGGAAACAAAATAATTTCTTGTGGAATCGCAGGCCATTTTTGCTCTGTCACAGGCGATACTGGGTTCCACCAGAGTATCAATCATTTTGTAGACACCAACTCGAACAGGCAGATTGATACCATAGTTCATGTTTTTGAACTCTTCAAGAACCTTTTCCAGCTTCTCTTCAAGTCCGGTCTGCCTTGTAAAAACTGCAAAATGATCTCCACCAAATCTTCCACAATTCTCTGTACTGAAGTTATCAATAAGAATTTTAGAGGTGGCCTTTATAAGGGCATCTCCCTTGGAAAAACCATATTTATGGTTAAAGAGCTTCATGCCCGTAAGGTCAAAAAAGCAGATTGCAGGCTTATCACCATTTTTTATAATCTCAGCTCTTCCGGCTTCTGCCAGTTCAAAAAAGTAGGTCATGTTCGGAAGACCTGTAAGAAAATCGTAGTTAACAGCGTGAGTCTGAGTCTGTTCTCTAAGAACCTTTCCAAAATTCTGCGTTATATTCTCCTTAAACTGCAGCTCATCATCACTGTAGGGCCCTTCATCAGCATAGGTTATAATCGCCAGCCTCGTACCATTATCCTTTACTACATGTTGGCCTTTAGATCTTATGATATGATACTCACCTTCCAGGAAGGTTCTGTAAAGCACATCATAATCAGCCTCTTCCATCGCAAACCTGTATGCCATTTCCGAAATTCGGGCAACATCGTCAGGATGAGTATAACGATACATATCATTGTCCATGAGATCATAAGCTTCATCCATTGTAAGGCCAAATGCCTTGCAGAAGCCATCAGATACAGCAACAGTCACGACCCTTTGATCGATAAACTGATATACTGCAAGCGGAATACAAAGGTTTTCTAAGAGTTTTTTTTCTGCCTCGCTATACTGGTATTTTTCCATATCTACCCCAATTTAAAGAAAGCGCTTTGTCAACAATTATATTCTAACGCTTAATCGTTTATTATTCAAAAAAAATGCCGCATAATCATGCGACATTTTCTAAAGTTTTTATAAAAACTCCACTATTTCATTCAGTTTTTCAAGTGCCTTAGCTCTTCCCATCTGATAAGCCCTCTCGAGCTTGGCTTCATCCTTCTCTATGGCACTGACATCCAAAGGCTCATCAGGCCTTATCACAAGAATTTCTTTCTGCTGTTCTTTTTGGCGGACATAAGCTTTTTCCTCATTGTACATAATGTGTCTGTCAGCCATACAGCGTATCATTGCCGGATGCTTTCTGTAGATCCATTTTACAAGAGGCATGAACTGCTGCTCCTTTTTGACATAGTCTGCCGGCCGAGTCTCTATAACAACTATACGGTCATAGCCTTTTTCCTCCATGAATTTCAGAGGGATAGAATCCGACATACCACCATCAAGATACTGCCTGTTTCCTATCTTTACCGGTCTTGAAACAAGCGGCATCGAAGCAGAAGCCTGTATCCAAACCAAATCCTTTTTCTCCCCTGTCAGGCACTGATGATAAACTGCTTTTCCGGTGTCAATGTCAGTAGCTACGCAGTAGAATTCCATAGGGTTTTTTTCAAAAGTCTCAATATCCCATTTATCCAGCTTGAATGGCAATTCATCATAGCAAAAAGGGACGTTGTAGATATCTCCGGTAAAGATCAGCGATGATATGCTGTGATATCTCTTATCTGTACAGTATTTTTTGTTATACCTAAGCGCTCTTCCGGGCTGTTGTGATTTAATATTGCAGCCAAAGGTCGCGCCCGCTGACACGCCTACTGCTCCATCAAAACTTATGCCATTTTCCATAAAGACGTCAAGCACTCCGCAGGTAAACATCCCGCGCATTGCTCCGCCCTCCATAACAAGGCCTTTTCTCATATCTCTCTCCAAATCTGATAATAATTCTTTCAACATAATAACACAAAAGACATGATAATTATTAGCAATTATGAAAAATAAATAAACTCATGCGCAAGCCGGAAAATCCTTTATAATAATTGTTATAATAACATTTTTTTGTCATCGTTTTATGGGAGATAACATCATGGCATACACTAATGAGGCAGTGTTAAAACCATATTTCTTTCTGGTAATCTTTGTCTCCATTCTTTCTCTTTGCATCGTTTATTCCAGAACCAATACACACGTCGGCAACAAAAAGGAAATTGTTGCTTTTAGAGGAATGCTTATCTCCTTCATGGTTTTCTCTTTTATAGACCTAAGACAGCTTTGGGGCGAAAAATTCTATACCGATTTTCCATATTTGCTAATCTGTGTGATCATAGCAACCGGTTTCGCTTCCATGAGTTTTGCCTGCTATTTCTGGTTCAAGCATGTGTTTGCAAGTCTGCAGCTGAGGTCAAACATCCGAAAAATAGGTAATATTCCTGTTTTGGAGCTTCTAATTAACATACCTCTTTTTATCTGCCTGATTCTTCTTTTTACACCTTTACATGTTTTGGTCTATGATCCTTCCGACACTGTTTTTCTTTTTCAGCCGGGAGCTATGTTTCTGCTTCTTCTAGACTACGTTTATCTTATTCTTGCCACAGCGATCTCAATTCACTGCAGGAAAAAAGCCAAAAACCAAATCGAAAAGAAGAAATATAGCAGTCAGATCATTTTTATCGTTTGCTTTACAATAAGCGGATTACTTATCGGCTTTTTCTTGAATTATCCCGCCATAGAGCTAGCCTTCATTCCAATTGTTCTTAAGCTTTTTATTGATCTTCAGGATTCACAGATTTATACCGATGTCCTTACAAAGCTTTATAATCGCAGGCGAATGACCGACTTCATCACTCAGGAGCTCACTACCTGTAGTACAGAGAATCCTCTGACTATTATCATGATAGATCTTGATTATTTCAAAAATATCAATGATATCCTCGGGCATGAAGAAGGCGACCGGGCACTTGTTGTTTTTTCAAATGCCGTTCAAACAATAGTCCATTCAAAAGACGCTATCGCAGCAAGATGGGGCGGCGATGAATTTGTGGTAGCAGGAAAAGATAACTATCTCGAAGCTGCGTTTAGGAACGATCTTCAGGCTGAAATACAAAAAATAAACACCTTAAGTTTCACACCTTCCTTCAGCATCGGTTCCTACAGCTGCAGTTCACCTGAAACCCCAATTGAACAGGTTATGGGCAAAGCAGATGCAGCCCTTTATCAAAACAAAGAATTACAACATAGGAACACCGATGATTTTATAAACAAACTAAAAGAGATAAAAGAAAAGACATCTTGAGCTCAAGATGTCTTATTTCTTTATCTTCTATTATCTGAATTCTTATCTGTATCTGATTTCTTATCTCAGCACGCTGTAGCCAAAACTGTTAACCAAAGCATCAATCGGAACTCCCTGTTTGCAAAGCGGGCAATCTGCCACATCATAGGACGCATAGCCGGGAATCTCTTCCGGATGGAAAACTGAAATGACAGGAAGTCCGTCCACCTGTTTTACTGTACTAAAAATAGCGCAGGCGCCTGTTATCTCTGCTCCGTAGTAGCGAACACCTGACGCAAGTTCCTCCAGAGTACGTCCTGTCGTAAGAGATCCTAAGAGAAGCAGTGTATGTTTTCCTCTTAGAGCCAGCTGCAGGTTGTCACGGAAGATGATCTGGCCGTTTGGCGCATACTCCGGTGCAAGAACATAAATGGTCTTGTGGGCATTGCAGTTAAGAACTCCAGCCTTGGTAAGCTCCTCCGCAAGGTAAGTTCCAATAACCTCCGTTCCATCTGCGCATACAATGGTGTCAACAGGAGTTGAAAGTGTATAGTGCATCGCAAGGATACCGGCAACACCATGTGCTTCGTTGCATCTGGTCTTTAATGTACCAATCTCCATGTAATTGGTGACATGAGAATGGGTAGTAGCATAATGACCCGGAATAATCTTAATTGCAACGCTGGGATTCATCTGTGCCGGGACCTTGGTATACTCATTTAACATAGTATTTCCCCCTTTTAAGATTAGGTTTAGGATTATCTGCTACTAATATAATATCATATTTTCGTACATTTTTTGTCAATAAATATCATCTATCAGACTGTGCTTACCATCCTTGCATTCGTAGACCCTTACTTCGCAGTTCTTAGGTCTTGGTCTCCAGATGTAGCCTCTTTTAGCATCCTCAAGATAGCCTCTTATAGCTCTTATTATTCCTCCATGGCAGACAACAAGGACATTCTCGTAGTCCTTCTTTTCAAGTTCGCTTAAAAAGGAGGATGTTCTTTCTATCATCTGAGCAGTTGTCTCAACACCCTTAGGTGCAGGAAAAATTTCAGGCAATGTCCAGTATAAAGAAAATGGTATTCCGCAAGCTGAGTACTTTCTCATCTCATACTTGCCAAAGTTTGCTTCTATTATCCTGTCATCCTTAATGATCTCATCTTCGTTTACGCCACTGATTATCTGGGCCGTCTTAACTGCACGGATAAGAGGGCTTGAATAGACAGCATCAAACTTATAATCTTTAAGCTTATCTCTGACAGTCCCGGCCTGGGCTATTCCGGTAGCATTAAGCGGTATATCAGAGCGTCCCTGCATCAGCTTTGACGCGTTATAATCCGTCTGCCCGTGTCTTGCTATAAAAATCTTCATAAAATGACCTCAGTTTTTCCTTATCTTCCTTTTTTACCTTTTGTATATACAGGACGCATATCCCTCAGTTCATCATAGATTACGCGGTAGTTGTCATATCTGACCTTGGAGATCTTATTTTCCTCCACAGCTTTTTTTACGCCGCAGTCAGGCTCATGTATATGAGCACAACCACCAAATCTGCATAAAGGCTCGTACTCCAAAAACTCAGGATAATACTGCATGATATTGTCACAGGTAACATCCTTAAGATCCATTGAAGTAAAGCCCGGAGTATCTATGATATATGTATTTACGCCGTTTTCCGAAAGGTCTGACAGATCCTTGATAAAAAAGAGCTCCGAATGTCTTGTGGTATTTTTTCCTCTGTCTATTTTTTTGCTAAGTTCACCTGTCTGCATATCAGCATCAGGCACAAGCTTGTTCAAAAGAGAGGATTTGCCTACTCCGCTTGGTCCGGCGAGAGTCGTTGTTTTACCGCGAAGTAGCTCCTTTAGCTCATCCAGGCCGTTTTCATTTTTTACACTGATGAAAAGGACCTTGTAGCCACACTTTTCATAAGCCTCATAAAGCTCTCTCTGCTCCTCTAAAGTAGCTATATCCTGCTTGTTAAAGCAGATGATGACCGGAAGGTTTTGCTGTCTCATGGTAATAAGAAACCTGTCCAGAAGATAATAGCTGGGATTTGGCTTAACTATGGCAAACAAAATAACCGCCTGATCCACGTTGGCTACAGGCGGTCTGATAAGCTGATTCTTTCTTGGAATTATCTCTGTCAGATTTCCAAGCTTGTTTTCTTCGTCGATGATGTCAATTTCAACATCATCTCCCACCAGCGGTTTAATGTTAAATTTCCTGAATATGCCTTTTGCTTTACATTCATATACCTTCCCATAGGGAGTTTCTATGTAGTAAAACCCGGCAATACCTTTGATGATTTTTCCCTTCATCAGGTCTTAGTTCTCCTGTGTAAAAGTAACAGCTCTGGTCACTGTGTATTCCTGCTCTCCGCCTCCGGTTATCTCTCCTGTGTCGGGATTTGTGATGGATGGAGAAGTTGCAGTATATACAAAGGTCAGGGTTCCTGTGGGAGATGTGATCCCTTTATAGGTTGCCTGAACCGGAAAATCTGTGGTTGTTGTACTAAGAAGTGTTGTTCCGTCAGAAGTTACAAGACTTACTCTAACTGAAAGACCCGGGGTATAATTCTCACCCTCTGTCGGTGCTGTGATGTCAGCTACATAGCTGTAGGTCACATTGGCAGGGCCTGTTGACAGCTCCATATTGATAACAGTTCCCTCATCCACGGGGGTTCCGACAGCAATGCTCTGAGCACATATAAGACCTGTAAGGTTGGAATCCTCATTGCTGGTCTCAACTACGCTTCCTGCTGCAAGTCCTGCTTCAACAAGAGTAATAACCGCATCCTCTGAGGTCATTCCAATAACATTTGGAACTGTTACCTTGGTATCTTTTTCTGTCTTGGCTACCGTTGACTCCTTGCTGGCACTATCGCTTTTTGCAGCATTTTCTCCGGAGCTCACATAAACGGTTATAGTGGAGCCACTGGCAATTTTGCTGCCTGCAGCAGGATTAGTTGAAACAACCGTGTCCTTGGCAGCTGTATTTGCTGTATCTGCAGCCTTTTCGACCTTAAACCCCTTGTCGGTAGTCAGGATTGAAACAGCTTCAGCATAGCTTTTTCCTGCGACATCAGGTACCTGAATTCCTTCTGAAGACTGGGAACTAACCTGTACTTCAGCTGATGAAGCATTGCTAGCGCTTTCTGAATCACCCTCTTTGGCTGCTCCAAAAAGTCCCATGCTTCTTCCAAGAAGAAGTATAACGATGAAGCCAACAAGAACAGCGGAAATAACTGCCATGATGATGGTCAGCTTCTCTATACGGCTCGGGGGCGGATTCTTCTTTCTTCTGTCCCTGTTATCATAGCCGTAAAAATCGTCATCCTCATCATCTTCATAGTCTCTTCTTGAGGACTTCTTGTCTCTTGAATAGCTGTCACGGTCATCCTTGTCGTACTGACGCATGACATCCTCTTTAAGCCTCATCTGCTCAGTGTCGGACATTCTGTGATTGCTGTTTTTAACAGCATCCACCTCTTCCTGTGAGGCCACTCTTGTAGCACCCTCATCATC
>JAEEGL013858665.1_pt1 | contig 31048 bp, 64 predicted proteins | sample 9134231 | NCBI WGS metagenome assembly JAEEGL01 (sample SAMN16246548, study PRJNA631951) | gut metagenome | biome: gut microbiome; feature: rumen; material: fiber-attached | host: Bos | place: Iran: Karaj | collected 2018-10
AAGTTATCTTAAATTAGCTAAAGACTATGACGCCGTAGAATTAACTCAGAATGGTAATATGCATCTTCATTACGGTATAGAAACAGATGATCCTGAATTGCAAGATCCTAAATATAGAATGGCTCTAACAATGGCTATGAATATGTGGGATGTACCAAGTATATGTGTATTTAATCCAAGTAAAACAGTAGATATTATTGAAAAGCCTATTGAAGAAGATACAGTTAAGCAAGGTAATTCTTGGACAAATAAAGGAAAAGAAGGTACACATGGTACTTTTAAAACCAAAAAACAAGCAGATGACCAAAGAAAAGCTATGTTTGCTAATGGATATAAAGGCTAAATTATTTCTTTTATTTTAAATAATATTTCTAATCTGTCTATTTCATTTATGTATTTCTTATTAATAGAAATATGCAAAGTCTTTTTATATTCTTTAACATTAAAATATTCATCTATACCAAAAGCTTTAAATAAATCCTTACATGTTTCTTCTGTCAAATATATTTTGGATATTATAATACCTGGTGAATTTAAATTGTAATTCACTTTGTTATATATGCTTAATCCTACTTTATCTAAATCAACAAATACATCTCTACAAAATTGACATGCTCTTAAGTATCTTTTTATTTTAGCGTCAGACATATTTTTAGGAAAATTAAACATAAATCTTACCCTTTCATTCATCGTATAATATACATTACAGATTATATAGTAAAAAGTAAAACCATTAATTATATTTATTCACCTTTCCATTCTTGTATAGGATAATCCAATAATTTATTATCTATTATATATTTATTACGAGCTTCTACAGCTTCTTTTTTTGTAAGAAAATAACCTAAAACTATTTGCTTTCGATTTATTGTTATAGCAGCAAGCCAACGATTTATTCTTTTTCCAGTTTTAATATAATGTATTCCTGTATAACCACTAGTATTATGTTTTCGCTTTCTTTTATTTCTGGCTTGTATTGTATTACTAATCCATCTACAATTTTCAGGACAATAATTAGCATTAACATCTATTCTGTCTAAAGTACATTCACCTTTTTTTGCATTCTCATCATATCCGTTTATTAAAGCCCATTTACGAAAAGCTAAATAACTATTATTCCATTCTTTACATACTATAATACCTCTACCTCCATAGCAAGAATATCTAGTAGCATTTTTATTATAACATCTTTCACGCATTCCTATCCATACCATATATAATCGCTCTTTACTATAACCATGATTCCAGCATGCTGTACAATGAGCAAATTTATAATTCTTTATCTGATCTAATCTCAAAATTTTTTCATTACCACAAGTACATCTACACTTAACATAATGATGCTTTTTATCACAACCTAAATCTTCTATTACTGTCCAATTACCAAATACTCTACCGACATAATTACTCATACTATATTTCCTATTAACAATTCTAACTTTATTACAATAGAATACATTTATATATACAAGTCTACTAAAATAAATTACTAAAAAAGAATAATAATTAGAATAAAACAATAAACTACTTAAATTAAACAGTTCTATTAAAACATAAACAATAATAATAAAAAAATATATTTTTAACAATAAAGTTAAAAAAATCTATTCTGGACATAGTACAAAAAGAAAAAGTAAAACCTTTTCTATACGTATATATAAAAACTCTAAAAACATTTTTATAAACTTAACACAAAAAAAAAAACATATTAACATAACATAAGGATATAAAACTACTATGTCTATCTTAAATAAAATCTCTGATAATCAAGCTGCTCAAAAAGCACGCGAAAATCAAATGAATAAAGGTATCGCTCACGCTATGAACGTATTGAGCGAATCTACACTCGGCCAACGCTGCCCTAACTTACTCAAAGGCTTACAATCCGGCGATAAAGAAACAGCTTATAAAGCTGCTACCTTAACTCAAATCATGGAAAACACCGCTGAATATACCATGAAAATGGACGGCGTAAACTTGCTCAAAGAAGACGCTTACGGCGCTACTAATGCTGTATCACTGCTTAGTCCAGGTGTGGCAACTTTAACTCCGCAAGTGCTTGATATTGTGAATATTTTTTATCCGCAAATGATTGCAAACTATGTTGCGGACATCCAAGCACTCGATCGTCAGACGGGTCAAATCTTCACCATTAAGACACGTTACAGTCAGAAGGCTGCTGGTGTTGAAGCTGGTGACATTGTATTTGAAGAGCCGACTGATGGTACGTATTCGTCTGAGTACATGGGCTTCCCTTCTGTTAAAATGACAGATTATGAAGTAGAAGTATCTCCGTCTACTCCGTTGGATAGGGTTGAAGGTGCTTCTGTTAAAGTACGTGCTGGTTCGTTTATTGTACGTTTAGCTGGTAAGGAAGTTGCTCGTGATTATGGTAACGGTTCTGCTAAATTGGATGGCAAGAATACTGGTAAGTATAACGTAATTGGTCGTGGTATTTCTGGTACGATTGATGCTCAGACTGGTGAAGCTTCATTGAAGTTTGATGCTGAGATGTATGCTGAAGCTAAGACAGCTGGTGCTATGTTGACGTTTGAAGCTGCTTTCGATACAGAAACAGATGTTGACTTGATTCGTAAGGTACAGTTTGATATTCCTAATCAGTCAGTTACTGCTAAAGAACATCCGTTGATGAGTTCTTACAGTGTAGCTGCTTCATTGGTTATGAATGCTCACTTGGCAATTGATACTGATGAATTGATTAGTAATCAGATTGCTGGTACGATTCGTTGGGAACGTGACTTGACATTGATTCAAGCTGTTTCTGCGGCTGCTGCTTATAATCCGGATTTAACATTCGATTGTGCTGCTAATGGTACTAACTTGACATTACAACAAAGATATAGCTCATTTACGACTACTGTTTCTAGTGCTCGTGGTTATATCCAAGAAGTTGCTGGTCGTGGTACTGTTGAGTTCATTATCTGCTCTGCTCGTAAAGGTTTACCGGTTATTGAACAAATTGAAGACTTTAAGGCTGCTCCTGAGTCTAAGAAACCGATTGGTCCGTACTTAGCTGGTACATTACGTGAAGGTACAATCGCTGTTATTGCTGTTCCATATAGCAAGACATTGAATGAAGATGATGTTATCTTCGGTTTCAAGGGCTTCCAATTAGGTGATTCTGCTATTATCTTAGCTGAATGGGTATCTTTGTACTTCACACCTACCTTCCAAGGTCCAAACTTGAAGAATCATAAAGGTGCGCTTTCTTTCTATGATCTGTTCGTTAATAAAGCAGATTATTTGGTTAAGGGCGTTATCAAAAACTTCAATGTTGCTTAGTCGAAAGTCTAGGTATAAACTTTTTAGAAGGGTCTCAGAGAAATCTGGGGCCTTTCTCTTTTTCTGTCTCCATAAATGACCGTAGAATAGCCGTATTTAGTTTGACCCTATAAGATATACTTGAAACGTATTAGACCTAGCTGTATGGTCAAAAAATGAGCTTTAATGATAATTTCTAATTATTAGACTATATAGGTTTAGTACACTAGCACTCAGTTTGGGGGAGAATAAATAAAAAAAGAACAGGTACTAGTCTGCTATTAGTACCTGTCACTATACGAAATATTCTAAGAACCACAATAGGCCTACATACTGCTATAATTATACTACCTGTAATTTATATGGGCATCCTCTCACAAAAACCATATAAACCATTCTGCCTGTATTAAACAAGGAAATATACCAATAAAACCTTGCATTATAGCTAAGTGATGCGTTATATGTAAGACACATCCCAAGGAGGTGCAGAATTTTAATGAATCACAACTTTAAATCTAAAGCCATCTTCATGAATAAAACCAAACACACGCTGTTATTACTTTATTCAATTATATTAATTATCATGAATTTTACTATTTGTAAAGCAATTTTTTATTAGACAAAATAGACTGACACTTTTTTGTATTTATTCCTTAGGACGAAGTTGACTAAGTACTTGTTTTTACGTAATTCTTATTTCTGTCTATTTTTCTAGACAAAACTAAAATTTATTAACTTTGGGATATATTTTGTATTTACGTAGTTCTAGAATATGTTAAATATTGAGACGCCGGTATTTAATATTCCTTTAAATGGCGTTTAACAAATCGAATTGAGGATAAATAACATGAACGCAAAAATGATTGCTGCAGGTGAATTAGTTAAGAATGATGACTTAATTGTTACGGCTTCTGTTGCTGCTTTATATAAAGAAGATGTTGCTGAAGAGTCTGGGGCTGCCGATTCTTATTTAGTTGCTTTACATATGAATAAATCAAATGGGGATACACGTCCTTCAGATGCTTTATCTTATGATGATGTAGCTGCTGAAGTAGAAGCTGCTGGTGGTGAAATGAAGGTTCCTGGTTTAGATGGTGCTGAAGATTTTGCTTTAGAAGCTCCTGCTATTATTCGTGTAAGCAAGACACGTTCTTTTGAATATGAAGGTGCTGCACATATTGTTTATGACTTACGTTATGAATTTTAATTATTAACGGGTTCTATATAATATGGTTATAGTATAGCCTGCGTCCTCCAATTATTTAACGCTTTTATTTCCTTTCACGTTAAATATAAAAAAGCAGGTAAAAAGAGAAGCTCTGACGGTTTTTGTTTCATTTCCCCGTCAGAGCTTTTTTTTATCAACAAATTTGGAGTTGTCTACTTAATAGTCTTCTTCATCTTCATAACCGTATCCGTATAAATCATCTTCGTCTTCATCTTCTTCTACGGCTTCATATGAATTAGCATATTTTCGATCATTATAGTCATAATCAACTAAATCATTTAATTCACAATCACTTTCAGACGGGACTAGAATGAGTATACCATTTTTACGGACATACTTATTTTCTCCTGATTCATCAAAGGTTAAAAAAGTATTACAATCGGCGTCATGAGCAACCACTACTGGTAAATCACCGAGTTTATCCATAATCTCTTGAAGATTTTCTATTAATGTTGAAATATTAGCTGTTGTTGATATAGTCATTCTTGTCATTACTCCATCTAAAAGTTCTTTTTATATAACATATTACTTTTTATTTGTAAATGCTTTTTCTTAGAATTATATATTTTTTAATTTCTAATTATTTATTTTTCCATTTACATAAAATTCTTCACAAGCTGACCAACCTTTGCTATAGCTTGCTGAACTTATATCTTCACATAGAACCGCAACCCAAGATGCAAGATTATGTTCTAAACCTTTACCTTCTAAGATTGTTTCTAAACGTTTAATAAAACGTCCACGGTCATCTACTTTAGATTGAATAATATCGTCTACTATTGTTTTAATTTCCTGTATCTTCTCCACTTTTATTCTCCTTCTTAAGCTTTCTCATAGCATAAGCCGCTATATCTGATTGACATTCGGCAAGATGAGGTATAAACATATTTAATTCTTCTGATGTAACTCCTCTTGCTGGTAAACATTTAGATAATGTTTCACATAAAATTTCATATTGTTTTTGTCCATCTTCTACTTTATTAAGCATAGAATCTGTGCATTTAGCTAATTCCTCAAAATGAGTATCTAAAGCTTTACATGCTTCTTCAACGAAAATTGTTTTTACTTCTTCAACAGTCCTCATTTAGTCCTCTCTTGTTAAATATTAGTATCGATTACTCTATTAATCGTTTTTCCATGTAAATAATCTGGAGTACGATGTAATAAAGTAACTTTAGATTCATTATTAAGCATTTCATTATATTTATTAAACGCCTCTTGCATATTTGTAAACAAAAATTCTTTATTTTTATTTATATCTAATACAACATATCTCTCTGGTGGAGTATATTTTAAACTACTTTCTGACATTTATATCTCCTTATATTTAGATGATTCATAATTAGTTAATTCATCAGTTAAAGTTGCGGGTCTTATATAAGGAGTTTCATGTTGACTATTTAATAATTCTTTAAAATTGATATCATTAAAAGAAAACTTCTCATCCCATAATCTTATTCCACTACCCTCTTTAAACCCAGGTTTAGATACGTGACAAGTATCAATATAAAGACCACCAAAGCTGGCTGCTCCAAAGCTAATACATTTACTACCATCTTTATTAGTAACTAATCCCCATGTTCCAGTACCATTATTAGCTCTAAATACTCTAAGTCCTTGTTTTTTCGCAACTTTTACTAATTCATCTACATATTCTAATGCATATTTATCTAACATTTTACACCTCCTTGATTTACTTTAATATATTCTATATTATATGAACCATAGCCTCTAAATTTACTTTTGAGATCTTCGAGGGAGAATACCTTAAAGACTTTTGCTTCATCCTGCCAATGTGTAAGACTGACAGATCTTTGATTTAGACGTTTTACATAAGCTCTTCCAGAACTACTATCCATTCTAACAAAGTATTCGTCTTTATGAACACCTCTTAAACTTTTCTTAATTTCCATAAACTCTCTAGCATATTCTAAAAACAAAGCTTTATCTTTATGGAATGTTTCTGAATCATATCCATTTTCATGCATAAATTTAGAAGCAAGTGCTTGGTCTTGTCTCCAATTACTTGGATAAAATCTATCACCACTGTATACAGAATACAATAACCATATAGCTTTACATTCTGCTTTAGTCGCTTCAGGCCATTCATTTCTAAAATAATCACATTTCCATTCTCTAAATGGACGATTACCAAACATATCTGTTTCATTAGAAGATGCAGATACACATGTAAAGGTACCATCATCATTAGCCTTAATAGATTTATAAATTTCGTAACTCATTAGATTTGTCCTTTCAATTGTAGTAATGTTATCATTCTGATTAATTGGTCATTATCAAATTCATATATAAGATAATTAAAATTTGACTCAATTCGCCGACAATGTATACGTACATTATCTGGCAATAATTTTTTAATTATTTTATCAAATATACCTTTAACTATTTTTAAGTTGGTATCACGATCCATTGTAATAACTAACTCATAATCATCTCTACCGTTTCTAAGAGATAATAAAAATACATAATCACTTTCTTTATCTATATAATGTAATAGACCTTTTAAGTCTGCATCATTTACAAGCATCTATGACACCTCCCTTCATTAAGATAACATCATCATTAATATATTTATTCTTTCAATATCTTTATATGGAATAATAAAAGCTTCACCATCCCATATTAAATCAACATGAAACTTTTCTTTAAACATATTACTTGTTATTTCAATATACCGTTGCATAGCTCTTTTAGTTAAATAAAGAGTTTTAAATTTAACACCTTTGACATTATAAAAAGGATATATTGTAGCACCAGTGTATGAAATTAATTCTCTACAGATAAGCTCCACCTTATCTCGCATTGAATCTTCAACTGTTATAGTAGCCATATTATTCCTCCGTTATTTTTTCTACGTTTTTAGTTAAAATATGCATATCATATGTATTAATACTACTACGTATTTTCTTTATTAAATCTTGGCACATACTTATTTTTACGCCATAATTAGCTAAGTCAGCATTAATATAACTATTAAGACTAGCAACTACTAATTCACGAAACTTTCTGTCATTGTTTATATAAAACTGTTTTCCATCAGAATCATATTGAAAACCATATTTTTCTAAAGCTTGTTTTAAGACAGGAATTAAAAATGTACTAACAAAAGTTTCTCTGTTAGCCGCTTCTTGCTGCTTTTTAATTTTAAGTAAATCGCCTTTAGTTACTTTATTTGTATATGTATAATCTTGAAGACGATATACAATCATTTCAAAATCACCGTCTTCAGTTAACTTTCTACAATTAACTTTATCATCCCAACCTAAAGATTCATAAGCCATAAAACCATTAATATAAAAGGTAGTATTAAGTGCTTTGTTTATTATTTCCAAAAGATCTCTATAATAAAAACTATGTGTATTTTCTACATCGGTTATTTCTGAGATATATTTAAAATCTTCTACTTTAATTTTATAAGCTATATTAGATTCATAGATTAAAAAATCATTATCCGGTAAATTTGCTGGTCTGACAGTTGTAAAATCTTCAATACCCAAAGATACTGGATTACCAGCTAATATAGGAAAGTCAGCTTTAGCTTGTCTATATTTAATATAACTTTTCTTTTTAATCTGTTCAATTTTACAATTTAATTTACCTAATTTAAATTCTTTCATTTTGTTGTCCTTTCATATAGTGGTTGAGGTTTAAGAGGGTACAATCTAATTATTAGACCGTACCCTATTTATTTCATTTTATATATACTGTATCTACTATACAAGGTGAATTTTCTTTACGAATTATTAAAGAAGCTTCATATGCATCTCTATACAGAATATACGGTGTTGGAATCAATACTCCATTTAAAGTTACATACCACATATTATTTTCCTTTCTTAATCTTTCTAAGTGCTGTTAAAAATGTTGTTCTTGTACTACTTTTTGCCATCTCTTTTTACCTTTCATTTATATTTATATCATATTTTATTAACAATGCAAATCTATACGTTTATCTCTAATTCAAGAGCTCTTGTATATCCATTCGTTAATTTTGCCGTCATTACTCTAACTAATTTATCCATATTTACAGAATTACCTTCACATTTTTTAATAAAATCACCTCCATTTAATTCATTTAATATTTGAATAACATGCTTATTAATAAGTTGATTAAATTCATCAATAAATTTTCTATTAAAACTTACTGGTACTATAACATGTTCACCATCATAATTAGCACGTGGTGAATAATCATCTATTTCACAATAGTCAGCTAAGGTTCTTTCTAACCTTTCACTAAGCAAATTATTAAACATACTAAGTTTACCAGATGAAACTATGGCTGGTTCCGTATAATTATTAGTTGGAATAAATTCAAATTCATTCGTTATAACTAAAAATTTTTTACGCTTTTTAGCATATTCCATACGAACAAACTCATAATCTGCTTTCTTATAATCGTCTGTTGTAATACCTATAATTCTAGCTTTTGTATTAAAATTTTCTTGAAAGATACGAGTTAAAACTTTAAATATATTATTGCTATCATATAAATTACCATCTTGTCTAAGCTCATCTATAACACCTTTAATTTCAACTAAATCATAATTTAATTTATAGCAGTTAGTTTTAAACACATCTTCATTATCACAAACATGTTCAAATAAAACATTTCTGTATCTAAAGTCATTATAACCCATCTCACCAGATATATCATTATATCCTAATAATTTAGCTGTAATAGATCCCTTATTTGTATCTACTACTTTTCGTTTAGCATATAAATAAACAGGTCCTACATATTCAAATTTCATTTCTATTCTCCTTCGTATTAGTATGGTTAGATTAAGAAGGGATAAAGCTGTATAACTTCATCCCTTATATTTAGATTTCAGCTTCTTTGAAAAAGAGACAATCACCACCTTCTAAATCAAAGTCATAAGATTGCATGTATCTAGCACAATTTACATAATTACTAAATACCTTACCCATATTTTTTGTTTTACCAGTATGCTTACATTTACCATTAGGTCCATATACTTTTATAAAACCTGACTTTCCATAAAAGTATTTTACATTTTGACGTGTAATTCTAACAGCATCTTTAAACATATCATCTGTAATATTATCAACTCGTTTCATTTTATTGTCCTTTCTTAATTCTCAAAATTATATACAACACCTGGCATTTTACTAGGCTTTACGAATTTTTTATTATCAACAATTAACCAACAAACCGGATACTTAGTAATTCTTGTAGTATCACCGCTTAAATTATCATATCCATCTGTAAAAATCATTAATAAGTCTGGAGTTTTATTTTTATATTTTGTTTCAATAAAGTCTAAGTTAGCACTCATATCAGTACCACCAGTAGACTGAATCTTAAACTTATTAATATCATTTTTATTTTGATTAGTTAATGTCATAAATGTATCTTCATGTACCATAGTACTACAAGACCATAAATCAATTCTAAAAGCTTTAAATTGCTTTAAGATTGTATAAACGTGATTCAATAACAATTCTAATTGAGAGTTATCAATTGAACCGGAAGTATCTACAGCAATTGCTACATGTAATTTTGGAGTCTGATGAGCTGATGGTAAAATAATACCATTTGCAATACCAGCACGAGACGGTTTATTCCATGTAAAATTATCTTTCATAAACGATTTAATATATCTTGTTAATGCACGTCTCCAGTTAAATGGTTGAGGTTTAAAGACAATTTCCAATGCTCTATCGAATGCAGATAAACCTGTACCCTTACCTTTACAACTAGAAAATGCATCAGCAATCTTTGCGGCTAAAGCAGCTTTAGTCATATCATCTAATTGCTCAGTATGCATATCTAAACCAAACTTTAAACCTTTTGCTGGTTTTTGTCCATTATTATTATCAGTACTACCTTGACTAGAATTATTATTTTGATTCTGATTATTAGAGTCTTGACCCATACTACCAGAAGTAACAAATTTAGAAGACTGACCCTTACTTTTATTTTCTTGGTCTTTTAATAATTCAGCATAGATTTGCTCTGCCGTCATATTTCTATATTCTTCTTTATAACATACCCATTCAGGCATTTTACCGATAGCTTTACTTTCACCTTTTGAATTAGTATTATGATATAACAAAGAATTAATTTCATAATCTGTTGCCATATTCCAAAGAGCATGCTTAGCTCTACCTTTTTCAGATAAATCATCATAGAAAACATTAACATGTTTAGCTCTATCATGAGTAAGATTTAATAAGTGCATAGCCTCATGTGCTAATACAAAGATTAATTCTTCTTTACCAATTTCAGTATTATATGTTCTACCGTCTTCATCAGTATCTGTTTTTTGCTCATTCATTTTTTCAAAAGCATATTCATTAACAGTTACTGAACGACCATCTGTCCAAGCTAAGAAGGGACGAGATTCGTCGCGCTCTACTTTAACACCAAGCTTTGTAATAATTTCACCAATAAATTGTGTTTTAAGAATGATGTTAATTAAAGCTTTATCCAAGAGTTCATTCAAATTACTCATCTTCATTCTCCTTCGTATTAGTTACAGTTATATTATCTAAAAGTTTCTTAAGACCTTTAATACCACCATTATCAAAAGTCTCTAATATAATAGCTCGCTGATCTTCTACAGAAGTATTATTCCAAGTATCATTAAAAATAACTTCAGCTGATTTATTAGCTTTATCTTCTAAGTACTTGATATGACTATTTAAATCAACAATCTTGGCTGTAGATAATTTAGGATCACGATTAATACAAAAGTCTAAAATTTCTTTTGCTTCTTCTTTAGTATCAAATTGTGTTGCTGAATCATAAGTACCAACAGGTTCACAATGATGTACTATTTTAAAATTATGGGTATCTATTCTTGATTCAAAACTTAAGTAGTGATCATCATGTGTAATTATATATACACTTTTATTTTGCATTGGTTGTTCCTTTCATATTGTGGTTAGATTATTTTGAGAGAAGTCAAACTAAAATCATCTGACTTCTCTCATTTATATTTAATTATTTCATTGCTTCAACAATTAAATCAAGTAAGTCTCCAGCATCTTTAAGAGGATTGAAAACTTCTGGATCATCTGTTCTCGGTGATCTGGCAAGTATTGTTACATTAGCTGCTTTATAAGCTTCATGTTTTAACTTACGTGTGGCATCTAAGTATTTCATTACATAGTCATGACATTTTTTGTCATCCTTCTCATTATTAATTGCAGAGATACAAGCTAATTGTACCGCAAAGAAGACATTAATATCTTCGTCTAAGAATGGCTTACCTTCTACTAAGATTGATTGCCAAGACTGATATTTTTCTTTTTCTTCAATCCAATTAAATAATTGAGATGTAAGTAAGAAACCAAGACGACCAGTACAATACCATTGTTTTTCTGTCTTAGAAAATTTATCACAAGCAATAACTTTTTCAACAACTTCCCAAGAACGTGGTGTAATTACCAAGTCTGTAAACAAAGCATTTGCTTCTGAACCAAGACGCTTTTTCATAGTATCTTCATCATATAGCATAGCTTGATTCTGAGTCTTTAAGAATGCAATCACATCTGCATTACCACCATGATTCATTCTGTGTTGTAACCATGAATCAAAGTTAATACCAATATTGAAGTGACTAAATCTATTAGACAAAGGAATAGACAATTCAGTAACGGTATTATTAAATGCCGGTGGGTTAGATGATGCAATGATAAGATAACCATCAGGTACCTTATATTCACCAAGACGACGGTCTTGAATAAGCTGGAAAGCTGCATTCATAATGGCAGCAGAACCTTGATTCATCTCATCTAAGTGAATAACACCACCAGAGAATTTACCATCATCTTTAGGCCATATAGAAGGTACTGCCCAAACAGTTACTGGTTGACCATTATTATCTTTACTGTCGACTTTAATAGTCGGTACACCAACTAAGTCTACCGGTTCTTTCATACTCAAACGAACATCACAAACCTCAGGATTCCAAGGTTTAACTTTTTCACCAGCTGCAATACGCTTATTATATTCTGCAACCTTTTGGTCATTCCATTGAAATACTGCTTGAGATTTACCAATACCAGGACCACCCCATTGAAAGATAGAGTCATGAACCTCAAGTGCAATATCATACATACGTTTAATACCAGGTTGAACATGACCTTCACTATCATGTATATCATCAATATAGAAGGTTGGCATTGTAAATTTATCAGAAATATTAGTCATATTATTTTTCCTTTCGAAATGTGGTTAAAAGATATTATTTTATTTTTAATATGTTTTACATATATCATTTATAGCTAACAATGTAAAACCTAATTATTAGATATTATTGGCGAAGTATAAACATTTTTAGTAACGTCTACATAATTACCATATAATTCCATAAGACCATAAATTCTACCTAAGTAGTTTTTAATATGCTTAGTTAACTTAAGGTCATTAGCTTGGTAATATAATAACAACAACAGCCATTGGCGAATTGTTTTACCATATAAAGGTTCACCATCTTCACGTTTAGCTTCATATAGATTTATAATATTACCAGTAGCTACAGAAGAATTATCTAAAGAAAAGTATTGAGCATAACGCATATCAACTGTTAGTATCATGTCAATAAAATCTCTAATATCACAAGTACGTTTAAAGCACTCTCTAATAAAATCAGGTCTATTATTAGGATGTAATTTATTAAAGAATAATTCACGTAAAAACATTTTATCTTCATCAGATAAAATAGTAAAGTCTCTGCCACCATTTAGATAGCAAGTATAATATGTATAAATATATTTTAAGAATTTTGGACTCTTATAAACACATTCATACATTTGTTCTTTGGTTAACTTAGATACACATCTTGAATTAAGACTTCTACAATCGAGTAATAAGTCTATATCAATTTTACCATTTTCTTCCGCATCTAAGAAAACAATTGCAGCTTTATCAAAATTTTTATCAGAATTTACTAATTCACGGTAAAGTTTTCTTCTATCTTCCGGTTTAATAAATCTAATAAATTGATTAATAGAGCCATGATTATTTATTATATACTCACGAATACATGTAGCAACCATAGGCCATCCACAAACATTCGGATTACTTAAATAATGACTATAAGCTAACAAAACAGATCTCAATGCTTGGTCATTATAACTTTGATAAAACAAATCATATAAAGATTCTTTTTCGTTATAATCAAAATTATATTCTATCATACCATTCTTCATTTCACAACCAAGTACTCTATTAATACTGCGTTCTTCATAGTCTGGTAAATCATTTATGTAGTCTCTAAAATATTTTGTCATATTTCATTTCCTTTTAATTTAATAGAGGAAGCTAATATTTATTATACTAACTTCCTCTACTCGTTAATACATATCTTTATTAAAATAGTTTTAATAAAGATTTCTTAGGAGTTTCAACTTCATCAACAACTAGAGGTTGGATTGTTACAGTTGGTTCCTGTTCTTTTACTGTGGTATACTCAGACAAGTCAATCTGATTATCCTCACAAGCTTGTTTATAATTGACTTCGGTTCTTGTCTTTGCTATCTTATTAACAATAGCATATTTAGTAACATGTTTACCAATATCAATTTTTTCAGTTAATTCTTTTTTAATTAACTTAAAGTTAGCTTCTGCTAATTTATAATCACTATAAGCTTGTGCTAATCTTTTGCCTTGCTCATCAGTTAAAGTTATTACTTCTTTTGTCATAATTGATTCCTTTCAAAATTAAGGTTGATGTTATACATTTAGAAGTATGAGAGACTGAGATAATATAAGACCAATTAAATCAGTCTCTCATCACTCAACACCAGTTTATAGTCTTGGTGGACTTTCCTCTAACCACAGAAGGAAATGTGCTTAAAGAAATTCTTTTTAATATATGTCTCCTCTATCATATCTACGTTTCCAATCAGCTCTAGCATCTTTTTCTTCGATTCTAGGTGTTGGTACTAAACCAGTCCTTTCTTGAAGGACATACATTTGCATTAAACTCAAACCTGTCATGCGTCTTATATATGAAACATAAACAGGTGCTCCAATATAACCAGACTTAAACGTCGCTCTATATCTTCTTTCATCTACCGGACGAATACCATACTCATCTTCATCCTGATGAATTTTTAATACTTCGTTATAAGCTTTATCTTGCGCATTATGTATTTCTTTTCTTTTAGCACGTGTCTTTCTGGATCTAAGATTATTAAGTAATCTTGTATACTCTTTATATGGATCAGTGTAGGATTCACCGGAACGACCATGCTGTTGCTTATAACTAAACTGAGCAAGTTCAACTTTAACCTGATCAATCATCTGATATATTTGTTCAATGCTGTATTTTTCTTTTAAATCTTTACTCATATTAATTATACCTTTCTTAAAATATTTCTTACAGCTTACATCTATATCATAATTTCATTAACAAACAGCTAACAAAAATTATTTTCTTTTAAAAACTTTCTTGCAGTATTAAAATCTGGACCACTATCATCTCTATAACCATCATCACAAGTGATATTATAAACATAACCATATTTAGCAGTTAATAACAATAAAGCTTTAATAAAATAATCATAATCTTGTCTCGCAGTTTTGGTAAACTCAAATTCACTAGCACCTCTACAATCAATTACACAACCCTCATAACCTTGTTTACCTTTACCATTTAAGGCAATTAATTCTTCTGTTATAATAGGTTCATTTTCACCGCAACCATCACCTAGTGTTAATTTAATTGGTGCTGTATTTTCCGTTGCACATTTGCAGAGTCTTTTTACATCATCAACATATTCTTTGGAAAACTTACGTTGACCAGATTGACTCCAATATACTGTATATCCCATTTTATATTCTCCTTCATTGTGGTTAATCTATATTTAGATATATCATATTAAGATGACAATGTAAAAACTAATCTCGATACTGGACCGTATACTTTTGTTTATAATCTGTATCAATATTTTGTTCTACATACTCAGCCAACTGATTGATATTCCAAGAACCTTCTTGGGCTTCAGCTGGACCATAATTAGTAGCAACCCAATCATAAATAATAGCTTCTACCTTACTTACTTTTTCAGGTATTTCCATTTCTTTACGATCTTCATCAGTAATTAAAAAATAACCAGGACCTTTATTATCTATCATTCTACACCTCCTTAAAAGTAAGTTCCTTCAAATTGTTCTTTAGTATATAATGTGCCATTATAATTATAATAGATTTTATTATTTATCATAATGATTTCAACATTATTTAATGTTTTTAATTTATCAGATTTCTGATTATTAGATTTTTTACTAACCCATTTAATTTCTATATAATCTGAAACCCATTCACAATCTTCTTCAATATATTCAGGAGCCATTAAAATTTCATGAAGTTTAGGATTAGGAAAATCTTTAAAACTCATGACATATAAGCCATTAATATCTGGGCCATCTAATTTAGTAATTGTATATTCACCTGGTTTAATAGCATATTCACCAGAATCATTACCAATATCATTACCTTGTTTATCAAAAGCATTGACATAAATTGTTTGTTTTACTATTAACTTAAACATTTTTATTCCTCCATTCTATGTTTAACACTCTCATAAGTATCAAATTTAATATTTGGATCAATTACTGTGTTACCCAAATCAATTTCAACTATACGGGCATTTGAATTAATTAAATCATTTGCACCAGTCATTGTTTCATTATATTCATTAATATACTCACAGATTTTAACTGCCTCTTTTTTATTATCTGTTATAACATTATTAATACAATCTGGATCTAAAGTGTATATATCATTTTCATTTGTATTATAAGATTGAATTATATAAAGCTTTGTCATATTTCATATCCTCCAATTTGTGGTTAGCATACATATTATATATAATATTTTAGTAACAATGTAAATTAAGTTTCTATTTCTAAAAACTTTTCAACTTCAAGTCTAGCATCATTCATATCTTTAACTTGAAGTTCTTTCTTTTCATATTCAAATTTTACATCGCTAATGTCTTCATAATGATTAAGTGCATTAATGAATTCATCAGTATCATAAGAGTTAGTAAATGTCCAAGTTTTATAACTAAACGGATTAGCCATACCACCATTTAATTTATGGACCGTTACAATATATATTTTATTTGCCATTACATATTCCTTTCTTTAGTTGTTTTCAAATTCAAATATATATGCACTAATTGTATAACCTTCTTTTTTTGCTTGATATCTAAGACTGTTAACAAACTTTTGAGCATCTTTTTTAGTTGGAAAGAATATCGAATCATCACTAAACTCAATGATTCTTCCATTGCTATCTATTTTTTTATACATTACCTTAAACATACTTATCACCTATATTCCTTTCATTTAATCTCCATTTGGCCAACGCTCACACATTTGCTTATCAGTATTATCAACTTCAAACCCATTAATAAATTGATTAGCTTCTTGTTTAGCACCTTCTAAAGAATTAGCAAAATATTCATCCTCAATAACCTCAAAGTTATCTTCAAATGCTAAAGTATCAAGGTAATCTAAAAACTCATCCTTATCATTTGAATTTAAGAATGACCAGGTTGCTGAGTTATCAACATTTCCATTACAATCTAAACTATTGATTGTAACAGTGTAAATTTTAGTCATTGGTATTTCATTCATTTTAATTCCTTTCAATATAAATTGTCTAAGAATTCTTTTCGTGCTTGTTCAAGTGTATCACATGTAAATGATACATAATGATCTTGAGAAGGTTTACCATAGGCATAAAAGAATTTATTACTTTCAGATAAATTTGTAGTTGGATATTGTTCAATCCAACCAAGTATTTTATTACCTTCTTTATATATTTCTCTGTAAGCACCATAATCTGTTGGTTTAACTACAAATTTTTTACTCATCATCATCCTCCGTTAACCATTCTTTTTCAAATTTAATTATTTCATTAAGTGAATCTAAAGCATCATTATAACGTTTTACTTTAGTCATATAAAGAATAACTTCAACTTCAATGTGTGCTTCTTGACACTTAGCCCAAATAACTTCTTCAAATTTAGTGGCTTCTTCTTGTGTCTCAAAAACTTCTGTAACAGCTTTATCAGGATCACAGAAAAACCAGTATGTAACTGCATATAAAGTATTCATTTTGATTTCCTTTCAAGTTCAACAATTTTTAATATACGACCATAAACTGCGTTTCGTATTGCTGTTTTATTAGGTGCATATACTTCATGCCAATCACCATAATAGTCTTTATATAAAAACTTATTTAATTCATCACTAAAGTCATAACACCATCCGCCTAACTTTAAGTGACCAAAAGCTAAAGCATCATGCACTGCACTACAACTTTTATCATAATTTTTAATAAATTTTTCTAAAGTGTAATCAGTCATAGCTGGATTAACATCCCAAGTAACAAATTTATATACTCTCATAATACACCTCCTAATCCATTGAGTTATAATATTCTGGTTTACCATCCCAAATATAAGCATACTCATATTTGCTAATCATAACATATTCACTGTTACAATATTCACTATGCTGTTTACGTCTCATAAACGGCTTTTCAGAAGTTTCACGATTACTCGGAATAAGTTTTCCAACTTGACCATAACCATCATTTGAAAACCACTGACTTTCAAGATGTTGTAACCAAACATTAGCATTGGTTACTCTTTTTACCCGGTAGAAATCTACTAAAGTGCAATTATATCCATGCGAACTTACAAGAATCATACCTTCTTCAATCTTACTCATATTTATTCTCCTTCATTGTGGTTAACTTTATATAATATATAGCATAATAATATAACAGTGTAAACTAAACAGTTATCTCAAGTATTTGCCATTGACAACCATTATCTTCATTACCAACCAACAACCAATTTGGTACTTGCTGATCAGTTACTGCTAAGTTAGGATTGTGATTAAGATAATGATTAACATCTAATTTCATCTCATTAACAGCATCTATTTGAGTATTAAATATACCAGACACTCTAGCAAGACCATCACAAGTATCACCAAAGTCAGTATAAATTAAGACATATTTAGTCATATTTTATCTCCTTAATAAATAGTTTTAATAACTTCAGGTTCACCATCTTCATCATCTCTGCAAGCAAAAACATGGACACAACGATGACCTTCAGCCTCAAGTTGTCTAGCTAATTTCATGGCATCCTCTTTGCTATCCTCATCCCAAGAATTACCATCTTCATCTTCAATAGTATAATATATATCAGTCATGGTTTTTCCTTTCACATTCTGGTTGAATCATATTCATAAAAGTAATCAACATACTTCTTGAATTCAGGCACAGTCATATCGTATTCTTTTGCCCATTCTTTAGCAAGCTCATTAGTCATTGGTTCATTTGTCCAATCTGGATAGTGTCCACATTCATAGCACTCTTTCCAATCTCTAATGGCTTCTCGTTTTAATTTAGCATCAGTCCATTTAACCATCATTCATCTCCTTTCCAACAAGATAAAATTTCATCAATTGTATCCGGCTGATCTAAATATTTTTCAGCATCTTCATCAGACACAGTTAAATCATATTTAAAGTATTCAAATTGTGAACTAAATCCAAAAGAATTGGTTTCATCTAGTAAAGTAGTTTCAACTTTTTCTTTATATGGACCATTAGTTTCATAGCAAAAGCTTGCTGAGCATAAATCTTCACCAATTCCGATGTTTGGATCTACGTCACACAAAACTACAATTGTTATCTGTTTAGTCATTATTATTTCTCCTTTCTTATTTGTAGTATTTTTTATAATATCTATTAAAATACTTAGTAAAGACTTTATTATCTTCAGGATCTTCACCATTATCTTCGGCTTCTTCCCATATTTCGCTAGCTCCGTCATAACCATCTGGACCATAAATTGCATCATTATATATATTAAGATGAGCCTTCATAAAGTTAATAAAGTCACTATTATACTCATAAGAATCTTCAGTGTTAAATTTCTTTATGTGATCTTCTAATTCTTTTAGTTCACTATCACTAAGCTGACATTGTACTAAACCAATGATGTTTACATCATCAGGACCTATACTAAGAAAAGATTTCAATTCTTTTTTCCAATCTTTCTTAGCTTCTTTTAAATCAGTATAAACACCTTTACCATAGATGTTATAAAATTCATCTCTGTCATAACGACTTACTATCAAATAAACTGTATTCATGATTATTCCTCCTCTTCATAATCATCATCTTTATCTGCCAGACTATCTTCAATACAGTCTAATGCTAAGTATCCACCTTCATAACCGGCAATACCTAAGAATAATCTCGGATGACCAAGAAAGTAAGTATTACTCACTAAATTTATTTTTTGATCATCTTCTAAATCATCAAGTTGACTCAAAACATTTTCTAATTTGTTTTTCAAATTTCTTACTGTAATTTCACTCATTATAGTGTCCTCCAAATTGTGGTTAAAGTTTCATTTAATTTATAATTTATATATAACATAATAATATAACAATGTATATTTAGTTACTTTATTTATTTTTATATTCTTTAATGACATCTTTGTCTATAAATCGTCTCCAATACTTAAGATTATCATTACTCATAACACGATTTAATTTCATATCATTTTCTTCAAGTTGATATTTAATATCTTCTTTAACAGTGTCCAAATTCATTGCTTTTTTGTACATATTTTCATCTTCAACATATATACGATGATCTGCTTCGATACAATCATCAATACATATTTCATTGATAAATTTAAGCATTAAATTATATGCTTTTCTACCTTTAAGATATAAGTGAGTAGTTGCAAAGTCATAATCATCTTCATTGATTGAGTGAAGAGCAATATAGTAAATATCATGTTTCATGATTTTTATCCTTCTAAATTGTGGTTAATTTATACTTTATATATAACATGTTTAGTTAACAATGTATACATAACTTCTACACTAACACTCAGTGTGAAGGAGAATCCGAGTATTATTCGGATTCATCTTTAGCGATGTAATCTTCTAACCAGCAAGCAAGTCGTTCACAGTTAGATTCTAAGTCAGTAGGTTGACTATCAATTGTAATCAACATAACTTCCGGTTGTTTTTTAGCATACTCAGCAAAGTTTTTTGCTGATTCATTATCAGTAAAGATAAAGCCTGCTTCATGTAAGTCTTTTGTTTTAACTGTAACAGTCAAAGCAATTTGTGGTAAAATGTTTGTCATATTACACCTCCTTAGTCATGACAATATTTTTTCCAGTATTTGAGTACGTCTTTAACTGACTTATTCATATATTCTGCAATATAATCAAAGTCACTATCTTTTGATAAAGATAATTCAGTATCAAATATATCACCTGAATTTTTATCATACATTTGACGCCAATCTAATTCATAGTCACATTGCATCATACTATTACTCGGTTGATATGCAACTTTAGTGGCAAGTCTATACTCACCATCCCAATATTCATCTTTATTAGGATCATTTTTATCCCAACCTTCAGACCAACCAAGCACGATTGCAATGTCACAACCATCTTTATTTGCAACAATCCAGTGATAACAACCACCGTCTTGTTTATGAGTACTAAGATATTCTGCGGCTTTTCTTAGTGATTCACCAACCATTTGTAACATAGTTTTATCCTTTCTTATATATAGTTAATATCACCACGCATAAATTTAACTGGATTAGATTCAGTTGCAATTTCTAAATCATCATTAAGTAAATCTTCTGCGATATATTCAGCAACCCATCCTAATTTAGTATTTTTGTTTGTATTAGGATATAATAACAATTCTGCATCTGCTTTATTATTTACATCATCACAAGGAAACATAAAGCAACCGGTAGTTAAATTCTTTTTGGCAACATCTTTACTACCATATACTTCGCACTCAGCAGTTTCACGATTCATTACCATATACATCATTTTATTATCCTTTCAATTTGATTGATTATGTAATATATATACCACATATAGTTAACAGTGTAAAAATATAGAGACTACACTTAATAACAATATAGTCTCTATACCCTTATTCAAAATTTAGTAATTAAGATTGCATCCTTTATATAATTTATTAAGCAATCTTTTACCCGGTTGATATTTAGGAAAATATCTATGCACAATTTTAAGTGCATCTGAATAATCATAAGTATATGCACACTCATAATTCTTATATTCATAAGTGAATATTTCTTCAGGTGTACACTCAGTCTTGACACGTTCAATCCATTCGTCAAGATATTTTTCGCGATTAGCAAATGCTTCACGTGTTCCTACTCCACCATAACCATCACCAACGAGTGTCGCTTTTGCTTGTTCTTCAGTAAGATTATGACGTTGCAAATAATCACGCCACTGTTCTTGACCGAAGACATACTCAATGCCTTCAAAGTCTTTAGTGTTCCATTCTTTTTTGAGTTCTTGATATTTACTCATCGTCATCCTCCTCATAATATTCATCGTCTTCAATCCACTCATCTTCCTCTTCGTCTTCTTCAGGATCTCTTGAGTGAAAGTGTGATTCATCATCATAAATTTCGACAACTGTCCAATCTTCATTAGACATATCCATTTTAACACTAACTTCTCCAACTGTTTCAATTAGTGCACAACCACCACGTTCAATTAACCGAGTATTGTCTTTTTCTTTGAGTGCTTTTTGAATAAATTCATTATACTCGACAACGCAAACCATTCCTGAGTCTGCGAAAAATTCAGATTGCAATACTTTTCTACCATTACTTGAGTAGATTTCGTTATTCCAGTCACCATAACCAGTACCAGAAGCAAGAGCATTATTTGTATTTGCTAATTTATTTAACTCTTGAGTGATTCGTTTATCAAAGTTTGCATATTGCTCAGGTGAATCATCAAAGCATTCTTTACAAGCATTGTCCCAAGTTATATCATCTAAAATATAGCATGGATCAGTTATAATGTATTTTGACATATTTTTGTCCTCCAAATTGTGGTTAAAAGATGACATAATAATTTATAAATTTATATTTGGTATGAGTGTTAGTCTAAATCGACCTCACTAAGTTCATACCAAACAGAAGTATCAGTAATTCCAACAACATCATTGTTAGAATCAAGATCAGTGTCACGACCATAATTTTTATTATAGTCACGACAAACGAGTGTCGCTTCTTCTAAAGAAGAAAAAGCATGTTGATTAGAGATGATGTTATCGTCTTCATCATGACGGACAATGATATAAATTTTCATTGCTTATCCTTTCAGTTGGTGGTTATTGAAAACATAATAATATATAGTACCATTGCTCAACAATGTATATATTATGATTCGAGGAACATAATACAATCTACACTGTCATTCCATTGAGGTTTGGAATTAAGTGTTTGTTCGAGTGACGCTTTAGTGTCTTCGTCCATCTCGTCAAGTTGACGTGCAAGTCTGGAATAGAAACCTTGACTTGACTTTAACATATTTACCGTTTCTAAAAAGATTTGGTAATTTGTTTTATTTTGTTTTTGCATAATATTATCCTCCAATATAAAAGATTTGACCAGAATTTTGACCTTGCATAATAACAACAAGACCAAATGGAATTTCAATTTGCTTAATCATTTTATATATCCTTTATACAATATTTATTAAACAATGTAAGTATACTTTATAAACAATGAGTGACGCTCACTTAAAACCGGCAAGCGTCACTCAGCATCTTATCTTTCAAAGATGTCTTTCAAGCCTGATTTACAGGAAACGGTTACTTAATTTTATAAGTACCTTTGTCAACTCTGATCAACAGACCTTGTTGCATCAGCAAAAATGCTCTGTCTGTTACTTTCTTAATAGAAGATTTAGTATAACCTTCTGCTAAGAGTTTGCGGTTAATGTCTCCGCATTTCATTCCGTCCGGAGCGTCACTCAGAACACTCAGAATCTTCTGAGACAATTCTGCTTGACCCGCTTTTCTGTCCTTTTTAGACGGAGTGTCGTTCACTTCGTCAATACGCATAAAGTTGCGTTGTGGACCCATTGCTTTCAAAGCATCTTGAGCGTCGCTCAAAGTATTGAAAGTGTTAACCAGTTTGTTGTTGTTCTTACGAACGATATTGAATTTAACCATTTTGTCCTCCTATTAGTTGTGGTTAAAGTTAGAATTAAAGTAAGTGTCACTCGTCCAGTATTTTATTGGATTGGTGAACTCACCATTATTTGTTTTTGTTGGTGTCAGTATACAACATAACAACAACAGTGTAAAGAGTGTCGCTCCGACAATGCTAAATATGATCTTCATCGATTGGTTCCTCAATACTATATTTAAGAAGTAACATTTCTTCTTGAGTGCCGTTAGCGATAGCAAAGCCGAAGTAATTATCGACTAAATTATATGTACCATTTTCTTGTCTGACTATAGACATATCTTTATCCTTTCATTTTGTGGTTAGTGGATTGAGAGCGTCGCTTTATATATATTGAGTGTCGCTCTGATATACCGCCCGGGGGGTGGGTGGGTACTATTCAGAGTATTGATAATACCCGCGATTTTCAGACTTACTGATGATTTGTTTTTTGGCAAGACTCCAAAGTTTATTTGTCACTTGTTTCTGATTTATACTTCTATCATTAAGTCGATAATGTATTTGTGCAGTATTAAGTGGACTTAAACTTTCTTTTAGAATATTAACTATTCTTAAGTCTAAATCAGACAAATCTTTTGTTTTTGTATCAGTCTGTGTTCTGACTTCTTTATTATATATAAGTTGTTGATTTATCTCAACATTTTGTCTGATTTGTTCTGGTGTCAAATCATCAATAATAATTGAATTTTCAGACATTTTATGACCTCACTTTCATTAGTTGATAAATAATTTATATATAAAGTCTAATTATTAGAAAACTGTATGTATAAACTATTTTTTATCAGACTTGAAGATACTAAAGAATATTTAGTGTCAATCAATTTATAATTTATTTATAATATAATTGACTAACAGTGTATATTCAGTATAATCAACAGTGTGATTTCAACCAACATTCTCCCTCGTCCAACTTTCTGTCTACACTTGAAGTGACTAAACTATTTAATCACAATCAATCATACTTAAAATATAATATATATGATTGACAGTGTAAAAACCAATTTGATGACAGTGAAAAATTTAATTTGTCTGACCTCTGTCTACTCTTGAAGTAACTGAAAGATATTCAATCACACTCAACATATCTTAAATATAATATGATATGCTGACAATGAAAATCTCAATTAACTAACAATGTAATTTTGACCATCCAATCTATTCTTGAAGTGACTGATCAAATCAATCACAATCAACTATACCTTAAATATAATATGAGTAGCCAACAATGTAAAAGTTAAATAATCAACAATGTAAGGGAGAATGTGTATATCACAAAACACTAACAATGTAAAGTCTTTAATATAACAATGTGGAGGAGAATAGGATATATATTATAACAAATTTCTTCAACAATGTAAAGTCTGTTAAAAAGGGGAATTTTGAATTTTACATTGTCACACACGAATTTTGCCAATTAGGGTTAAAAGGGATGAAGAAGTCTATTTCCAATGGGGAATTAACCTTAATAATAGGATAAGGACTTGTTTTTTGACCATAGGAATATGGATTCTGTTTTTATATGGGTTTTATAAGGGAAAGGGAATTTATATGTTTACGGGTTATTTATGGAGACATTTTACCGATAAGACTTGTAAAGGAATAAAAAAATATAAACCCGGGAGGAGAAAAAGTCCGGGTTTATATTATAGTATCCTATATAGAGTGTGTGAGGGATATATAAATAATATTGGTACATTCATTTCAATTTCATTTATATCATATATGATTAACAATGTAAAAATAAAAATAACCGTAAAGATAAAAATATATCGTAAAAAGTAAGGTATATATTATACTAAATTTTTATAACAATGTAAAGTCCCGGAATACCCCCGGTAAAAAACCCTTACGCGTAGGTAATTTTGACTTATACTGTTTTTCCAGTAAAATAAAACACCGGTCCAATAAGACGAATCCTAACCGGTGTTTCTATAAGTATTTGTTTTTAAAGTCTATTTTTAGTAAATCTTCTTCATCTTACAACCTTCCTTTCTTTCATTACTCCCATGATTTGTTTCCTTTTTCAATCCACCACAATTTATAAAGGACAATAAAAACTCTATATTTCAAGGATTTGCCATAAACATCCCTGTTCTTCATCTCCAACTAAGGTATGATTTCCATCACATTCCGTTAACATTTTACTATTATATCCATTTGCATTCATATAATACGCAACATCTTTTTGCATTGCATCCTGTGCTTCCTTTAAGGTTTTATATTTACCCTCTACTCTTGCAAGTCCGTCACATGTATCTCCCATGTCTGTATATTGTAAAACATATTTATTCATGGTTTATTCCTTTCATTCATTTTATATCTTATTTATATCATATATAGATAACAATGTAAATCATTCTGTTTTTATACCGGATCATTATCAAGTAAAATTAACTCATAACCAGTTCTCAATCCTAAACCATTATAGGACTCATTTCCATATTTATCTGTATGTTTACTTGTATAGTCAAAACCAAGACGTTTGATAGTTTCTTTCAATGATCTTGTAACGACTTGTGAAAAATCGTGAGCAAATTTTCCATCCGGTTTCTTTACCTTAAAGTATAAGAACTTTCTCATAATTTACTTCCTTTTATCATTTTTAAGATATATTTAATATATAATGTATTAAAGACAATGTAAAGTCTAATTAAATATATCCTTTTAATGTTAATAATGCTTCTATTCTGTCAAACTCTTCTGGAGTTATGTAGGTAAATGTTTGAGTTGTACCTTTTAACCCAAGTTCCTTATATATCTGGTGTCTAACTTTACTTAGTTTAACTCTATCAGAATAACCCGGTTCAATATAACAAACAGGTTTTTTTATTCCATTTACTTTTTGTAATGTAAACATTAGTTGATAGTGTCTATATAACCAAATCGTTTTAACATCTGGTGTATAAGTTTTTTGATAGTCTAATGTATTTAAGATATTACTCATACAAATTACCTCTCGTATTTATATAAACTAACATAATACATTTTAACAACAATGTAAAGTCAATAAACTACGTATTTTCCATAGTTAATATTACTTCCAAACGTTCTGGTGTTTTATGTGTAATGGTAATTAAATAGGCGTCAATGGTAATTAACCCCAATTTATGTTTAATACTCTTTTGCTCAAAACCATACTTATCATATAGTAAATATGTAAACCAGTTTAATTCACTATCTGGTATAGTCACATTTAGAATCAACTCCTCAGTCTCAGAACTTTTTTCTATAAAATTCCAATCAAATCTCTTTGATAAATTTTCGACTAATTGTTTAACATAAGGAAGTTTGTCTAATTTAAATTCTGTTTTACTCCTCACATTAAAACCCTTCGTTGTAAATTTTCTGCGGTCATAAACGGATCTAAAGACTTTATCGCCTCATCCCCGGTTGTTATGTAGGCATAGTCACAAGAATAGTTTACACAGAATCCTTGATCTTGTAACTTCTCTAAATTATCTACAAACTTATCACCCTCAGATTGTTCCGAAAACAAATATGTAAAGTATCTATTACCTTCCTGTTGTTTTTCCCAGTTTACTCTTACCCTATAACATTTTTGTTTTTTACTCATTTTACTTACTTTCATTTACTTGTATATATAGACTATATCATATTTGAATAACAATGTAAAGTCCCCTAAACCTCCTTAAGGACTAATAAAGTATTTAAACGTAATGGTTCATTATGTCTTATTTTCGCAAACCACCAGTTTCCTTCTTTATCTGTATAATCATATGCGTAACAACAAACTATAAATCCTAATGTCTCACAAAGTTTATAGAATAAATCCTTTTTCTTACCGTTTACATAACAGGTAAATTCTACAATTGACTTGTTCCAAAATACATCTTCATCAAGTTTAAGGTGAAAACTCTCATCGTCCATACGTTTATAAAAGTACTCATTTGATTTTTCTTTAATGTCTAAAAACAAATCTATAACTTTCATAAATTTATCTAGATTCTTTTCTTTTTCCGGTGTTAACTGTAATTTCCTACGCATAGTCAATACTTTCTTTGTTACTATAAGATATATATAACATATAGTTTTAACAATGTAAAGCAGTTAATTGCTTACGTATATAGAAGGAGTAAAGTTCTTAAACGTTCATAATCTTGTTCCTTAATTTTTAATCTATACCTTCGACTATGATCATATTTACTTGTACTTACTACATCTAATCCAAGCATAGTAATAACTTTATCATTAAAGTCCTTTACTTTACCATCTTGTACTAATACATATATTTCCATACGATTTAGATATATACCTATAGAAAGTTCAATTCCTCTTGCAATGTATTTTAATATGTATATATCTAAAAGATCTCTTATTTCTTTATAAAGTTCAAACTTATCCATCATATTTTTTAGTACTCATAGACTATATATAACACATATCTTTTACAATGTAAAATTATAATTAACCCCATCCACCCCCGGGGTCAAGTCCCTTACGTGTAAGGACGTTTTTTACTTTTTACCGGTTTCAGTAGACTCAATAAATATACGTTTACACATTGAACGTTTGTATTGATCTAATAACTCATAACCAATACAACCAATATGTCTATTCCAATCAATCTGACGTTTACAATATTTTTCTATACTTAGGTCTTGTCCATGTTTAAAATAGTCTTGATTTATCCACATAGGTGATTGAATGTAACCGTTAGAAAAAATTAACCGGTAATATGTAGGTATAATGTCAACAATCATTTTTTTTTCTCATTTGTTTTTTTAATCTATGTACTATATATAACATATAATAATGACAATGTAAAGTCATAATTAAATAAAAAAGAAGACAGAGTTTTAACCCATCCTCTGTCTTACTACGTAAATTAAATAAATTATGTCTTTGCCTATATTATCCCCTCATTTGTTAATCTATATTCTTTATATCATATTTTCATAACAATGTAAACTATTTTAAAATGTCTCCAAAAACGTACCTAAATTTAACGAATTTTATTTTTCTTATAACTTATATTGAAAAAATGAATTCATACATCCAGAGGTCAAAAAAAGTACGTTTACGATAATTTATTTCGTAACATTGATACTACATATAATTTATCCAATAATTTTTCATTTATATCAAAATACATAAGAAAGGCATTTTTATAGTTTTCTAAAGAATATTTCCTTCCTAACTTAAGATCATACTTATTATGTAAAAAGTTAATTACATTATCATAGTCTTTACCATCACATACGACTGAGAAGTTATAATCATCATAACCATATCCATAATTAAAACTCTGTCCTACATATGGTATATATTTTCTTAAGTCTTTACCTATCATTTTAAAGACTCTTATAGATTTTTTAGATTGTTCTTCATTAGGAAAAGTCATACTTACTTACTTTCATTTAATGTTTATATACTATATATAACACAAAGTTATAACAATGTAAAGTTATTTTAATCAGGTTCCTTTAAGTATGTTAACATATACAAACGATCATATTGTTTTCTAGTCATAGGTTTAGAAGTAAGTTTAAACTTTTTCCACGATACAGTTATCAATCCTACTGGTACTTGTTCACTTTTATAAATTTTAATTCCGAATGAGTCTTTAAAATACTTCTTTATACGTTTTATATCTTCATTTATAATATAATCACTTGCATAACCACTTTCCTCGATTTCAACTTCTACAGAACAATCAGGACAAAAATAAACCCTAAAATTAAATCCATTTCTATCCCATATTTTTGATTTCATAACATTATTGACGATATATTGTTGAATCTTTACCGGTTTTAATATATCTTCTATAACAGTAGGATATAATGATTCTACATCTACATCTACCATTTCAATATTATCCATTATTCTTACCCCTTAATAAATGTAATGTATGTAACCGTTTTAAATACTCTTCACCTACTATAGTCCTATATAAGTCTCTATTCATATACATCTCATCAACTTTAAAATTTAATCCATATACGTTTTTTATATAGTCAATAACTTTTGGTTTTTGTAACATATGACCTTTATCAAACAATAACGTAATATGATAAAACAAGTTGTCATCTAAATCTCTACGGGCGTAAACTCCTACATAACAGAATTTATCCCTAAATCTGTAATTTACATCATCTTGTATATATTTCGCCACGTCAAAAACCCAATACATACATTTACCCTTTTATTATTTGTTCAATATAGTTTATATATAACATATATATAAAACAATGTAAAGCAGTTTATTACATATAGTATATATTCTTTACATTGTTAGTAAACTGTATTATATTATATACATAAAATAAATCAAAAACAACTGAAAGGTAAAGTTATGAAAAATACAAAAAATAATATAGATAAACCGACAGAAGTTTTATCTATTAACTTCCAATTATTTAACAATAATTTATTCAAACAAAAAATTATTCGTAATAAGAAAAAAGATACCAAAAAATTTAATCTCAATAAAGAATTAAACAAATATTAAAAAAGGGTTAATAGTTTATTTCATAATCGTCATGAAAATCTATTAACCCTTCCTCCCACCATTTACCACAAAAAGGAGATATACGTTTATATATATTTATTTACTTTTACTATTTTACCTTCAATACTATCTTCTTGTCCTGTACATATTCTACGTTTTCTAACTCCTCTACATTCATCATCCCATACTTACCCCATATCAATCCTATAACCGAATCCATAGGAATAAACCTAAACCCGTTTCCATACTGATTCCTTATCCCTATCCATAACATACCTTCATTATCACGTTGCAAAATTATATCCTTACTTCCCTTCGTATTCACCTCAATACTTTCCATCACCTCTTCATCAAACCAAATCCGTTTCGGTTCTTTCTTTACTTCCTTCTTTACCATACTACTTCCTCCTTCCTACATTTTATTTCATTGTATCCTTTTTTATACCTTAAATCATTGATTATAAATAATATATATCATATAACCAAAACAATGTAAAACAATTATATTGTGGACAAAATGGACTGACTCCTGAGACTATAATTTTGTCTATAACAGGTAAATTGATACATTTTTCCTAAAGGGTAAATACAAACAATAACCTATACAAACAAAATAGTCTATAGACCGCGGAATCATACGGGGACTGACTTACACAAACTTTACCCCCACTAAAACCCGTTTTGTCTATAATTTTTCACGTAACTTCTAACCCTCAAGGTTAAAACCAATCCAAGGAATAACCGTGAACAAATAACTAACCTACAATACCTCAGAAACTACCATAAAATAAACTAAATACTATAAAAACTACACAAATACAGACACTTATGACGGGGGATGGGGGCAGGTACCCCCCGGGGTGGGGCTTTACGTGTAAGGACGTTTTGACCCCTAACCCAATCCAGTAGATCCATGTATCTGGAATATACTCAAGCTGTATTTAAGTCATATCCAAAGCTGTATTTACTGTCT
>JAEEGL010019960.1_pt1 | contig 31042 bp, 25 predicted proteins | sample 9134231 | NCBI WGS metagenome assembly JAEEGL01 (sample SAMN16246548, study PRJNA631951) | gut metagenome | biome: gut microbiome; feature: rumen; material: fiber-attached | host: Bos | place: Iran: Karaj | collected 2018-10
ATGCTCGAGAGCAGCCAGCGCCATGTCAACGGCACGGTCACGATGCAACTGCGTCCCTACGGCTTCGACACGGTCGGCGTGGATTCGCCGGACGACCTGGTGAAAAACAAACTGGGCGAATACGGCGAGGGTGCGACGGGTTGGACCTCCGAAGAGGCCAAGGGCTTCATCAAGGTCACTTCCACGCCGCTGCGGGCCTATTATCTCAACCATAAGGACGAAGCAGACCAAATCGAAAAGGAACTGTAATGATCAAGGTCGGAATCATCGGTGGTGCCGGCTATACAGCCGGCGAATTGCTTCGCCTCTTGCTCCATCACCCGGAAGTGGGACTCGCTTTCGTGCAGTCCTCCAGCAACGCCGGCAACCCGCTTTGGCAGGTCCACGAGGGCATTTATGGCGATACGGAGTTGCATTTCTCGGCGGATGCGCCGCTCGATCAAGCGGACGTCGTTTTCCTCTGTTCCGGCCATGGAAAGAGCAGTGCTTTCTGGGCAGAGCATCCGTGCCCGGCGGGTTTGAAAGTCGTCGATCTGGCCCAGGATTTCCGTGACGAGCACGAGGGCTATGTCTATGGTCTGCCGGAGTGGCAACGGGCCAAGATCCTTGGGGCGGAAAAAGTCGCCAACCCCGGTTGCTTCGCCACGGCCATCCAGTTGGCCCTTCTGCCGCTGGCAGCTTCCCATCTCCTGCCCGGAACGGTCCACGTCACGGCAGTTACCGGCTCGACTGGGGCGGGTGTCAAGCCGGGACCGACGACCCATTTCAGCTGGCGTAATGACAACCTTTCCGTCTATAAACCCTTCGTTCACCAGCATTTGCTGGAGATCCACCGCAACCTCAATCTTCTCCAGCCCGACTTGGGGGAGGCTGTGCAGTTTGTCCCGATGCGGGGCGATTTCGCCCGGGGCATCTTTGCTTCCGTTACGCTGTCCTGCCCGCTGTCGGCCGAAGAGGTGTCGGCACTGTATCAGGATTTCTATCAGGACACGGCTTTCACTTTTGTCTATCCGGGCGGAGTCGATCTCAAGCAAGTGGTCAATACCAACAAATGCCTGCTTTCGCTGGAGAAGCACGGTGACACGCTGATGGTTAATTCGGTGATTGACAATCTTCTCAAAGGCGCCTCCGGAGCGGCGGTGCAAAATATGAACCTGATGTTTGGTCTTCCCGAAAAGACCGGACTCCAATTGAAGGCTTCGGCTTTTTAGCATATGGAACTGTTTGACGTTTATTCGCTTTTTGATGTTGTCCCTGTGCGTGCGCAAGGCTGCAAGGTCTGGGACGACAAAGGCACGGAATATCTGGACCTCTATGGCGGACACGCCGTCATTTCGGTGGGCCACTGTCACCCGCATTACGTGGCGACGCTTAAGGACCAATTAGACAAGATCGGTTTTTATTCCAACAGTGTTGTGAATCCGCTGCAGGCGGAGTTGGCAAGGCGCTTGGGAAAGGCATCCGGCTATGAGGATTACTCCCTCTTCCTGGATAACAGTGGCGCTGAGTCCAATGAAAACGCCCTTAAGCTGGCGTCCTTCCATACTGGCCGCGACCGGGTTGTCGCATTCCGGCGCAGTTTCCACGGCCGCACCTCTGGCGCCGTGGCAGTGACGGACAATCCCAAAATCGTGTCGCCTTTCAACGCTGTCCATAAAGTCACATTTTGCGAACTGGAGGATGCCGAAGGCGTTGAGGCTCAGTTGAAAAAGGGCGATGTCGCCGCCGTCATCATCGAGGGCATCCAAGGCTGTGGGGGCATCCATATTCCCTCGGACGCTTTCCTTCAGGCTCTCGAATCCCTCTGTGCCAAGTACGGTACCTGTCTGGTGCTGGACGAAGTCCAGAGCGGCTACGGGCGCAGCGGCCATTTCTTCGCCCACCAATGGGCCAATATCCGGCCTGACATCATCACGATGGGCAAGGGCATTGCCAATGGATTCCCTTGCGGCGGCATCTTGATCGCACCGAAGTTCCATGCGGTCAAGGGTATGCTGGGCACCACCTTCGGCGGCAACTATCTAGCCTGCGCCGGGGCACTTGCCGTGCTGAATATCATTGAGAAAGAAGGGCTTATCATGAATGCCTGGCGCGTGGGTGAATACCTGAAGTCGAATATCCCCGCTTCTCCCCGTATCAAAGAGGTCCGCGGCCGGGGCTTGATGATCGGCATCGAGTTCAACGAGGAGGTCGCTCCTTTACGCCGGACGCTCCTATATGAAAAACACATCTTTACGGGCGTTGCTGGATCCAATATGATCCGCCTCTTGGCCCCGTTGTGCCTGTCGATGGAAGAGGCCTCGCATTTTATCAATACTTTGAAAGAGATTTTATGAAGACATTTTTCCACGTGCAAGATATCGGAGACCTTGCTGCTGCCTTGAAGGAGGCGAAGCAGGTCAAGGCGACGCCGTTGGCCTGGAAAGCGCTGGGAGAGGACAAGACTATCATGCTGGTTTTCTTCAACAGCAGCTTGCGCACGCGCCTGAGCAGCCAGAAGGCGGCCCTGAACCTTGGCATGCATCCCATCGTCCTCAATGTGGGCGCGGACAGTTGGAAACTGGAGACAGAGCTGGGTGTCGTAATGGACGGCGACAAGTCGGAACACCTGCGGGAGGCGATTCCCGTGATCGGGAGTTATTGCGACCTCATCGGCGTGCGTTCTTTCGCCGGCTTGCAGGATCGGGAATTCGACTATGCGGAGACCATCCTGAAGCAGTTCATCGATTACTCCGGCAAGCCGGTCATCAGCCTGGAGTCGGCCACCGTGCATCCCTGCCAGGCCTTTGCAGACCTGATCACGATTGAGGAATACAAGACGGTAAAGCGCCCGAAGGTGGTGATGACCTGGGCGCCGCATCCGCGCTCCCTGCCGCAGGCCGTGCCCAATTCTTTCGCGGAGTGGATGAACGCCGCGGACGTGGATTTTGTCATCACGCATCCGAAGGGCTACGAACTGGATCCGAAGTTCGTCGGACCTGCGAAGGTCGAGTATGACCAGATGAAGGCCTTGGAGGGCGCCGATTTCGTGTATGCGAAGAACTGGAGTTGCCCGGGTGTGACCTGCCCCGCCGATTACGGCAAGATCTTGAGCAAGGACATGGGCTGGGTCGTGGATGAACAGCACATGGCTGTGACGAACAATGCTTATTTCATGCATTGCCTGCCGGTGCGGCGCAACATGATCGTATCCGATGCGGTGATCGATTCGCCTCGGAGCATTGTGATCCCGGAGGCGGCCAACCGCGTGGTTTCAGCGCAGGTGGTGATGAAACGGATGCTGGAGACGCTGTGATGGGGACTGCGATGGGAAAACAGGCTTTGACACTTGTAAAGGTAGGAGGTGCAGTGGTCGAGGACCCTGCGTCGCTCTCTTCCTTGCTGGCTGGTTTCGTTGCCTTGCCGGGACTGAAAGTCCTGGTACACGGCGGGGGCCGGGCGGCTACGAGAATCTCGGAAGCGCTGGGTATTGAGTCCAAGATGGTGAATGGGCGCCGTGTCACGGACGAAAAGACCCTGGAAGTCGTGACGATGGTGTATGGGGGCCTGGTCAACAAGCGGATCGTCGCAAGTCTGCAGGCGCTGGGCGTCAATGCGTTGGGTCTCACCGGCGCGGATCTGGGCTATATGCTGTCTGATAAGCGCCCGGTCGGGGAAGTGGATTACGGCTGGGTGGGCGACGTCCGGAGCGTGGATGTTTCAGTGCTTGCGGACTTGATTTCCCGTGGCGTTGTCCCTGTCCTTGCGCCGTTGACCTATGACGGAGCCGGACATTTGCTGAACACCAATGCCGATACGATTGCCGCGGAGGCGGCCAAGGCCCTGGCCGCGTGTTTTGATGTGACGCTGGTGTATTGTTTCGAGAAGAAGGGCGTTTTGGAGGATGCCTCCGACGAGGAGAGTGTGATTCCTCTGATCACGCGGCAGTCTTATGGATCGCTGGTGTCTTCCGGAGTGATTTCCGGCGGCATGCTACCGAAACTGGATAATGCTTTCGCGGCCCTTTCGGCCGGCGTGTCGGAGGTTCGGATTACGTGCTCCGACGCATTGGGCGCCGGTGCGGGAACGTCTGTACGTTTGTGAGATTGGATAGAATGATCGCATTTGAAGAATATATCGACCTGCTGTCGCAGTTGATCGCTGTGCCTGCGTTCAGCCGTGAGGAGGGACCGGCTTGCGATGTGATGGAGGCATGGCTGCGCGCGCACGGGGCGGATGCCTATGGGGAGCAATATCCTCTTCGCCGGGACGGCAACAATCTGATCCTGGAGCAGAAGGGCCGTGGCGACGGGCGCCCGGTGCTTCTGTTGAATGCGCATATCGATACGGTCCGGCCGGTGGCGAGTTACACCCGCGATCCCTTTGTCGCTTCCCTGGAAGGGGATAGACTGTATGGTCTGGGCTCGAACGACGACGGTGGCTCGCTGGTGTCGCTGCTCGCTGTGTTCTTGGAATTGGTACAAAAAACGCAGCCGTATCGTTTGATCTACGCAGCGACCTCCGAAGAGGAAGTCTGCGGCCGCGAAGGGATTGAACGTATCCTGCCCTCGCTGGGCCCGATCACGCTGGGGATCATCGGCGAACCGACACGGATGCAGATGGCGGTCGCGGAACGGGGCCTGATGGTCTTGGACTGCACGGCACGGGGCAAGAGCGGTCATGCCGCCCGGGGCGAAGGAGTGAATGCGATCTATGCAGCGCTGCCGGCTATCGAGTGGTTCCGGAGCTATCAGTTCCCCAAGGTGTCGCCCTGGCTCGGACCGGTCGGAATGAATGTGACCATGATCCAGGCTGGTACGCAGCACAATGTGGTCCCGGACGCCTGCTCTTTTGTCGTGGACGTGCGCCCGAATGGGATGTACACCAATCCCGAACTGCTTTCGCTGATCCGGGCTGCGCTGCCTGCGATTGAGATCCGGGCGCGCTCGACACGCTTGGGAAGTTCGCATCTGCCGGAATCTTCCGCAGTGGTCCGGCGCGGTTTGTCAATGGGGCTCGAGGCCTTCGGGTCTCCGACCTGCAGCAACCAGACCCTCTGTTCCTTCCCGACGCTGAAAATTGGGCCTGGGGATTCCGCGCGCTCGCATACGGCGGATGAATTCATCTGCCTGTCGGAAATCCGCGAGGGGATTGATATCTTTGTACGTTTGTTGGATCAATTGGAACTTTAGAGTATGGCTTCGAAACTTTGGGATAAAGGCTTTTCGGTCGATGAGAAAATCGATACGTTCACCGTCGGTCAGGACCGGGTGTTGGATCTGGCTCTCGCGCCGTATGACATTCTGGGTACGATGGCTCATATTACGATGCTTGCTTCGCGGGGGCTGCTCCCCGAGGAGGATCTTCCCGTGCTGCTAGCGGAGTTGAAAGTGCTTTATGCACAGGCGCAAGCCGGTGAATTTGTGATTGAAGACGAAGTGGAGGACGTGCATTCGCAGGTCGAACTGATGCTTACCCGCAAACTGGGCGATCTGGGCAAGAAGGTTCACACCGGGCGTTCGCGCAACGACCAGGTGCTCGTGGACCTGAAGTTATTTTCCCGGGCGGAGTTGGAGAAGACGGTTCGGAAAGTCCGGACCTTGTTTGAGGTGCTTCAGTCCCAGAGTGAGCGGTACAAGGATGTTCTGATCCCGGGCTACACGCATCTTCAGGTGGCGATGCCTTCCTCTTTCGGGCTGTGGTTCGGGGCCTATGCGGAGTCTTTGGCGGATGATTTGTCCGTGCTGAAGGCGGCATGGGATGTGACCAACCAGAATCCGCTGGGATCGGCGGCGGGCTATGGTTCGTCGGCGCCTTTAGATCGCTCCCTGACGACGCGGCTGCTGGGTTTCGATGACCTGGATTGGAACGTGGTATATGCTCAGATGGGGCGTGGGAAGACGGAGCGGCTGATTGCCTTTGCCTTGTCTTCCGTCGCCGAGACCTTGGGGCGTTTTGCGGCGGATTGCTGCCTGTACAACAGCCAGAATTTTGCTTTTATCAAACTTCCCGACCGGATGACCACGGGCTCGAGCATCATGCCCCATAAGAAAAACCCGGATGTCTTTGAACTGATCCGTGCGCGCTGTAACAAGATATGCGGGGCACCCGGCACTTTACGGCTCATCACGACAAACCTGCCGTCGGGCTATTTCCGTGACATGCAGGTGCTTAAGGAAGTTTTCTTACCTCTGTTCGGGGAGCTGGATGATTGCCTGGATATTGCCGCTTACGCAGTGGAAGAGATGCTGGTGGTGGATGGCCTGATGGAAGATCCGCGCTACCGCCTGGCTTTCAGCGTGGAAGAAGTGAACGACCGGGTAGCGGCAGGAGTCCCGTTCCGCGATGCCTACAAGGCCGTTGGGCAGGAGATCCTGCAAGGAGGGTTCGCGTATCACGGTGAGCTGCACCACACGCACGAGGGCTCGCTGGGCAATCTCTGCAACGACCGTATCGCGGAGAAGTTCGCCCGCGTGCTCTCCACCTTCACCTTCGACCACGTCCACGCCGCAGTTTCGGCGCTGCTGGTGTAGGAGGTCTAGAATGGCGGTCCGTGGCAGCTAAAGTGTTGATTTCCAGTCGAATACCTATATGGACGCGGCGCGGTTTTTGCCTCCCGTCCGACCACTTAACTTTCAGTTATTCAGTTAATTAGCTGCCACGATACGATTGGTGGTTGGTTTTAGACAGAGCTATATGCCTTTCGCGGATTTGTTGCTATATTTGGTTGCGTGAAACAGGTATTGAGATATCTCCATTCCTTGTCGTTACATAACGATAGGATATGGTTCGAGGCGCATAAGGCGGATTATTTGAAGGCGAAGGACACGGTGGCGGCGCTTGCCGAGAGACTGATTGCCGGGATCCGTTCCTTCGATGACAGCATCGGACCTTTGACTGTGTCAGACTGCACCTACCGCATTTACCGGGACGTTCGTTTCTCCAAGGACAAAAGCCCATACAAGACGCACATGGGGATCTTTGTGAACCGTGGCGGGAAGAAGTCGGGATACAGCGGTTATTATTTCCACATAGACGGAGGTGGGAATCATCTTCTCGCTGTCGGAAACTATTTCACCGAGCCACGGGTGCTGAAGGTGCTGCGTGAAGACATAGAACTGGGCGGGGGAGACTTCCGTCAAATCTTGGAGGGGCTTGCTCCGGGTCTGGCATTGGAGACAGAGAGTGCGCTGAAGAAGGTCCCGAAGGGTTTCCCGGCCGATAGCCCGGATGCGGATTTCTTCAAGCTCAGGAACTTCTGCCTGGTTGAGAATCTGGATGACAGTTTTATCCTTTCCCCGGACCTGGCGGACCGGCTGCTGGCCATCTTCCAGACAGCCAAACCCTTCCTCGACTACGTCAACCGGGCGATCGATTATTGCCGCGAGGAGCGGAAGGAATACTTTTCCAGTATTGATGGGTATTGACAAATCAGAAAACTTAACACTATGAGTTTCAACAAGCATGACATCGCCCGGGATGCCTGCCAACTTTTCGGGGTGCAGGCACGCCAGGGCTACGACTGGTGGTGGCATTCTTTCACGGGCTATGACGCCGAAACGGGAGCACCGAAACCCTTCTTTATCGAGTTCTTCCTGTGCAATCCTGCCTTCGGCGCCGATGAACCGGTCTTCGGCCAGATTCCCGGGAAGGAGCAGAAACCCTCTTATCTGATGGTGAAAGCCGGTGCTTGGGGCGAGGATGCCGCCCAGCTACACCGCTTCTGGGGCTGGAAGCGCATCAAAGTGGACTGGGGCGTTCCTTTCAGTGTGGAGGCTGACGACTGTTTCTTGACAGAAGACCGTACCCACGGCCGGGTCCGCGTGGATGGGGCAGCCGGGCATCCCGAGTGGATGTGCTCGGACGGAGAAATGTCCTGGGACCTTCGCATCCGGAAGTTGGTTGCCTTCAACGTTGGCTTCGGAGCGGATGAGATCTTCCGGCATGTCGAAGCCTTTGAGATGTTCTGGCATGCAGAAGGGATGAAGACGGAATATGAAGGAGAAGTAGTCTGGAATGGCCGTCGCTATCTCGTCCGGCCGGAGGACAGTTACGGCTATGCCGACAAGAACTGGGGCCGGGATTTCACCTCACCGTGGGTCTGGCTCTCGTCCAACAACCTGACCAGTGAGATTACGGGCAATAAGCTCTGCGACAGCGTTTTCGATATCGGTGGCGGCCGGCCGAAAATCGGGCCGCTTGCCTTACCCCGAAAGCTCCTGGCTGCATTCTGGTACGAGGGAAAACCCTACGAATTCAATTTTTCCAAGGCCTGGACCGGAGTCCATACTTCCTTCGACTGCAAGGAGACTGAGACGCAGATTATCTGGCACGTCGAGCAAAGAAGCAGCTCGGGCCGGATGATTACAGATGTCACCTGCGAGAAAAGGGATATGCTGCTGGTGAACTACGAGTCACCGGATGGCGCCAGGCGCCACAAGCGTCTATGGAATGGAGGAAACGGCGTCGGGACGATCCAACTGTTTGACCACCAAGGCAATCTGGTAGACCGTATCCACGCCGAAAACATCGGCTGTGAATATGGGGAATATGATTCTCCTGTGATGGAGGATCAATAGCGGATGGACCCCGCGACGATGTTGGCAACCAGGGCGCGGAGGCGTCCAACGGCGCCGTCATCCGTGGGGTGGACGCGGTTGGTCAGCAGGATGACAGCCGTGCGACTTTCCCTGTCGAGCAGGATCGAGGTGCCGGTATAGCCGGTGTGCATCAGGCAGGTCTCAGGGTTGAATAAGTCGCCTCGGAGGCCGCTGTGGGGGCTCCGGACGTCCCAGCCGAGGGCGCGGCCGACCGAGGGGTCATTCTCCGCAGGGATGGTTCCCATCAGTTGGATCGCCGCCTTGCTGAAGATGCGTTCTTCGGGCTCCGGGTAACCCAGTTTTATGTCTTTATAAGCTTTGCCGCCATTCAGGATCATCATGCAGATCCGGGAGAGGTCGACGGCATCCGAGAAGACGCCGGCGTTGCCGGAATTGCCCCCATTCACCAGACGGGCCAGGGGATCGTGGACGGCACCGAGCAGGGGAGTCCCGTCAGCCTGAACTTCGGTCGGGGCGATGAGCGGAAGCCATTCTGTATGGCGCGCAGGGGTGCGCAGGTTATCTTGCAGAGGAAGGTAGCCGGTGTGCTTCAGACCCAGCGGCGCAAAGACGTGCGCTTCGGCGTAATCGCAGAGGCGTTCGCCGGTCACTCGTTCCAGGATGTGCTGCAAGGTGATGAAATTCAAGCAACTGTAGAGAAAACCGCTGCCGGGGCGGAAGTGACGCTCGACCTCGGTCGCGATCACGCGCATCAGCGAATCGGGCTGGTGCGGGCCGAAGCGTGCAACGAGCTTGTCTGCGTCGTAATAAGCGCTCAGTCCGGAGGAATGGGTCATCAGGTCGCGGACGGTGATCTCTGTCGTCTCGCCGGTCTGGGGATCGGTCCAGGGCTTGAACTCCGGGATAAAACGCTTGACCGGGTCACTCAGGCACAAGCGTCCGTCCTCGATCAGCTGCATTATGGAGAGGGTGGTGCCGACGCATTTGCTGAGGGACGCCAGGTCGAAGATCGTCTCGACCGTCATTGGGGTGGCCTGTGGCACGACCGACTTGTTGCCGTAGGCCTTCAGGTAAACGATGTGGTTGGCGCGGACGACCGAGAGCACGGCGCCGGGCATCTGACCTTCGCGGATGGCTGCGGCGATGACTTCATCCACGCGCGCCAGCTGTTCCGGGTCCATCCCGTGGTTTCTGGGATTGTCGATTTTGACCTGGGCGTTCAGGGTAGCCGGGAGTAAGGCTGCTGCCAGGCAGAGCAGGAAAAGGATGCGCTTCATACCTGTATCAATCTGCCCAGTGGGCGAGGAAAGTGAGGGCCTCTTCCGCCGTTTCCGGAAGCTTGTGGCCGGCTTTGAACCAGGCATCGATCTCGTCTTTCCGGGCAGGGAAAAGCTTGCGCAAGTTCTTCCGCGTCAGCGGGTAGATCGTTTCTCCCGTGTAGATACAGATCAAGTCTTTGGCGGTGTAAGGATAGACCTTGCCGCTCTCCAGGTTATGGAGGGCACCGTCAGAATAAATCGTACCGTAGCTTTGGATGGAAGTCGTTTGGGACATGCCGCCATAGGCTCCTTCCTTGACGTCCCGCAAGATCTGAACATCCCGCCGCAAGGCAATGCCCATCGCGTCAGATAAAGGATACAGTCGGTAGAAGATGTTCTGGGATCTCAGAAACATCACGCTGTCGATCCGCACTTTGACGATGTCTTGGTCTTGGGACGCCGTCAGTTCCTGGCCTTGCTGGTCCAGGTACCGAAGCGTATTGTCCAACGCACAAATGTTCACTTTACCTTGCAAGGGCCGTTGTCCTCGCAGGTAGACCACTCCGTCGCTGAAACGCGGCATCAAGTAATACACGTCGGCAGGGACGCCGTTGAAATTCTGTTTTTCCTGAGCCATCGCGCAGGGAGCGAAAGCAAAGGTCAGCAGGACTGTCCAAATGGGAAATAGGATTCTTTTCATCATAATCCGAAAGGTAGAAAATAAACTGCAAAAATGCTTGCGCCGCGTGATTTTTTGTTAACTTTATAGGGCTAGTCCGTGTCCCTGTATGATTCCAGACATCGTGAAACGAATCGTTCTGCTTTTGATAGCGTCCTTGGTCGGAGCGAATCTCTTGGCCCAGGAAGCGGGTGCGTTGAACAATACGAAAGTAGATGGTTTCCGTCCGATCTGGTTTGATTTGGGCCAGAAAAGCGAATACGGATCGAAGTATTCCGGTGCTTTCGGCACCTATACGATGAAGCATCGTCCGATGGCCATCTACAGTCCGGAAGTGGACAAGACTTTCTTCGTATTTGGCGGGACGACCGCAGCCGACGAGAAACACCTGCTCTGCATGATCAGTTGCTACGATCATGAGACCGGCTTGGTACGGAAGCCGACTGTCGTCTATGACAAGGGCCCCGTGATTGATCCGCATGACAATCCTGCCCTGCTGATCGATCCTGACGGTTATCTTTGGGTCTATGTCGCCGGACGGGGGAACCGCCGTGTCGGATTCCGCTTCAAGTCGGTCAAACCGTATGATATCTCGTCCTTCGAACAGATAGGCGAGGGCACTATCATGGCGTATCCGCAGCCTTACTACGTCAAGGGGCGGGGGCACTTCCTCTTTGAGACCCGCTATGACGGCGTCCGTCGTCTGTTTTACCAGACATCTCCGGACGGTGTCCGATGGAGCGAGTATCACCCGCTGGCCAGTATTCTCGATCCGGCGCTGGGAGAGACCCAGTCCGGCCACTATCAGATCTCGGGCCGATGCGGTGACAAGCTGGTCACGGCGTTCAACCGTCACTTGAACGGGGATTGTGACACGCGGACCAATATCTATTTCATCCAGACGACGGATTTCGGGGCGCATTGGACCCTGGTTGACGGGACAGCTGTTGAACTCCCGATTACGGATCGGGATTCGCCCTGCAAGATCCTGGATGTGGAGCACAACAAGCAGAATTGCTATATCAAGGATGTAAATTTTGATGAAAAGGGCAATCCCATTATCCTGTATGTGACCAGCTATGGCCACCAGCCCGGTCCCAGTCATGGGCCGCGGGAGTGGTATGTCGCTCATTGGACGGGAAGACGCTGGGACTTCCGTTTCATCACCCGTTCTACGAACAACTACGATTCTGGTTCCCTCTGGGTGGAGGGCAGGACCTGGACCGTCATCGCTCCGACGGAGCCCGGGCCGCAGAAATGGGGCCAGGGGGGTGAGATTGTGTCATGGGTGAGCCGCAACAAGGGCAAATCCTGGAAGTGTGCTATCCGTTACACCGCCCAGTCTCCGATGAACCATTGCTATGTCCGCCGTCCCGAGTCCTGCAAGGACCCGTTCTGGTGTTTCTGGGCTGACGGGAACGCGGATATCTTCTCTGTTTCCCACCTCTTTTTCGCTGATTCCCAGGGAAATGTGTATCGACTCCCGTATGAGATGGCAGCGGATCAGGAGTGGGCGGAACCGGAACAGATGCTTTATAGATAATCAACGATCATCACTATGTTAAAAAGATTCTTATTCCTTTGTGGCTTCGGGCTCCTTTCCCTCGCCCTGTCCGCTCAACCTTATTGGAACCAGCACTTGCGGATCCTTCCGCTCCGGGCTCCTGTCTGTGAGGATCCGGAATTTCTCGATCTGAACGGGGACGGCCGCCAGGATGCGGTCAGGGGGCATATTGCCGGCGATGTACCCATCCTCTGGCTGGACGATGATGGCAACATGCAGAAAGGCGACTTGGAAGGGGACACGGTCAATGACTGTCTTCTGGTGGACCGCGATAAGGATGGAACGTATGATTTGGTCGTCAAATTTGCAGACCTTACGGGCAACGGGGTCGCCGACATGCAACTCATCATGGATTATCCCGTAGGCGGGCGGCGGACGCCGAACCACATGTTCGTCTTTGACGATGATAAAGACGGGGTGTTCAATTATATCGATTGGAGCAAACTCGACTTGCTGTGCTGGGAGAAAAACGGGATTTCCGATTTCTACACCGATTACAGCGGCAACAGCACCTTCCTGAAAACACATCGCGTATCGCATACCTTCAAGGATCTCCGATATAACTGGGAGAATCCCTTCCTCTTCTACGATTATGACGGAGATGGGCTGTCCGAGATGGCCGTGCGTTTCTGCGACAATCCCGTCCCCGATCCTGAAGCGGAGAAGGCGGGCTTTGCGAAGACGCAGTATCTGGGTTGGATGGGTTGGTTCTCGATGGGCATCGACATGGACAACGACAATGTCCCTGGAAACGATTTCGACTTCGACATGACCCTTCATTATACGGCCGAAAAGGGCTTCAATTACAGTGAATGCGTCCATCCCCTCCGGAACATGCGCGGCTTGCCCGAGGCGGACCGTTTCTTCCCCGACCCCCGTTTCCGGGAGCTGACTGAACTGATCTATCCGGACCGTCATCAAGCCTTCGCCAAGGCGTTTGCCGGCCAATGGGAATCTGCCCGTTTCGTCTGGGATGAGGATGACGATTGCGGCCGTTGGGAGCGGGTGGAGCTTTACGACAACCTGGACGCGTTCAAGATCGGAAGCCGAAACGGTGGTTTGGACCATAATCCGCAAGCCGACGTAACGGGGGACCGTGGTGAATGGGACCAGGATTTCTCCGGTGGTGGAGATATTTATGTGGGTAAATTCGATGGGCGCGTACATCTGTACGGCGCCGAGCGTGGCGTATGGCGCATCGATCAGAATACCTTGTACTACCAAGGCTACAACCGCTCTTTCCAAAATACATCGCCGGCTTCTAACGCGACGGTGGAGTATCTGGATGAGAATGGGAACGGCTTCTTGGATTGTGTGAAATATGATCTGGACGGGGACAAGGAGTATGAATTCGAGGTGTCGCTTTTCGAGTGCGGCTTGGACGACCGCTGCGAAGTGCTGGATGTGTCGGCGATGAAGTACAAGGACTTTACGAAGCTCTTCAAGAAAGTATCGGACGGGATGTGGTCCCGTGCCCTGGCCGCCCGGAAAGTGGCCCTTGCCTATGGAATCCCGACCTTGTGGTATGCCAAGTTGCTGAGTCCGAAGACCTCCCGCGAACGCTACCACTATGGCTGGTGGTTCCAGTTTTATGTCTATAAAGATTTTGAAGATCGTTTTATGCGCGAAGGGGATACTGCCGCGCTGGTCCGCCTGAACAAGGCATATTATTCCGGCGAGTGGAAATCGATGCTCCCGGGCCCGGTTAACAAATAATACGGAAAAGAGGATGAGACGAATCTGTAGCCTTTGCACCTTGCTCTTGCTCGCTACTTTCACTCGCGCAGGAGATTATGAATCCTTATACCGGGGCTTGCCGGTGGAATTGTCCGAGCCGGCGCCGCCGTCGATCCCGGCGCTGACGCTTTCGCTGACGGCGTTCGGCGGGGTCGGAGACGGCATTACGGACAATACCGTGGCCTTTGAGCGTGCGATTGCTGCCCTCACGAAGCAGGGTGGCGGGCATCTGGTGGTGCCGGCGGGCGTCTTCCTGACAGGACCGATCGTGCTGAAGGACCGGATCGACCTGCATCTGGAGCGCAACGCGATGATCTTGCTGAGCCCCGACAAGCTGGCGCATCTTCAGAAAGGGAAGGTTGTGCCGGGTATCAGTGCCAGCAAGCGGACGGACGTCAGCATCACGGGCTCCGGCATCATCGATGGAAACGGCGAGTGGTGGCGGGGTGTCAAGCGCGGAAAGGTCAGCGATGTGGAGTGGAGTGCCTTCCGGCGCATGGGTGGCACGGTAACGGAAGACGGGAGCTTGTGGTATCCCTTTGATCTGAAAGCGTTTCCGAATATTGCAGAAACGGCGGCCGACCAGGAAAAGATGCGCACCCATCTGGTCCGTTTCACCGATTGCGAGCGAGTTCTCGTGCAAGGCGTAACGCTCCAGAATGCGCCGAAATTTCATCTTGTGCCGCAGCGCTGCAGCCAGGTCATCGTGGATGGCGTGACGGTGCGCTGCCCGTGGAATGCGCAGAATGGAGACGGCATTGACTTGATGAATTGCCGCGACGCACTGGTGACCGGCTGTTCGGTCGATGTCGGGGATGACGGTATCTGCCTGAAGTCCGGCGGCGGCGAAGAAGGTTTTCGCGCTGGTCCCTGCTCGCGCGTACTGGTCTGCGGCAATCGGGTGTTTCACGCACACGGCGGCTTCGTGATCGGTTCGGATTTCGCGGGTGGAATGGAGGACCTTGTCGTCCGGGACAATGTGTTCTCCGGGACCGATACCGGCCTGCGCTTCAAGAGTGCGCCCGGGCGGGGTGGACATTGCCGCGGGATTTTTATATCGGATATTTATATGTCTGATATTCAGGGGGAAGCCGTGGTTTTTGAGACCAGCTATGTCGATCGTCCGGTAGGGCGCGAACATGCTGTCTCAGAGGAGACGCCAGCCTTTATGCCGGATTTTACGGATATACATATCTGCCGGGTAGTCTGCCGAGACGCACGTACGGCCATTGCGGCTTCCGGCTCCCTGCAGACAGTCCACGATATTTTCTTGGCGGATTGTGTTTTCTTCTATACCGAGACGGCTGTGCGTGTGGATGATCCTGCGATGCTTCATCTGGATCACGTCCGTCTGGAAACCTATTGATCTCTCCTATCAGCCCCCGGTTGTCAAATCTGCTTCTCTTTAGGGAGACGGCGGCAATTCAAGCACAGGATGGTCAGATCGTCACTGGCCGGAGCATCGCCCTTGTACGCAGCGACGCTGTCCAGTAACTCGTCGACGGTAGTGGCTGCGTCCTGGAAAGGATTCGTTTTCAGGACGGCCAGCAGCCGCTCGTAGCCATAGGTCTCGTGCTCGGCGTTTTCTGCTTCGTTCAAGCCATCGGTATAGAGCAACATCGGCTTACCCCTAAAATCGTCCAGATGCTCGCCTTGGAAGGCAAAATCGGGTACGACGCCGATCGGCGTATTGGCCTGGCAATCCAGATAGGAAACCTGCTTTTTCCCTTCCGTGAGAAGAATCGGGGGATTGTGCCCGCAGTTGCAATAACTCAAGCTTCCATCTTTCAGATCGATCCGGCCAATGAACATCGTGATGAACATCATTTGTTCGTTGTCAGCGACGAACCGGTCATTCAGCAAGGCCGCGATCTGCTCAGGGGAGAGGCCTTGGTTGCCGCCGACGCGGAACAAGTTGACAGCCACCGCCATCAACAGGCAGGCGGGAACGCCCTTGCCGCTGACATCTCCGATGCAGAAGTAGAGTTGCTCGTCCCGAATGAAGTAATCGTAGAGGTCCCCTCCCACTTCCTTGGCTGGCAGCATCTTGACATACAAGTCGATATCATCCCGGTCGGCGAAGGGCGGGAAGGTACGTGGGACCATACCCATCTGGATATCCCGGGCGATCTGGAGTTCTCCTTCGATTCTTTCTTTCTTGGCTGTGGCCTGGGTCAACTCTTCGATGTAATTGACGAGTGAAGTCTGCATGTTGGAGAAAGAGCGGGACAGAATGCCGATCTCATCCTCGCGGGTGACCTCAGGCAGCTTGTCTTGGAAATGACCGGAAGCAATACGCTCAGCCTGCTTGGTCAGGGAACGAAGTGGCTTCAGCGTACGCGTGATCACCCAATAACAGATCCAAAACATCAGCAGGAGTCCGAGGATGACGATGAGAATGACGCTGTTGCGCAGATTCTTGAAACTACCGAAAATGTCTTTCTCCGGGCAGACGATGCCGACGCTCCAGCCGGTGGATTTCAAAGGGGTATAGAACACATAGCATTTCTCCCCGTTGAGCATCATCTCCTTCACTCCATCTTCCTGGCGGATCATGGCTTGTCCGAGCGCATCCATCTCCGGAGCCGGTTCTTCCAACCCGTCTGTAAAAATGGTCTGGTAGAAGAGTCGGTCAGGATCAGGATGGACGAGGAAGGTGCCTCCGCGGCTGATCAGGATGCTGTATGAGTTGGGATAGGGCTTGATCGAAGAGATTGTCTCAGACAGCCACTTTAAGGAGAGGTCCAAGGAAATGCTTCCGATGAATTCTCCCTCCATGTCGCTGAGCGGGATGCAGTACGAAAGGATCATCTCTGTCTGCAACGCCTGATCGTCATCCGTATCCCAGTCGCTATAGGGCTCTGTCCAGCAAGGCTGACGGAGCAGTTTGGGCTGGAGAAACCAGTCCAGATAAAAATACTGGTAATTGTCTTCTCCTTCCTGCTTGGTGAGGACCTCTCCATCCACAATGGTGGAATAGGCGGAAAAATACTTCTGCCCTTTGTAGTAATAGGGTTCAAACGCAATCGAGCAGCCGTTCAGGTATGGATTGGCCTGGATCGTGGTCCGAGAGTATTCCATCATGGACTCCGGAGAATCGAGGTGCCGGTACACCAGCCATTCCAGATTGTCTGCAGCAACTTCTACTTCGCGCAGGATATCTGTCATCTGGATGACGGTCTTTTCTAAGATATGGTCTGCGCCTTTGATCGCTTCCCGCCGGACCGCCCGCCGCGCTTCGATCGAAGTATAGCCCAGCGCTGCGATGAAAACTAACGCGGCAAACAGGACGACCCAAATACTCAGCTGGGCCGAAAAGGATCTGCGGATGGCGGGAAACAGTTTCTTCATCGGGCCACTTCTTCGTAAGGGATGACACGGCTCAGCAAGCCATGCTTGTACAGGAGGCGGCTGGCATTCTCGACTTGTTCAGGCTGCAGGCGGAAGGTGGCAACCCCACTGTTTCCGTCGATCTGGAGCCGGAGGATTTCTTTCAACATCAGCCGCTGCAGGGTGCGGTTGGTCGGCGTACGGTATTGCCGGGCATATTTCATCACGATGTCGATCGCGGCCTCCTGGTTTTCGGCGACCCATTCCCAGCCACGCCGGCTGGCGCGGGCGAAACGCTCCGCCCGGTCAGTGTCTTTCCGGTAGTCCTCGCGGGTCATATACAATCCGTCCTCAGGGATATTGTATCCCAGCTCTGCGAGGCGGACAACTCCGTGTTCCGGGTCGACCAGACCGGTCTGCAGCAGCTGGTAGTATTCGTTGTAACTGGTTGCCAACGAAGCCTCTACGGCGCCAGCGATGAAAAGATTGATGCTGGAAGCTGCCGTGATCCACTGATAATCCAAGTGCTTCTCGCGGGCCATGCATTCGGCGACCTGGCCGAATCCCGCCCGCCATGTGGCGACACTGGCTCCTTTCATCTCCAGCGGATCCTTTCCGTAGCGGGATAGGATCATCATCGAACTGTTCATGGAGGTCTGGAGGAGATTGACCAGCGGGATGCCTTTATCGATGATAGACAAGGCTTCGCCCAACTGTAATGTGGACGCTTGCGCCACTTTCTGTCGGATCCGGTCCTCCGCAGACTCCGTTGCGGAAGGATGGATAATCTGGACATCCAAGCCTTCGGCTGCGTAAAAACCTTTCTCCAGCGCGGCATAGTACCCCGCAAACTGGGCTTGCACCGTCCATTGTGCAGAGAAGATGAAGGGGGCTCCTGGGTTACGGCTATAGGGTTCTTGCCCCGCGCCAGTCAGGCAGGAAAGCAGTAGCGCCGCAACAATAAAGCAGATCCGTCGTCTCATCATCTCGAAAAATCTGTTAAATATACTATTTTTTCAGGACAGGCAAAAGGTGTTTCCATATTCTGTCCAGCTGCGCTTGCATTTTTCCGTTGTTGGCGGTCATGGCGATCACGGCATCCTGCTCCGGGAGGACCAGGATAAACTGACCGTGCGCTCCGGCTGCACGGTATGCGTTGTGCCGGCAAAGCCAGATCTGATAGCCGTACCCCTGCATCCAGTCGCTGTTTTCCACCGTCAGGTTTTTCCTCACGACTGACCCCAGGGAAGGATGGGAGTCGATATGACGGGAAGAGGCCGTACGGACCCATTCGGCAGGAAGTAAGCGCTTCCTATGCCAAAGACCTTCCTGAAGTAGGAGCTGTCCCATTTTGGCCATCTCTTCGGTCTTGAGATACAAGCCCCAGCCTCCGCAACTGATGCCTTGAGGGCTTTCTTCCCAGTTCCATCCTTCGATTCCGAGCGGCTCGAACAGTCGAGGTCTGAGGTATTCCGAGAGGCTTTGTCCGGTCTGTTTCGTGACGATAGCGGAGAGCAGGTAACTGCAGGCGGAATTGTATCGGAACATGGTGCCGGGCTCGTCTTGGACAGGGAGGGCGAGAATCTGCTCTACCCAGTCCGTTTCACTTTCCTGAAGTTGCCGGATGGGATCCTTGGAGAAGCCGCTGCTCATGGTCAGGAGGTCTTCCACGGTCATCCGGAGCAGCAGGGAATCAGGCTCGTCCGGAAGCTGATCCGGGAAGAAACGGGCCACCGGGTCATCCAGATGGAGCAGCCCGTCTTCAATTGCCAAACCCACAGCCATGGCTGTAAAAGTCTTGCTGACAGACCACATGCCATGCTCCTCTGTCAGCTCATGCCCGGGCCATGCGTGTTCTGCGAGCACTTTTCCGTGCTGCAAGACCAGGATGCCATGGATCTCCTCTCCGGAAGCTTGGACGTCGGCGATATAGGCTGCAAAGGCTTCCTGGAAAGCGGAAGAGGCCTTGGCTCGCGGAAGGGGACCGGTCCCGGAGCTGCAGGAGAGCGTGAAGGCCAGTACGACGGCGATCAGGCAGAGACGTCTCATGGGAGGCTATTTCAAGAAAACGAAAAAGACGGCAAGGACGAGGCAGAGGAAGGCTGCGAAATGGTTCCAGTGGAGCGTCTCACCCTTGAATACGAACAGGACGATCGTAGTGAATACGGTCAGAGAGATCACTTCCTGGATTACCTTGAGCTGCAGCAGGTTGAATGGGCCTCCGTTGGCCGCATACCCCAGCCGGTTGGCGGGGACCGTAAGGCAATATTCAAAGAAAGCGATGCCCCAGGAAAACAGGATGACGGCGATCAGCGGCCAACCTGTCGAGATTTTCATTTCACTTAGTTTAAGATGCCCGTACCAGGCGAAGGTCATGAAGATGTTGGAACAGACCAGCATCAGAATGGTCCACAATCCTTGCATTTCTTACTGTTCGTTGAGGTCAGGCCTGACGGACCGCTTTGAGGATGATTTCAACAGCTTCGTCGTCGGTCAGATGGTCCATGTTGAGGACCAGGTCATAGTTCCGCAAGTCGTAGCGGCTGGTGGAAGCGTAGCGTTGGATGTAGTTCTCCCGGGCCTTGTCGACTTTCTCGATGATGGCGGCCGCCTTCTCTTCCGTCAGTTTCTGCCGGTGCATGACCCGAGCGATCCGATGCTCGAGGGATGCGCGGATGAAGACATCCAATTTGTTCGGGTGCGACTTCAGGATGAAGAAGCCGGAACGGCCGGCGATGACGCACGAAGACTCCTTTGCCAGCGAGGTGAGGATCTCTTTTTCGCATAGATAGATCTCATTCGGGGTTACCTCGACGTCTTGCTCGGCCCCTTTCGGGATAAACATCTCGGATCCGAACTCCGGAGTGATCTTGGAGAACAGGTCCTCGAGCCATCTTTGTTTTTTGCCCTTGATCTTCTCGATCTGGGCTTCATCGAGTCCGAACTTGTCCGTCAGTTGCCGGATCAACTGCTTGTCGCAGAAGCGGACACCCAGTTTTTCGGCGACTTTCCGCCCGACAGTCCTTCCGCCGGATCCTACTTCCCGGCTGATCGTGATCACAAATTTGTCTTTCGTATTCATCGTTTCGAATCTTAACGCACAAAAATAGATAAATCCTCTCAAATATTGTGTATTTGAATGGATGGAAAATGACTATATTTGAGAAACTTGGATCAAATAGTATCGCGCAAGAATGAAACTGCTTACCGCCATCCTCTGCTTCGGCATCCTGGTCGGGCGAAACGCCAGCACTGACGGGTATGTGTATCTCGGTCACAACGAGGATCAGTTCGGCGAGACGATGCTGAATATCTACAACGTCCCGGCCAACAAGGATCGTTGTTCCTATCTCTGGTTCGAGTTTCCCGGCCAAGCGACGGGAGATAGCTATGTCAATGAATTTGGGGTGGCCATTGCTTCCGACCAGTGTCGTTCGCGCGAGGACCGCCCGGGCGGAAGCCTGGTGTACGAAATCCGTACGACGGCCATCCAGAAAGCCCGCAGTGCGCGAGAGGCCGTCCAGATCATAGGCTCCCTGGTGGAACAGTATGGATATGGAGATTCCGGCCGGAGCTATCTGATTGCTGATCAGCACGAAGGCTGGATCGTTGCCGTGGTGCGCGGCCGGCATTGGGTGGCGCAGCGGGTACCCGACGACGAGATTGCCACGATTCCCAATTACTACACCATCGGGGAGGTCAATCTGAAGGATACGGCTCAATTCTTAGGCAGCAAAGATCTCATCCGCTATGCCCGTAAGCGGGGCTGGTACAAGCCGCTCCGGGATGGCGCTTTCAATTTCCGTCAGGCCTATGCGGATCCTTCGACCATGCAGGATGCGCACAATCTCCAGCGTCACCGGATCGCGCAGGAGCTGTTTTTCGGCAACGCCGAGCTGGGTGTGCAGGCTCGCTTCTCGCGCAAACCTTACAAAAAGTTTCATCGCCGGGATCTGTCCCAGTTGCTGACCATCTCGCCGATCTGTAACCCCCATACGGCGCTGACGACCGTCTTTACGATGAATCCGGCTTTTCCGCCCCGCCAAGGTACCGTGGTTTGGGTGGGGTTCCCTGGCCAGGATGCTGCCGGCCAGTCTCAGTGGACTGTAGGGTCCAAAAGCCCGGAGGTTTGTCATCGTTACGCCACGGCCGATGAGGCTTTGGAGAAGCATTTCAGCGACGTGGGCCGGTTTCGCGAGCGCTGGCCGGATCATTTTTACTGGCACTATCTGGATCCGTCGCTCAACATGGACGTCACCCCGCACGACTTCATCGTCTTTGTGCCCAAACAGCCGCGGATAGAAGAAAAACGCAATCGGGCGGCGACGGGTGACACTTTCAACGACCACTTCCACGTGTTGGAGGACCCGGCTCGAGGGATGCTGTATGCCTTTTGGACGCAAGGTTCTTTCGAAGCGGCGAATGATGAGCATGTAGTGTTCTGCAGAAGCGCTGACGGCGGGCGGACTTGGACGGAACCGAAGACTCTCGCCGGTTCCGAGACCCTCGATCATCCTTTGCCTGTCGCGGCCTGGCAGCAGCCCATGATCAGCAAGAGCGGGCGCTTGTATTGCCTTTGGAACCAAGAGACTACGCTCAAGAAGCACCTTTGCGGCATCATGCAGGGTCGTTACTCCGATGATGGGGGAGTTAGCTGGTCGGAGCCGGAAACCGTCCCGTTCCCCATCCGCTTTTCAACCGACCCGGCCGATCCCAGCATCCCTCCGGTGTGGTGCATGTGGCAACGACCGCTGCGCTTCGGACAAGAAGGCCGGTACCTGGCCGGCTGCTCTCGCTATGACCCGAAGGGGGTGGCCCGGGTGGAATTCTGGCAATATGAGAATATAGACGATGATCCGGAGATCCGGGACATCCGTATATCTTTTTTCAATACCGAAGAACAGGCTTTCGACAGCGCTCAGGTCCTCAATGACCATGCGTATCGCCCGAGAGAGGGCTATATTACCGAAGAGGCTTGCATCGTCGGACTTCCGGACGGACGGCTGTTTGCCGTCATGCGCACCTCGATCGGTCATCCGATCTGGTCGGTAAGCAGCGATGACGGGCGGACTTGGAGCCGCCCGGAGATCTTGCGGACCCGGGATGAAGGGCCTGCCATCCTGCAGCCCTGTTCTCCCTGCCCGATCTACGATCTGGCGGGCCCGGAAGCGCGGAGCGGGAAGTATTTCCTCATGGTGCACGATACCTTCGATTTCAACGGCCTGACGGCTTATCAGAACCGGGGCCCCCTGTACCAGAGAAACGGGGAATACGTCGCCGGAGCCCATCAGCCGATCTGGTTTGGGAAACCGACTCTTTTCTCGCCCCGGGATACCGGGAATTCCTTTTATACCAGCTATACGGCGCTGAACGGAGAAGGGATCCTATGGTTTGGGGATCAGAAATTCTCCCTTTTCGGAAAAAAGATGAACTAATATACGGCGGGTTACCATGAAAAAAGCCTTCCCCGATCGGGAAGGCTTTGGGTACTGGGTAGGAGAATCGAACTCCTATTGCAAGATTGAGAATCTTGAGTACTAACCGTTATACGAACCCAGCGTCAATTTGCAGGTGCAAAGATAGATAAAAAATCCTTATCTGCAAATTTTATTTCAGCTCCTTGAATTTCGACAGGGCTATCTTCTTGGGCTTGATCGTGATCTCGGCCTTGAGGGCATCGAGGACTTTGTTGTTCTCGACCTGCTCCTGGAGCATGCCGGTCTGCTTGCCGTCTGCAATGATGCGTCCGGCCGCCTCTTTGATCATCTCCTCGGGGACGTTACCGATGCCGTACATGGCATATTGGTAAGCGACGTAGCCTTCGGCGGCTTTCTCGATGTCCTCACGGGTCACCTTCAGGTCATATTTTTCCATCAGGAAGTCGCGGACCAGCTGCCAGCGGAAGTCGGCAAGGAAGGACGGAAACTCCTTTTCGATCTGCTCCATCGAGTATTTACCCTTGTTCATCTGGTAGAGCCAGCGCTTGAGGTAATCCTCCGGGAGTTCGATGGCAGCCTTCTCGACGAAGTAGTCGCGGATGTCCTTGGTCAGGCGAGCGTCTGCCTCCTGCTTGTATTCGAACTCCAGGCGCTCGGCGACCTCCTTGTCCAGTTCTTCTTCGGTCGGGACGGGGATCTGGTCGGCCTCTTCCTTACCCTCGTTGCGCTTGGCATAGTACTCGGAGAGATTCTTCTTCATCTCGTTCTTGGCCTCCTGCGTGATGTTGATCGTGTAGTGGGGGACCGTGTCCTCCTTACCCACCTCGAAGGAAACCTTCTCCGGCGTAGCCAGGTCGAAGATGAAGGTGAAGTCGTTGCCGTCCACCCACTCGATCTCGGGCTGCTTCTCGCTGTTCAACGGCTCGCCGAGGGTATAGATACCGCTCTCGTTGATGAATTTGTAAAGCTCGCCGCCAACCAGGTCATTGACGCTGTCCACGAGGGCCTGCTCGCCATACACTTTCTCAATCAGGGACATAGGGACATTGCCCTTGCGGAATCCCTTGAACTCGGCGGTACGTTTGCGCTCGTTGAGCTTTTTCTTCTTGAGAGGCGCGTAATCGGCCGCCTCGACGGTGACTGTCAGCTCCAGATTAAGCTTGTCAACTTGGTTTTTCTCGATCTTCATATGGTGTCTGTTTAATTATCAGCTAGTTTGGGACCGCGAATTTAGGCAATTATTCTTAAAAAAGAAAACTTCCCCTCTGCCTTGATCATCGTATTTCGGCAGAAATGATTATCTTTAGGGTCGGTTTCAATGTAAGTGTATGAAAAAGAAGCTTAGCAAAGTCCTCGTTCTGGGCAGCGGTGCCCTCAAGATCGGCCAGGCCGGTGAGTTTGATTACAGTGGTGCCCAGGCACTGAAAGCCCTTCGAGAAGAGGGGATTTCTTCGGTCCTGATCAATCCCAATATCGCAACGGTCCAGACGACCGAAGGGATTGCCGACAAGATCTATTTCCTGCCGGTTACTCCCGAGTTTGTCGAACAGGTGATCGAGAAAGAGAAGCCGGACGGAATCCTGCTCTCTTTCGGCGGCCAGACGGCCCTGAACTGCGGCGTGGAGCTATATAAAAGCGGCTTTCTCGCCAACCATGGCGTTACCGTTCTGGGTACGCCGGTCACGACGATCATTGATACCGAGGACCGGGAACTCTTTGTCGAGCGCCTGGACGAGATCGACGTCAAGACGATCAAGTCCCATGCGGCCGAGTCCCTGGAAGAAGCCAAACAGGCTGCCCGCGATGTCGGCTATCCGGTGATCATCCGTTCCGCTTACGCGCTCGGTGGCCTGGGATCCGGCTTCTGCGATAATGAGCAGGAATTGATCGCAACGGCTACGAAGGCCTTCTCCTTCTCGCCCCAGGTGCTGGTTGAGAAGTCGCTCAAGGGCTGGAAAGAGATCGAGTTCGAAGTCGTCCGCGATGCGACTGATCGCTGTCTCATCGTCTGCGACATGGAGAATGTAGATCCGCTGGGAATCCATACGGGGGAGAGCATCGTCGTTGCGCCGACCCAGAGCCTGACGGATGCGGAGCTCGACTTCCTCCACGAATATTCGATCAAGATCGTGCGCCATCTGGGCATTGTCGGCGAGTGCAACATCCAGTTTGCTTTCGCGCCCGACGGGAGCATGGACTATCGTGTCATCGAGGTCAATGCCCGCCTGAGCCGTTCCTCGGCCTTGGCATCCAAGGCGACCGGCTACCCGTTGGCTTTTGTGGCCGCCAAGATCGGACTGGGTTACGACCTGACCGGAATCGGCAATGCCGCAGAGGGCCCGAAAGTCGATTACGTGGTGTGTAAGTTGCCTCGTTGGGACCTGGCCAAGATCAAAGGCGTCTCCCGAGAGATCGGCACCAGCATGAAGAGTGTCGGAGAGGTAATGGCGATCGGCAAGAGCTTTGAAGAAGCGGTGCAGAAAGGTATGCGGATGATCGGGCAAGGCGCTGCGGGCTTCGTTTGCAATAAGCCCTACAAAGCGGCGGACCTGGACTATGCGCTTTCGCATCCTACGGACACGCGCATGCTCGCGATCGCGGCTGCATTCGAGTCCGGCTATACCGTAGAGCGCATTGCTGAGCTGACCCATATCGATCGTGTATTCCTCGACCGCCTCTATGATATCGAGCAGACATATCGTGCCTTGGAGGCCTGTGACTCTCTGGATGCCCTTCCTGAGGCGCTCCTGCAGAAAGCGAAGCGCCAGGGATTCTCGGATCTGCAACTGGCGCGCGTTTTCGGCTGTCCGGAGGCGGACGTGCGCGCCAAACGGCTTGCCTTGGGCCTGCGTGCCCGGGTCAAGCGCATCGATACGCTCTCAACCGGAGCTGACGTGCAATCCGACTACCTCTACCTGACTTATGGTTCTGATACGGATGATGTCGGATTTGACAGCCCTCAGAAGACGGTGATCGTGCTCGGGTCCGGTGCTTACCGCATTGGCAGCAGCGTGGAGTTTGACTGGTGCAGCGTGAGCGCCCTGGGGACGCTGCGCAGCCGCGGTTACCGCGCAATCATGATCAATTATAATCCGGAGACAGTATCGACCGATTATGACGTCTGCGACCGGCTCTATTTCGACGAATTAAGTTTCGAGACTGTGACCGCGATTTGCGCGCTGGAGCATCCGGAGGGTGTCATTGTCAGCGTCGGCGGCCAGATCCCCAACAACCTGGCCCTGCCGCTGGAGGAAGCGGGCATCCCGCTCCTGGGCACCCGTGCGACCTCCATCGATAAAGCCGAAGACCGAAACAAGTTCTCTTCCATCGTGGACAGCCTGGGCATTGACCAGCCGCGCTGGAGCGAGCTTACGACGATGGATGCCGTGGATGCTTTCGTGGACGAAGTGGGCTTTCCGGTGCTCGTGCGCCCGTCCTACGTTCTTTCCGGTGCCGCGATGAATGTTTGTTACAATAAAGAGAACCTTCGCGGGTTCCTGGAGTTGGCTTCCGATGTCTCCGATGAGCATCCGGTGGTGATCAGTTCCTTCATGCAGCGTTTCAAGGAGCTCGAATTCGACGCCGTCGCCGACGGCGGAAAGGTGCTGGCCTACGCCATCTCGGAGCACGTCGAATTTGCCGGCGTACATTCCGGTGACGCAACCATCCAGTTCCCTCCGCAGAAACTCTATGGCGTCACGGCCGCGCGCATTCGCAAGATCGCCCGCCGGATCGCAGAAGCTCTTGAAATCACGGGCCCGTTCAACATCCAGTTCCTCGTGGGCACGGGAAAGATCAAGGTGATCGAGTGCAACCTGCGTGCGTCACGTAGCTTCCCGTTTGCATCCAAGGTGCTGAAAGTCAACCTGATCGATATGGCTACCCGCTGCATGTTGGGAGAACATCCGGCTCCGCTGGATATCGATGCTTTCGAACTCGAGTATGTGGGCGTCAAAGCCTCGCAGTTCTCTTTCTCGCGACTGGGCCAGGCCGATCCCGTGCTTGGGGTCGATATGGCATCGACCGGTGAAGTGGGCTGCCTGGGCGACAATTTCGACGAGGCGCTCCTGAAGTCGATGATCTCCGTAGGCCATCGCATCCCGCGCCGGACCGTCCTGATCTCTTCGGGTGATGCGCGCCAGAAGGCGGATATGCTTCCGGTCTGCCGCCTGCTCGTGGAAAAGGGCTATGTGATCTATGCGACCGCAGGCACCTTCCGCTATCTTCAGGAGAACGCCGTGCCCGTCCTTCGGGCCTTGTGGCCCAGCGAAGTGGCGCTTTCCGCACCGGAGAATGCCGGCATCCCGGCCGCTGTCGACTTGATTGCCCGCCACGAAGTCGAACTCGTGATCAATATTCCGAAGAACTTCTCTACGGGCGAGTTGACGAATGGTTACAAGATGCGTCGGGCTGCCATCGACTACAACATCCCGCTGATCACCAACAGCCGGCTGGCAACCGCATACATCCGCGCTTTCTGCCAGTTGGGGCCTTCCGATCTGAAGATCAAATCCTGGGATGAATACCGGTAGGGGACTGCTTTTATCGGCTTATTTGTTATATTTGTATGCTCGAATGTAATTTTAACTAAATATGAAAAAGGGAAGAATCATTTTCTGGGTCGTGCTGATCCTCCTGTTGGTGGGAGCGGCCTTCTTCTATTTCCGTTTTTATTATGTCTTCGGCGAGGGCGTCAAGGCTGGCGAACTCAACCAAGTCGTGTATAAGGGCTATGTCTGGAAGACCTATGAGGGCCGGCTGATTCAGTCCGGTTTCAAGGGCGCCAAAGGAGGCGGATCCATCCAGTCCAACGAGTTCAATTTCTCTGTGGAGAATAAGGCAGTGGCTGACTCCCTGATGCGTTGCAGCGGGAAGTCCGTGGAGGTCCATTACAAGGAGTATCTGGGCGCCCTGCCTTGGCGCGGTATCCAAAAGTATATCGTTGATTCGATCTTGTCCGTGACGGCGGCCGAGAAGGCGACGATTATTCCGATCGCTGGCGATGGAGGCGAATAAGATGAAGACCTGGTTATGGATTTGCTGCGCACTGGTTCCTTTCTGGGCTGGTGCGCAGGATTTTTCTGCCCTCCATGTGCGTCCCGCTTCTCCGGAGGGAAAGCAATTGACAGTGGAAGACGCGACTTTCGGCCGCGGAGTCCGGCCGGAGGCCCGCTATTACCGTTGGGAGGATGAGACGACGCTTCGTTATGGCGCGAAGGATGGTTGGCATCTGGCCTCGTTGGACGGCAGTGTGGATTCGCTCTTGACGCCGGCTTCGGCTGCGGCCGGACAGCCTGTGCTTCCCAAGGGTGCCACCTCTCCGGTCTCGGTTGGCGGGCGGACTGCATACCTGCTGGACGGAGCTGTCTATGTAGAAGAAGGCAGCGTGTCTTGCAAGGTAATCGAGGGCGGTGAAGGCATCGTTTATGGCACCTCGGTGAGCCGCAATGAGTTTGGGATCAATGGCGGCCTCTTTTGGAGCCCGGACGGCTCACGGTTGGCATTTTACCGCAAGGATGAGACGCGGGTGACGGACTTTCCGCTGCTGGATATCAAGACCCGGACGGGGTCCCTGCGGACAATCAAGTACCCGATGAACGGGATGAAATCCGAGCGGATTACTTTGGGAATCTATGACGTGTCCTCCCGGGAGATTGCCTGGATTGAGCCGACGGATTTCGATGCGGAGCGTTATCTGACTTGCGTGAGTTGGGATCCCTCGTCGGAGCATGTGTTTATTCAGGTTTTGGACCGTAGCCAGCACCGGATGCATCTCAATATGTATCGGGCTTCGGACGGCTCTTTCGTCCGGACCTTGCTGACGGAGGAGAATGAGGCTTGGGTCGAGCCCTATGAGCCGCTTCATTTTATATCGGAGGACTATTTTGTCTATAGTATCGACAATCGGGATGGGTACAAGAATTTGTATCTCTGTGACTTGGCTGGGTCTGTGCGGCGCTTGACCCCTTGCGCGGCAGATGTACAGTTTGTCGCCTATCATGACGGGTATGTGTATTATACGTCCGCAGAAGTCTCTCCGGTGGAGAATCATTTGTTCCGTATCCGCCTGCGTCCGGCGCGGCGGGGCGGGCTGGCGAAGATGCGCGTGGATGCACCGCAGCGCCTGACGTTCGAAGAAGGATGGCATTCGGTTTCCTTCAATGCTTCCGGGTCTCATTTCATCGATTCTTACAGTGCCTTCGACGTGCCGGCCGTCAGCACCCTTCGTCGCTGCGACGGGACGCTGGTGCGGGAACTCTTCCGCGCGGCTGACCCGCTGGAGGGCGTTGCGACGGGAATGATCGTTTTGGGGACTGTGCCGAGCGCGGACGGCCGGTTCGATAATTATTACCGTCTTTTCCTCCCGGTCGGTTTTGACGCGGCGAAGAAGTATCCGCTCATCGTCTATGTTTACGGCGGGCCGCATAGCCAGATGGTCCAGGATCGCTGGCTGGCCGGGATCCGGCCTTTGGAAATGTACTGGGCGCAGCAAGGCTATGTTGTGTACGTCCAGGATAACCGGGGGACATCCAACCGGGGGACCGCTTTCGAGAAGGCGATCAACCGCGCTTGCGGCCAGGCAGAGATGGCGGACCAGATGGTCGGGATCCGGGCGCTGCTGAAGGAACCTTGGGTGGATGCTTCGCGGGTCGGAGTCCATGGCTGGAGCTACGGAGGGTTTATGACCATTTCCCTGATGACGCATCATCCGGACGTGTTCAAGGTCGGGGTGGCCGGCGGGCCGGTGATCGATTGGAAGTGGTATGAGGTGATGTATGGCGAACGCTATATGGATACGCCCAAGACCAATCCGGAGGGCTTTGAGCAGACTTCACTGATCAATAAAGTCTCTTCTCTGAAAGGAAAACTGCTGATCTGCCAGGGTGCAATCGACAACACCGTCGTATGGGAGCACAGCCTGAGTTTCACGCAAGAATGCATTGAAAAGGGCGTCCAACTGGATTATTTCCCATACCCCTGTACGGAGCACAATGTGGCCGGTCCCTGGCGGGTGCATTTGAACCAGAAGATCGTTTCTTATTTCGAAGATTATTTGTAACCATGGATCCTATCATCGTAACGGGCGCTACCGGAGCCATGGGCTCCGCGGCTGTGCGGGCGCTGGTCCGGGCGGATCGTCCGGTTCTGATGGCGTGCCGTAATCTGGAGAAAGGGGAACGCGTCCGTCGTGCAATCCTTCGCGCCTATCCGGCCGCATCGCTCGAACTTGCGCAGTTGGATATGGGTTCTTTCGCCTCGATCCGGGCCTTTGTCTCCAGCCTGCCGGAAGGACAGCGTTTCTCCGGTCTGTTTAACAATGCCGGGACGCAATGCCGGCACTTTTCGACCTCTGCGGATGGGCTGGAGCGTACGGTGGCCGTCAATTATGTTGGTCCTTACTTGCTGACGCGCCTATTGATGCCGGATTTGGCGGAGGGTGCTGTCGTGGTCAACATGGTCTCTCTCTCGACCCTGGTGGCCAAGCTGGACTGGCATTTTTTCGATGCCTCCGAAGCGGAGTTCGGGCAGATCAAGTCTTATGCGGCTTCCAAGTTGGCGCTGGCCCTCTTTACGGTTTCCATGGAGGAACAGGTGCGGCGCGAGAAGCGGCATGTCTCCGTGAATATGGCGGATCCCGGCATCGTGGATACGCCGATCATTCACATGGATCGTTGGTTCGATCGCTTGTGCGACCGTGTCTTCCGTCCGATGTGCAAGACGCCGGAGCGGGGGGCCGCGGCGGCGGTGAATGCGCTGCTGCATCCCGAACTGTCCGGCAAACTGTTCACTTCGGGCTGGAGGGGCCGTTCTTTCCGGCAAAAGCCTTTCCCACAACGTTATGTGTCCCATCCCCTTCGTACCTGGCTTTGGGATGAAACCGCTAGCCGTTGCCGGCTGCATTGAATAATTTACCTTGTATGAAACAGTATATAGAAGCGAACAAAGAGCGTTTTTTCGAAGAACTTTTTTCTCTGTTGCGGATCCCGTCTATCAGCGCCAAGAAGGAGCACAAACCAGATATGGAGCGGTGCGCCGCGCGTCTGGCCGGGTTGCTGAAGGAGGCGGGGGCGGATGTGGCATTCGTCTCGCCGAGTGACGGCAATCCGGTGGTTTTCGGCCAGAAGATCGTGGATCCTTCCTGGAAGACGGTTTTGGTCTATGGCCATTACGACGTTCAGCCGGCTGAGCCGCTGGAGAAATGGCATTCCGACCCGTTTGAACCGGAGATCCATGATGGGGCTATCTGGGGCCGGGGTGCCAACGACGACAAGGGCCAGCTATTCATGCATATCAAGGCTTTCGAGTATCTGGTGCGCACCGGTCGTTTGCATCACAATGTGAAGTTCATGTTCGAGGGTGAAGAGGAGATCGGCAGCCCCAACTTGCCGGCCTGGATCCGCTCGCACAAAGATTTGTTGGGCGCAGACGTGTGCCTGGTGTCCGATACGACGATGATTTCCGACAAGGTGCCTTCAATCAATTGCGGCATGCGG
>JAEEGL010693684.1_pt1 | contig 31039 bp, 30 predicted proteins | sample 9134231 | NCBI WGS metagenome assembly JAEEGL01 (sample SAMN16246548, study PRJNA631951) | gut metagenome | biome: gut microbiome; feature: rumen; material: fiber-attached | host: Bos | place: Iran: Karaj | collected 2018-10
GTAGCGGTGACAGGTAAGCGTGCGGACTTACCATAAAGCATTAAAAACAGTGGTTTCCCCATTATGACGAAAACGTGTAGGCATGATGGCGGTAGCGTTGGATGAATCGTAACCTTCACCGGCGGCACATACCATTGTTTTTCTAACAGCCGTAGATTTTTCTGCGGCTGTTTTGTTATAATGATGGCAGCGATACAAATCGGGATTTTTATTAGGTATACGATAGGGCGAAAATGGAGTATCGTATAACAGAAAGTACCTACGATTTTTTCATAAAACTTGTTCACAATACTTGACAAAGTGTGCTATAATACATTTGACTGGAACATGCTTCATGGTGTCACCGTGCACCTGCTCAGTGCACAAAAAGAACCATTAGTAGTTTCAAGGAGGAAGTAGAAGGGGTAACCGCTTGCGGTTGCCCCTTTTACTTTTCTTTTAAAACACAACATCTTGTACCTAATCATTATTTAATTACTTTAAGTAAACAATCATTTGTGATAAAATAATAAAAGTGGTGTTAATGCCTCTTATTTTTTATGAGAGGAGGTGACATCATGAGCAGAAATCGTTCCAGTCGTCGACGCTTGATCTTCCGAGCCTGGCGAATCGTAAATGGCCGCAAACTTTGGGCTAAAGATTACGGTTTAAAGGCATGGCCGATCTGGTTAGACAAATAATGCCTGATTAAGTTCCCTTAATTTTGGCATAACACCACTTGGAGATTGAGGGCCTGAGCAACCCGACATTTCCCTTAAAGGCCGGTTCTTCACGGAGCCGGTCTTTTTGGTATACGATAGGGCGAAAATGGAGTATCGTATAGCCGGCAAATTCCTGTTTATCTCATAGAAGCCCTGTCTTATAGTCAGGGCTTTATTCTTTTTATTTTGCTTCAAATTTAATTAGAAATCCCGATTTTTTCATAAACACAAGCATACAGTGTTTTTCTGCAAGTACATATTTGGACAATCTTTGATATATAATTTAAGAAAGTAAAGGGCATATGGTTATGATATAATTATTTTTATAAAGGATTCATATAAATATTTTTGTTGAGGTGTAAAATGAACGTCAAATTGGCTTATGGCATCAGAGAAGGACGCATTGTCCATATCTCTGAACTGAAGCCTGCAGAGAAAGGTGAAAAGTGTAATTGCACGTGCCCTATTTGCAGAGGTAGGCTTGTTGCCAAGCTAAAAGATGATCGGCGGCAGCGACACTTCGCCCATAAAATTTCTAATAAATGTGACATTGTTCATGCCCAGCAAACAGGGTTGCACCTATTGGCAAAAGAAATTATTCAGGAGAATAGTGGGATTCTTGTGCCTGAGCTTGCTATTTCAAGACTTGAAATAGTATCTGCTGCTACTGATGTTTCTGTTGCAGCTGAAGTTGACATTGAATTGCCCAAAATCAAATCTTGTATGGTTGAATATAAATCTGTTGATCTTGAAAAATCAGTCGGAGATATTGTTGCGGATGCGGTAATAAGGGTTGATGGTAAACCGTGTATTGTTGAGGTCGCAGTCACACATTTTGTTGATGAAATAAAAGAAAAAAAGATTGAAGCGCTAAATCTTCCGGCGTTTGAGATAGATTTGAGTGATTTGTTGGAGAAACCCCAAACACGGGAGTCTATCGCAGTTGCAGTGTTATCAGACGAAACAAACAGGCATTGGATTTGTAATCCCAAAAGAAGGCGACTTCTAGAGGAGAAGAGAACCGAGTTTCAGAAAAAATATAATTCTGCTGTACAGAAAAGAGAACTAGCAGAAAAGAGAAAGCAAGAATACAAACAGAAAAATCTAAGCGTACTGCAAGAGTTGATGAAACCTGAAAACTATGCAGATGAATTGAAACAGCTGCGTAATGATGAACAAGCTGCCAAGTGGTTAAAAAGATTCGTTTTTTCAAAAGGACTCACAGAATATCCATTTTACATGGACATCCCGATTACAGGCGAATTCGTGTTTCCCTGCGATCGAAGAATCTGGCAAGGTAAACTCTTTGAAGACTATGTTTATCGTGGGTTCGGCCAAGAGTTATGCATTTTCAGTATTTCCCAAATCCAAAGGAGGATTTCAAAAGGGAAACTAATAATTCGGTATGACTGGCCAAAAGCTTACCACACAGTTCTTCTTATAAACGGGCAAGAACGTGAAATCTCTTTTTCCTATGATGTTATTCAACGGTACTTTGATTATCTTGATTTGCTTGGCTTCGTTTCTCACATTGATTACGAATGGTATTCACGAAGGCCTGTATCACTGGAGCCACCAAACCAAGTAACCGCGAATGTTTTAAAAGCTGTAATCGAATCTGTTGATTCTTTTACTCCTGATATTGATTTGATAATAGAAGAAGAATTATTGTCAAGATTAAAACTGATAGAACAACCTTAATTAAAAAAGGACACTGAACTATTATTATTCAGTGTCCTTTTTGCTTTTAGTATAAGAAACTCATGGAATGTCTGGCCAGTGAATAGCCTTTGTAGGATCCGTCCTTGAAAATGATTACAAATACCAATTCGTCATCTTCGACATCGGTCTTAAACTCGATCTTTCGTTCCGCCAGTTCATGGGCGGGAATGATATAGTAGTATGCGATGTCAGAGACCTTGAATTCATAATCGTTGTAATCATGATCCAGGGCTGAAAGTTGCAAGATTTTCGGGTTCTGCAAGCACGCTGCCTCCTTTCCTCGACATTTTTCGGTTGATCCACAGGGCATCAGACTCTGGATCAGCCTCACTTATTATATATGATTCCGTCGGTTATTACTGTGAACATTTGACAAACTTATAAGGCACTGCTTGCACTGTGGCGGAGGGCTGGGGTCACGAAGAGCTGCCTTTGGGGTCTTTCTCCGTGTTCTCCGGCTGGCACGCAGCGTGTTTTCTTGCCTCTGCTGGGCTCTTTGGGTATCATTTTCCGCCACTTTGGGTGTGGGTGTGTGTGCGAGAGGGCGCGGCAGACTCGCAGACACAGGCTGCTGCTGGGATGAGGGCAGCTGCAGTTGAATAAGAAGTGTGAGAAATCAGGTTGCTCTGATTTCTCACTTCTTATTTTACTGATTGTTCTTGTAGATGTAGTCCATGACGGATTTCCTCAGGACCTTGTGTGTGTTGCCGATACGGAAGGATTTGATGACGCCGTCGCGTAACAGTTTGTAAGCTGTGTTCTTGCCAATAGCCAGCATGTCCATCATTTCCTTGACCGTCAGTACGTCATCGGTAAATGTACGCTTTTTTACCTTGATGACCTTAACGATTTTTTGTTCTGCCATTATGATAATCTCCTGTAAATATTAAATTTTTTATATACTCCCACCCCTGAAATCAGTGGGCGTTATTTAATATTATGTTAGTAAAACAGGAGGAAAAAGAACCTGAAATGGAAGCCCGGAAAACGTGTGCGAAATCGGCCTAAAAAACTAACAAATAATTAGATAGGGCTTGGTTGAGCCACCAGTCCAAATCTTAAAAAATTAGTTTGAAAGGATGTGATTAGAATGGCTCAAAACTATGATTATTATAACTTGGTAGGAGACAATGGCTATGGGCTCTTTACAAGTTGGGATGATCTGCAGGAGGCTGCTTTGAAACTGAAAGGCAGTCTGTTCTTCCGTGGTTATTTAACTGCAAGAGAAGCTTATAACGGTATTCTGAAGAATGTAATGTTCAGATGGAAGATCAGGCAGGTAGGTGTGATTGATCTGTCTGCCCTGATGAAAAAACAGCTGGTACTGTTGGATGATACGGAAGAGGTTGCTGAGGATCAGGATGCCCCTGCAACGTTAGGAAGCATCTATCGCAAAAGAGCCAATTCAGGCGGGCGGGTATGTATTAAAAAGCATGGAAGCCTTGAAGATATATTGGCTGAAGACGATGAGGAACAAGACTGTTCTGCCCAGTCTGTACCAAAAGAGCAGGAAGAAGAAATGTTTCGGCTCTTTAAGTCGTGGTATAAAAACCATCAGACAGAGGAAGACGGGAAAGCTGAAATAAAATAGCTAGGGTAACCTGTAGGATTCGGCAACTGCCATTGCCGAATCCCATATTCTTTTGTTAGCTGACTACAAAAACAAAAAAAATCATCTGTATCATAATGTCTCTGGCTGTTGAGCGGATCAGTCCTGTTTGGAACTGATAATATCATATCATGTTGGATAAGCACTGTCTTGCCGGATGGACATAAAGGACTAACTCAAACTTTTTTAATTTAAATATAGCTAAAATATAACAATTTATTATTATGGGGGCAGTGGATAAAATATTACCCCAAGAAGGAGAAATAAATATGTATAAAAAAGTAATCAATAAGAATTATGAATTTAAAACAAATTTAGACCTTACTAAATTCCAATGGCGTGGAGAAAGGTTTATTACAAGCCTGCTTCACCCCACCAATCCTGAGAAGGATATCAGAGCAAAAATTTATAGTCCTTGGAAACTGCAGTTTATTACGTTTTTGTATGATTTCAAACAGCAGCTGGTTACTCCTGGAACTTGTGTTGTATATTCCAAGACAGACTTTTATGGAGAAATAATCAAATGCGTTGTACAAAAACCTGAATTGGACAAACTGTTTAAGAAACATAATCTGTATGATCCTGATACTTTCTTTCATACGATATATGATGTTTTATATTCTATAGACATTTGGCCTGAAATAGATGCATGTTCTGGTATTTCTGTTAATACCAATACCGTAATCTTATATCGGGATTTGCTGCCTGATTCTCAGGGTCAGGAGTTGCCTTCCTTGGATTTTGACAATGATTATCGTTATGTAGAAGATGAAGACGAAAGATTTGGGCCATGGAGTGATTTTGACCAGGTAATTCGTAACTTCATTCGTGATTTAACTGATGAAGTGATTACAGAGTTAAGTGAAGAAGAGTTCTATGAAAATTTTATAAAATATGTTAAGTACAAATATTCGTCAGATTCACCTGATAGTTATGACCCGTTATTAAGTACTCTTGCATATTGGGATTCAATAGAAGATTTCTATCTTTATATATGCGAATATAGAGGCCTCATCAATTATAAGACCCCATTATGCTGGAGTCTTGGCAGTGGTTATGTTGTTCTGATCAATAATGACAAGGGTTAAAATGTATAAGGCTTCAATCAATTAACAAATAGTTATAATAGATTAAGTTTGCGTTTGTTTAAATCCTTTATAAATATTTTGGATATGAGTAAGGAATCCCATAACCCAGCCACGACGGGTTATGGGAGACTTTACTTTTTACATACCTCCATTTTCCCATGTTTGAGAAAATGGAGGGCTTTTTATACAGCCCCGTGTTCCTTAAAGCTGTAATAACGTCCGTCACCGATGATGATGTGGTCCATCAGTGGGATACCAAGGACGTCGCCTGCTTTGGTGAGGGCCAGGGTCAGGTTCCTGTCTTCTGCACTGGGATAGGGGTCGCCAGAGGGATGGTTATGGGCAACAAGGATACTGGCGGCGTGAGCAGTGACTGCCGGAGCATACACTTCACGTGGATGGACGACAGCACTGGACAGTGAGCCTTCTGCTATCCGCTGGCCTCTTATGACCCGGTTCTTGGTATTGAGCAGGAGCACAACAAAGCATTCATGGGTCTCATACCGCAGCCTGCCCATGAGATACTGGGCGGCAGCCCCTGGGCTGGTGATATGGTCTGCTTCTGTAGTGCTGGCAAGGACCTGTCTTTTTCCCAGTTCCATGGCGGCCAGCAGGGCCATAGCCTGTTCCTGTGTTACTGAGTAGCGGTACAGGAGGTCGTCAGCACTGTGACAGCTTGCCAGCTGCCGGCAGGCCTCGTCCTCAGCTGCAATGCTCTCGGCTACGCACAGGGGAGAGACGTTCTTTTTCCCTTTCCGGAGGATCAGGGCTATCAGTTCAGCATTGGTCAATACTTTCGGGCCATACTGGTATAGCCGTTCTTTTACATCGTCTTTCATCAACATACACGTCATTCCTTTCTGTATCCGGATATAAAGAAAAGCTCCTGAGGGTGGTGGCCTTCAGGAGCTGTAACTTTATTCAGGATAATAATATATGTCTGAAAGACGTGAAGATACACTTTTCCGGTGATGTTCAAGAACTAGAACGGGGGTGATACTCTGTAACGTGATAATTGTTCTGCTCGTTATCGTACTAAGTATTGAATGGGAAAATTGAAATAAGTGGTTGGATAGGGCTCATTGTTAAGCGTATAATGCCACCATTCGGTATCGATTCCTCTGAAACCGTGTTTTAGCATAACAGAACGGAGTAATAGCCGGTTTTTCTTTTGCTGTTCTGTGATATTTGGATAACTGGGGTAGGAACGATATCCGAAATAATCGAAGGTTCCGCCCATATCCACATCACAATTATTATTAATATCAAACAGCGTTAGATCCACAGTGCTCCCCCGGCTATGTCCTGAACGTGATGCAATATAGCCATGAGCGAACAGATTAGCTTTTTGTTCTTCCGGATAGAAATAGGATTTCATCCGGGTATCATTTGCATTCTTTGCCCATTCCACAAAATGGTCTACTGCCATTTGCGGTCTGTAGGCATCAAATATTTTAATGGTATACCCAAGCGGGGCAAGTTCAGCGTTTACGCTGCGTAAGGCTGTAGCAGTTTCCCGTGTTACCAATGCTACGGGTTCTTCATATCCGCGTATTCTGTCGCCGACAAAATTGTACAGGGTATGATAGCGTAATTCAATGATAGCGTCCGGGACTATATCGGTCAGGACAACAAAGCCGGAAGAATCCAAGTTGGAGACTGCTGCAAAACAGGAAACCGGGATAAAGGAAATCAACCAGAGGATCAGGTTTGCTAACAGCCTGAGGGACCTTTGGAAGCGGGTTACATTCACTTCGCGAAACCTTCTTTCTGAAATGACAGTTGTAATGTCAGTGCTTAATTTGAGTAGATGCATATTCGGGCAGCCTTATTAATAGTTTTTAGTATTTTTATCATATCATTTTCAGCTATGCTGACACAGCCCAATGTATACGGATACTTGCCAAAACAATGCAGGAAGATAGCAGAACCCTTTCCATAGATATTTTCTTTATTGTAATCAATGAACAGAGCATAGTTATATTGAGGTAGATAGCGGATAAGATGTTCGCTGTTATTAGAGCAGCTATGATGGATTTTGCTGGTATCTATGAACTGATTGTAATATTCTTTGTCCCCGCACAGGTACATGGAATCCGTCAGTTTTGTATATGGGATCAAAGTCCCGGGATTATCTTTGGCTCCAAAGGCCATGAGAAAACCGAAATCCCCTGACGGAGTCCGCCCATCCCCTTCCTGTTTCTTGTCTATGCCATTTTTCCCAAGGACAGCCTTGCAGTGAAACTGTTCCGCCCAGTTATCCTTTTCATCTTTTGCAAGTAAAAAAAGTCTGCCGGCGCTCTTTTCGCTTGTCGCTTGCTCAACAAGAAGTATGTGTCTGACTTCCTTGTTGTTTTGATATTTCTTTAAGAAAATATCGCCGTTTTTATAACCGTGATCTTTTTCTGCGATGGTGAGCTTGTTCTCATTTATTTGTGCGGCAGTATCATTTGTTTTTGTGGTTATGGATGGTGGATCTGCTTTGGGGGCAGCAGGCATCCCGCTGCAGCCGCTGGTTAAAGAAAATATGCCAATGACGAGGGTGATGGCGATTAAGAAAAGATTCGGGATATGATTCATGCTTTACCTTTCATGAAAAAAAGCAGGGGCAACAGGCATGTTGCCCCTGCTATTAATGGTTAGAAGAAATTTACTTCAGCTATACAGGTATCTTCGTATTTCGTTCCAGGAGCGACTTTTTCTACAACCAGTTTAATACTGTTAGCAGTTATAGGCTGGTTGAACGTTACTCGCTGCATTCCCATCGTATCGGTAAGTTGATATACAACTGAAGAACCGTCAGAACCAGTAACACGTATAGCTGTAGGACGGGCGTTCTTATAGAAAAGGTCTTCTGATTTTTGATGCCCTGTCCAGATGTTTAAACCACTGACTTTATAATTACCATTGAAGTAATAAGTGATATTTTCATTTATTCCAAGACCCGGTACGCCTTCCGCCCAGCAGGTTTTTGTATCGCCATCAGTCGTTAATGCTCCGGAATGATTGTATCCGTCTTCATTATCTGCAGATGAGTGTTTTACATCAACAATAGCATTAGCGGGAATGGACGAATTGGATTCATGCGATACGTTGGTATTTATGAAATCAGACCGCACCCAGCCCGTGATCAAGCCTGCTTTAGGATTATCATATTCAATTTTATACCAGGTCTCTTTTGTAGAATTATCAATATCAACCAGCCTTACCTTATCGCCTTTGAAAAATACTCCAAGACTATCATAAGTAACCCCGGGTCCTTTTCGTACATTTACATCATTACCAGTAATGATTCCTTCAGTACTTTTGAATGCATTATTATTTGAAGAATGTGAGGGCTGTTGCGGCTTGTTATCTGTTACTTCCTGAGATTTTGCTTTTTTTCGTGTTTGACTCCATGTGAAAATTTCATGATCGTTTACGGCTTTCAAGCCTAAAAAATGATTATCCCTTCTATTCGTTACAGTACCAGATCCATATTTGTGGTATTTGTAAGTTAGGAGTTTACAATCTTCATCGAAATATGCTTCAAAAACGTCTTGGCCGGTCGACTCTCCACCATAAAACTTTCTCTTATATTCAACTAACGCTATGTACAAAAACTGAACATCATCTTTTTTCTTAGAATCTCCTTCTTGCAATATTGGAACAATATACTTTTTGACAATTTTTGCATCATTCCAGCCTTCGAGGAAATTTTTGGTTATTGCTTTTTCCATTTTGGCTTGTCTGTCTTTTGTAATATATAAGTCGGATAATTTATGCCAAATCCCTCCATTTCTCTTGTCATATAATTTGCCATAAACAAACAAATGGGGTATAGTATGTTCTTGTTTTCCAGGAGATTCTTCTTGATAACCTGTAACATCGACTCCATATAATTCTTTTGTATCAGTAAAAAACAACAATTGTAATTGGTAGTCTTGCTGATGGCAATCTTCCGGCGAGGATACCCATATTGTACCGAGACTAGCATCCTCAACGCTTACCCTTGCCATATCAACGCCTAACTTTTTCAATAAATCTATTGCTTCTTTATAATGTTTTTCATCTATTTCTTTTTTCACTGCAATAGGTTTTAATACCTCCAATTCATTTACTGCAGATTTAGAACCTGACTTGGATCCGCCGCAAGCAGTTAGACATAACAAAAACAGTATTGTTAAAATTACGAATAATAGTCTTTTCATGATATATTTCAACCTCGTTATAGATTCTGATTTATAATGTCATGTCAAAAACGAGTCAGTGGTATGAAAACCACTGGCTCGTTTCGTTATCATTCAGTTCTCTCAGTTTGCCGGTTTTCCACACTCCGGGCAGAATTTTGTATTGTCTGCTAATTCAGCCCCACATTGGCTGCAAACTTTCTTAACTATCATTGAAGACCCACATTCCGGGCAGAATTTTATGCCGAACGGAACAGATTTGCCACATGAAGGGCAGGTTGCAGCAAGAGGTGCACCACATTCGCCACAGAATTTTCTTCCTTTAGGATTTTTACTCTTGCAGGCGGGGCATTCAATTTCATCGGGATTAGCCGGTTTAGTCGTAAAGAAAGAATTAACTTCTACAGTCTTACCGCCACTTGCGATAAAATCTCTTGTATAATTGAAAATCTCATCCACCAGTTTATTCTGTTTCCATGCGCCAAAAGCAGCGGTAAAAGCTAATGGTGCAAATACGATAGAACCCACTAAACCGGCACCTACTTTATCAGACCATTCACCACTTCCAACAGAAACAGTGATGATATCACCACTCCCAATAATCTGAACCTGGGTTGCCTTGCTCATTCCGGCCAATTTTTTCCAAGTATTGTCTTGGGATTTTGCCTGTAGAAAATACCCCTCAGGTGTAGCCGTGCCTTCAGCAACCATTTGATGTTCTCTTTTTAAATAAGTGACAATTGCTTCTCCGACATCGGTACAAGTCATTCCTTCTCCAAGTCTAAAAACTTTTGATGAATCAGCCATAATAAATCTCCTTTCGCATAATTGTGAATATTAAACACAATAAAGTCTTTCATTATGGACATAAATAATATTAGATTCACCTCCTACCGGATAATATGAGTTGTTATGAATCAAGTTTTAGCTTTTAGAAGTTTATCCCAATACTGCTGTTCGTCATGATCGGATGAAATCAACATATTCAAATTGATCCCCAATGCATCAGAGATATCCAATAGGGTATCAAGGCTGATACTGCTTTGATAGGTAGCACGTTCGATTTTACTAAGTGTAGCGCGGCTCAAGTGGATCCTCTGCGCTAATTCTTCCTGGGACATGTCGTTCAGTGCACGAAAATAAGCTATCTTCGCCCCTATATGCTTATACATCAGTTTCCTCTTAAAATCCATTGGTATACCTCCATTTACAAGATAATTGTCTCACAAACCGACGATACAAACTTTCCCATATCAGATACAGTATAGACTAATTCGGATACAATTTGGGCGCGTGAGGACGCAAACATACGTTCTTTGAACGGAATGAATATAAAAAGAAAATCGACTTCCAGTGATGTGTAAGCTGGAAGTCGAAAATTTAACCTTATGCAGCGGGCTCTGAAGAAGAGTTTTCTGTCTGATACACCCCGTCCGTCCCATAGACAAGGGCTGCTTCTGTCGTGGAAAGCTTGTAACCCAACCGTTTCAACCAGTCATACAGGGCGTAGAGCTTGGGTACCGGCTGATATGCCGGCCAGCTCTTCTTTCTCCTGTATCCGGTGACAAGGCTGTCGTCAGGTGTATCCCCGAACAGATGCCAGACCAGTACGGTATAGTCCTTGGTGTCCGCCTTTGACAGGGCTGTGAGTACCTTGAGGCCCATGTCTGCTGAATAACAGTTTCCGGAGAGACCGAGGACACTCAGCAAGCCTTCCCGGTTCGGAGGGTTATAAGAAGTCGCATGCAGGGAAGCCGCAAGGACAGCGCCGTATAAGACAGCGGCTTTGTTTTTGGCGGTGACTACGTGATTCTCGATGTAATCCTTTCGGAGGTTGTACAGGAGGGTGCTCTGTTCCGTAAGATACTTCCATTTTTCTGCCATCTGATGTTCCCGTTCCAGCTCTTCCGCAGGTCGGGCAGTAGCTTTGCCCCGTTTGTTCTTGGTGTAGAGGGAAATCTCGCCCCAGTTAGTGTTGAGAACATAATACAGGGGCTGGTCGGGGTGCTGGGGTAACTGTTGCTTCTCCTCATCCCAGTGTTCTATCTTGATGTCTCCCTGCAGTTTGTACTTCTTTCCGTCCCATGTGTCGCTAGCCTTGATCTCCTGTGCATTGAGGGCCTTGAGAGTGGCCTGCACCTCCGGCAGATAGAGCTGCACCAGCTGTTTCCTGAGGATAGCCTTGACCGTATAGCTGAAGTTCTCCGTACCTATCTTATCCAAAGCCTCGTTCCTGTCCTTGATGTCCCTGATCTTGGCCAGTTCATCAAAATCTGCGAGGCTGATGAGCCGGGTGTCCACGACCTGTTTCAGTTTCTTCTGGTTGAGCTCGTTCATCTTGATTCTGCGGCGGATGGTAGTGGCGGAAAAGCCTGTCTTGGTAGAGATTTCATCCACCGTGGACCCGAAGTCCAACAGGAGCTGGAACCCCTGGGCCTGTTCGTAGATCTTCAGGTCCCGCCGTTGCATATTTTCCAGCAGCATGGTCTGTACCTGATCCTGCGGGGTCATGTCCGCTATGACACAGGGTACGGTATTCAGCTTGATGCTTTTGGCCGCTGCCAGCCTTCGGTGGCCGATGACGACCGTATAGCCGCCGGCGGCGAGATATCTGCCTTTTAGATTAGCCATCTCTCCGGTTGTTGACAACCGTTCAGTTTCCGGCAGGTTCTTCCAGACTTCTTCCGAGACATAATGGCCGGGGATGACCGTCAGGTTCTGCAGGACACCTTTGGCCCTGATACTGTCGGCCAGTTCTGTCAGGTCGCCCAGGTCTGTCCGCGGGTTGTCCGGATGAGGGTAGATGTCTGAGGTAGGGATATAGGTTAAGTCTGACATAACGTTCATTCTCCTTTTCTGATATTGTATTTGTGATAGTTGGATAGCCCCGCGTCCCCGTGTCCCTGATATACTGCTTTTCTCATGTTTCCTGATATAGAGCAGGGGGCAGGCAGGGGGCGTGGTGGAGTCGCGGGGACACAAATGGGGATGAGTAGTGGCGAACTCAGAATGGCGCCTCCTGCGGACAGGAAGTTTGTTCATATGTCCAGGCTGTAGTATAGCTGTCATACCCATCGTAATTCTTGATCCACAGCAGCATGCTGTAGCTGTCATTGTAGATTACGACTACCCGGGTCCATTTTTCCTCGCCCCAGTAATAATTGGCAGCCGCTTCCGGAGTAGTTGCTGCGTGACCGCCGGTCAGACCGATCTCACGCTCCAGTTCCTCCGTACTTTCAGTTCCGTCCAGTACAGCGATATAGCCGTAGCCATAGTCCTCTGTATGGAATTCTTCAAAACTTACTTTCTGATCCGGAACAGACCACTCGTAAACAGCTTTCAGATCCCGGTAAAACAGGTCTATCTGTTCGGCCGGGATGGTGTGGCTCAGCTCCAGTTCCTGGATATCAGCGACACATTGTATTTTGTTCATACCTGCCTCCTATACGTCCAGTTTCTTCTGACAGTTGTAGCAGAGCACCCTGCCATAATTCTTCAGGCTGTATTCAGCGACCTTGGGAGATTTGATGTAGCTGTTGCATTCACTGCAGTAGGATCCGTTGGGTGGAGCGGGGTAGGCTGTGTGGTTGGGCGGAGCAGCCCGCTGCGCCTCGGGTGGTGGGGTGGAAGAGGCGTTGTAACCGGTCCTGTTACGATTCATATCATACCTGACAGCTCCGTCTGCATCCAGCACGGTGAACTCCGTATACTGTTTCAGCGCCCTGTCATAGGTCATGGTACCGATATGGAACTTTGCATAGGTCTTGGGTTTGTTGTTGGCCCCGATATAGACTTCCTCCTCCTTCAGTTTGAACCGGATCTCCGGGGCGTCATACAGTTCCCGGCCGATGCCGATATTGACGCTGGCTCGTTTGAAACTGTCAGAACTCTGACCCTTGGTCGCCTCGGTATTGCTTTCTGTCCCTACATCTTCTTTGGGGATCCACTGCTGTTTCTCTTCGTCCCAGATGGACAGGATGCAGAACAGATTGCCGTTGAGTACTTCATGGGTACGTTTCCAGTTGGTCCTGCCAAAGACCTCGTCCAGGATGTTCATGTCGCACCGGGCGTCCTTGTAGCAGAGCAGGGTGACATAGGTACCGTAGCTGTTCTGCTGGATCTGGCTGACCCGCAGTTCTACATCGGTGGGGGTAAGTAAGGGTATCTCTTTGTACATAGTCATCTTCCTTTCTTATGAAAATAAATAGGACAGCCGGCTTAGGGCTGTCCTCAGGGTCTGTACTGTATAGGTCAGGCGACTTTATCCAGGTCGGAGACGTTTGCTTCCTTGCTCTCGTACAGGATGAAGGAGGCTATCAGGGTGCCTTCAGCATTGAGCTGCAGGCTGAGGCTGCTGATGATGCAGTCCACCCGGTAGTCACGGTCTTTGTACCTGTACCTGCCTTTGATATCTGCCCCGTCAGGTACGATACGCAACAGGTCCTCCAGTACGTTCTTGGACAGGAGGCCTGCCTTCATTGGGTCTACGGGGGTTTCCGCATCCTGTTCCTCCACCTCGCTGGTACACAGGGCGGCAGTATAGTGTCCGTCCTTGTCAGCATAGATGCTGGTGCCGATGATGGAACTGACATACTGGGTCGAGTAGGTGCGGCCATAGCTGAAAATCGCATTGACAGGGGTCTCTTCAGGCATAGCTGCCAGGATACGCATTAAGCTTTCTTTTTTCATGTGTGTTTCATCCTTTCATAACGTAGTTGCAGGAAGAACCGACGGGTCTTCCTGCTTCAATATTCACTGGGATACAGGACAGTGATGTACCTGTACTTCTGTCCGTCTGCTGCGGGATCGGCTATGATGTATATCTTCCCGCCACAGGTCAGGTAGACAGCAAAGAGCCGGTCATGAGTCTCGAGGCATTCCGTATTGGTCTGTACGTCCTCCGCACAGGTATCTCCCCAATCCAGCATCTCGAACCGGGTTACTGCCTGTGTCACTGCGTCCCGGAACCGGGGATCGCGTTTCATTTCCGCATTGATACCCCGGGTAACTATGACCCGGGCTCCCATCAAAGCCGGATAGAGGTCAGTCTTCCTCGTCATCCTCATCATCTCCATTATTTATCCGTCTGTTCAGTTCATCCCGAATCAGCTCACGGGCCATGTCCGGGGTTATGGTATCATGGCCACGGATGATACGTTTGGCAGAACTGTCATCGTCATCTAAAAATACATCACAGACTACTTTACAGGCTACAGCTGTAAGCAGAGTAACTATGGGTGTAGGGATCAGCATCTGTGTTCACCTCCTTTCTATGCTGCTGCGCCGGGCGTTTGCAGGCTGGCTTCATACTGTTTCCTGCATTCCTCGTACACGTCGCAGTAGTCCTTGCATTTTCTTCCGCCCCAGGTCTCCCTGTGGCTGCAGAAGCCGGGAATAGTTCCGCTCTTCAAGGCCTTGTCCAGAGCAGCTTTCTTCATGGCGAAATACAGATACAGCCAGCTGTCACTGATTCGGTTGATCTTGAGCAGGTACAAGGGTTTGTCGATGTTCCGTTCACTGGCTGTCCGCAAGCTGTAGTCCCGGACATACATCTGGATATACATCTCGTCCACGGGGAAGTTGTGTTCTTCCAGGAGCAGGCGGTAGGCATTGACCTGTACTGCCCACTCGTAGAGCTCACGCACCCCGTCTGTTCGCCAGACCTTTTTCGTCTTCGGCTGTCCTTTCTTCAGCCCGGTCTTATAGAGTTCCCCGGTAGGCACGTCTTCCCGGTAATAACCCAGGGCGATCATGGCCTTATAGGATGACGTCACCTTGTAATCCATGAGGATCATCCTGCCATTGCCCAGTACGTCACCATAGCAGTCTATCTGTCCGCTGTAGAGGTCGTTGGAGAGTCTGAGCTCGGTCAGGACAGTGCCGCTGGTGCTGCGTTCACAGAGGGAATGGACGGCGCTGCCATGCATGGCAAAGATATGGGCCTGCGGGTCGATGGCGTACTCGGTGGTCTTTTTGAGATACTGTTCCCGGGTCCCCGCGATGAGTTCTGTCACGCTGTATTTCCTGCCAAGGCCGCGGTCTGCTACGCTCTTGGCCAGGGTCTCGAGAGTGGGTTTGGCCATGCAGCGGAGGCAGTGGGGACAGGTGGAGAGGCACTGTTTGATGAGGATCTTGTCCCGGTTGGGACAGATAAATTGTGTAGATGTCATATGGTTTTTTCCTCCTAATGTCGATATATTTGCGTACATAAAGATGGAGCAACAGTACGCGTGTACCGTTGCTCCGGTGTTCAGGCAGACAAGAGCAGGGGGTTGGAGCCTGCTTCTACCATGGCCACTCCCTCATACAGGAGCTGACTGCCTATGGTCTCCAACTGATGAGCCCTAACATAGCTGGCTGCTGCCTTGGAGGCCTCTGTTACTGCATTGACCAGTCCCCACAGGCTGAAATCTTTATCCTTGTGGTAGTGGAAGAAGATGAGCTTGCGTTCGTCCTCGGACAGGGCGTACAGCTTGGTCACCTTCTGTAGGGTGGTATGGACGTCAGGGATAGTGATGTGTGTGGCATCCTTCATCTTCTGGACCATGGTCATGTAGTTCTGGCTGTCCAGGATCCTGTCCATCTCAGCCTTCAGGGCTGTACTCAGGTCGTCCTCCTCATTGTCGTAGAGTGCTTCGTACTCATCCATATTGGTAATTTGTTTCCCCAGATGGATCTTCCGGGTACCACCCTGATACTGGGGCAGTACCATGCCATTGCTGCATTTCAGCACCTGTACATAGGGCTGGATGACGATGGAACTGCAACCGGTCTCGCTGTTCATGCAGACGATGCCCCAGGCCACGGCGTCTCCCACCTGTACCTCTGCCTTTTCATACTCGCAGACAGCTTTGAGGTAGAGCCTGTCCGGGGTCAGGGAGGCAGAGACGACTTCCAGCCCCTTGACCCCTGCGATGAGGGGCAGGAGGGTGTCCAGGAGGGTCTCGTGTTCCACCTTCCGGTAACGGTCAGACAAGATGGCCCGGGCTACGGCTCCGAGGGTGCGTACCATGCGGGGCTTTTCCTGATCGGCCAGGAGCCGGTTGAGATTGGTCTCCAGGAGGTCGGGGTAGTCCGTCTGTAGGCGCTGGAAGTAGCTGTAGGGGATGCGGGTGATACTGCTGAGTTGCGCTGCCGCCCGTTCCTGCAGCACATACGGGGTTCCGCGGACATCAAGAAAGGTCGTATCTTCCTTGCTTGATACCTGCAGCTCATGGGTAGGGACGAGATAGTCCTTCTTCAGCCGGGCCAACTGGTTGACTTTGGTCATGAGCTGACTGATAGTTAAATCTTGTTTCATTGTGGATATCCCACCTTTCGTATGATAGTATCTATGTAAACGGCGCTGGGCCGGGGTTGTTGGAACATAGAAAAAGGACAACAGAAGCGATATCTGTTGTCCTGTATAGGTTTGGTATATCCGTGTTATGATATATATTTAAAACTTATGAAAATACGTTTTTTTTATAATAATATATGTTTAATATATGCTTTATATTCGGGAGAGTAAGTTCATTGGAATCTTTGTTGTAAAAAAGCGAAATAAAGGGATTGAGAATTGTTTTATTCTTACCCGCTTGATATAATATGTATAATCTTCTTATCATTCATTGGTTGGTTGCTTATTTCTTGTGTGTTAATGGGGTTTTGTAATGTTATCTTTACAATCTTTCAAATATGATGAAAATACAACAGCTTCTCTTAGTGGGTGGCAGTATGGAACTAATTGGCCTATTGTTTACATTTTTTACAATGAAAAAACAGCATATATTGGTGAAACACTAGATGCTGTAAGACGAACTGAACAACATAAGCAAGAACATACTTTTGATGGTTTTACTGATGTGTGTTTTGTAAGTGATAAAACTTTCAATAAATCTGTAATACTTGATTTGGAATCATTTTTGATTAAATATATGAGTGCAGATGGTACAAAGAGGCTGATTAATGGTAATGCTGGTATTGTCGATCATAATTATTTTTATCGTGAAGCTTACAAGGATGACTTTAAAGAAATATGGAATAAATTAAAAAGGATGGGCATCGTTTCCAAAACCTTATTTGAGATAGAAAATTCTGATTTATATAAATATTCTCCATATAAGACACTATCACAAGAACAATATCACAGTGTATATGAAATACTGCGGTGGCTATCTAATGTTAATAATGCTTCCAATAAATCTTTGATAGAAGTAATAGGGGGAGCAGGAACAGGAAAAACGATCCTAGCAGTTTTTTTATTGAAACTTCTCACTGATTTGTCAATGTCTCGTCTGTCTAATACATCTAATTTACAATTTAGCTGGGAAATATTCGACGAGCTGGGAATAGGGAGTCAACAAATTTCTTCAAAACTTTCTGGAATCAATAAGATAGGATTTGTTATTCCAATGAAAGAACTTAGGGATAAAATGAAGAAAGTTTTTGACACGATAAACGATTTGGATTCGAAGATGATTATCTCGCCGGAAGAAGCCATCAATAGTTATTATGATTTATTAGTTGTAGATGAAGCTCATAGATTATATTATCGACACCATCTACCTGGACAGCAGTTATATACAAAATTTGATAAAGTTAATCGGAAATTGATGGGAGAGGATTTCTCAACAAATTCTGACTTGGCTTATACAGAACTTGATTGGATTATTAGAAGTAGTCGTCTTCAAATTCTATTTTATGATGAATATCAGAGAATACGTACAGCGGATATACCGAAGTCAAGATTTGAAGAGATTTGTGCACCTTTCCTTGTCAAAAGAATTGAATTATTCTCCCAAATGAGATGTAAAGGTGGGAATGGTTACTACGAGTATGTTAAAAAAGTGTTGGAAGCAACACGACTAGACGTACGCGAATACACTAAAATTAAGAATTATAATCTTACTACAGTTGATAGTTTAGACGAACTTTATGCGAAAATAGAGTTTCTTGATAAAAATGTTGGTCTTTGTCGGGTTCTTGCTGGTCCGGTGTCTTCTCTTAACAAAGAATCAACTATAGAGGGGCGTGCACTACGTTGGGGGGACAATATTGTTAGTATTCATAAAATTCAAGGGTTTGATTTGAATTATGCTGGGGTAATTTTCGGCAAGGATGTTTATTATGATAAAGATAAAGGTTGTATTTGTATAAATAAAAATGAACTTAAAGATGGATTTATGAAATCTGGCGGAGAAGAGTCGATGAAGCAATACGTGTTAAATTTATACCTCACTCTTATGACTCGAGGCATAAATGGAACTTTTGTATTTGCAGTTGATCATGATTTAAGAGAGTATTTTCGATATTTTTTTAAATGAATGTTAAAGTAGCAGGCGCTATCTTTGAATTAAAAAGATTAAATTCAAAAATAATGACCCCACAGACAGGTAATCTGTGGGGTCTTAACATTAATAATGAGTGTTTTAAGATATTATGAACTATCCAAATCAGGGCTCATCTGAAATAATATTGTCAAGAGTTTTTCCCATGCGTGTTATCATAGGAACTACCAAGGCATTACCCATGCAGAAGAAGCGCATCCTGGGAGGCATACCGGTATCTGTCCAACCGTCATCAAAGCCCTGCAGCCGCTCTGTTTCGACGGGAGTGAGAAGACGGAGACGACCAGTCCCGGGATCGGAGACTACATGGGTGCTCCGGTTGAGTGTACCTTCGCTGGTGAGCATCGTCCGGCTGGGGCGGTCCCAGGGGTCAGGGAAGGCGATAGGGCCTTCTGAAAATACATATTCATGGCCATTGGCTGATTTCCGGGGTATTTTCTTTGCGCCCTTCATATAGGTCCATTTCGCCATTTTCTCTGTGGTAATATAGTATTTTTCGTCAACGTTTGACTGTAACACGCTTCCCAGCAGGATAGGTTTTTCTTCTATCTCTGTTACCGGTGAGGTATAGACGGTTCCCGCCTTCATGAATCCGGCATTATCAAACCCGAACTTGAAGGTGTCGGAGATTTCGACCAGGTCGGCGGGGAAGGTGGTACTGGTGGTCTCCTCTATAGCTTCAATAGGGAAACCCGTAGCAAAGAATCCATGCTGGCTGATGATATCCGCCGGTGAATAGGCTGCCATCCGGTTTGCATAGGCGGTGTCGTTCCTGTATGCGAAGATGAAGGTCCTGCGCCTTCGCTGTGCAGCACCGTATAGTGCGGCATTGATGACCCGCCATTCAACGATATAGCCCAATTGATCCAGGCAGGCCAGCATAATACCAAAATCACGGCCCCGCTGAGTGGCAGGGGATTTCAGCAGTCGGTCGACGTTTTCTAATAAACAGAAGGGTGGGTTCTTGGCGATGATGGTATCTCTGATTTGCCACCATAAGACGCCTTTTTTACCCTCTATCCCTTTGGCTGAAGACAGGCTATGGGCCACGCTGTAGTCCTGGCAGGGGAAACCTCCTACCAATACCGAATGGTCCGGGATAGCGTCTTTGTTGACGGTCGCGATATCCTCAGCCGTATGATATTCTCCGTTCAGGTCCGGAGAATCCTTGAAGTGGGCCACATAGCAGTCATGTGCCCACTGTGTCCTTGCACCCGGCTCCCATTGTGAGAACCAGGTGGTCTTCCAGCCGGTATCGAGCCGGTCGAAACCCAACCGGAACCCACCGACACCGGCGAACAGTTCACATATAGTTTTTTCCATAAGTCCTCCTTGGCATGATAGCCATCACACTTGTACATTTGGCCTGGGAGTTGCCCCTGTTAGCACCACCAGACGGTGGATCATTGGCCGAAATCAAACTGCATATCGATTGTACCACGAAAACGTCATGCCTTCAATGAATAAATGACAGATATGTATCCAACCGGCAGGAAGCATCGCCGCAGACCTCTGAAAAACCTGATAGCGCCCACTAAAATAATATATATCTCATATCTGTAGAATTACGGTTTCGAAAGGACCGAACATTAAAAACAATAAAAATCCTGCTGAATAGAGATCAGCAGGAGAAAGAAGTTTCTCAATTTAGTGGTCAGCAGGGATGATCATTGGTGTTTGAGCACCTGCATAACTATATCTATGCAGTTGTCGGTATTCTTCAATACTTCTTTTTCCCAAAAATGCAGGCAGCACCAGCCAGCCTCTTTCAGCAGGGTATCGTTACGTTTGTCCCGGGCCATGTTCTCTTCGATTTTTTCTATCCAGTAATCCCTGTTGGCTTTGAGCCTGGCTTTACGGTCTTCCCACTGGTAACCATGCCAAAACTCACCATCGACAAAGATGGCTATCTTATGCTTAGTGATGGCTATATCAGGAGAACCGGGTAGTTTTTTATAGTTCAGCCGGTATCGGAGGCCGCGCCGCCACAGTTCTTTGGCCAGTAGCGTTTCTGCTTTGCCATTTTTGAGATGGACGTGAGACATGCGCCTGCTGATGGCAGGGGTCGTGTTATATTGTTTCGGATGCTTCATGATGTATTTCTTTTATTCTTTCTATAATACAAAGTAGTGTGGCTTCATCTGCCAAGTCATCAAATGTATATGGAGACCAACCTAAACCTGTTAGGTTTTGGCAATCTGTTTCATTACACACAGAAAACACAGCAACTCTGATATCTTCAATTTTTAAAATCAAAGAAGGGTATTTTATATCATGTATCTTAAATATTTTATTCGTCTTCTTTTCTTCAAAAGTAATTTTGGATGCATTTAGTTTATAAATCAAACACCTATAATTCTTTATCATTTTACAGATAGTAGTTAATTTCTCATTATTTAAACTATAGGGCTCAACAATATCTTCTAATCCATAGATAACCCTTCCATTTCTAACAACCTTCTCATAGTCAGCCTGCTCATTGCAATTTAAAATTGCCAGCCTGGGAGAATCCAAAATGGAGAATGTTTTGTATTGGGTCTTATCGAATGTAATACTGCTCGAAGAAAGTGCTTTTTTCTGTTGGGACGCATCAGGAAAGCATGTTGTTAATTTTTCCTCCCATTCTGATTGTGCAGATTTAAACTGTATAATATTGTCTGTAACATATTTTATAAAATCGTAGGTATCATCTTTCGTGGATCCGCGAGGGGTTCCACGTCCAGCGACAAAAGCTTGTAATAGTTGTGGGAGGTCGATATATTTGTCTTTTAGATATGCGGCCAAATATAGAAAGGAATTACTTGAGGGGATTCTTCCGGCAAGAGGAACTCGAAACTCTTTTCGTTTCTTTTTTGGTTCCTTGCCTAATTTGATTTTTTTAAAATAATACTTGTCATCTTCATTTTGAAGTATAAGCTCAAAGTAATATAACAACGCTTCTAATGATATATCATATTCTTTTACTATTTCCCTGCCAACCTTGGTTTCAATCTTAACGTTGCTGCAAAACTGATTTAATAGATTTATTATGCCCTCATCAATACGCAGATTATAATATGCCAGAGTCCTTGTATAAGGCTCTGATTCAATTATTTCCCCGTCAGGACCAACAAGTGTGCAGGGGAGCTGCCTGGTTTCCTCTCTGTGCCATGTCATTCTGCCCAAATGAAAAAAAATGCTGCTCAAAGGGGCAAGGAGGTTAGTGTCTTTTTCGGCAATATTAATGAACGCCCTGAAAATCTCCTCAAATTTTAAATCATCAAGCAAGTTGCCGGTCCTGTCTTGTAATTTCGGTCTGAAATCATAGGGATTACTTTCAGAATCTTCATCATTCGCTCCGCTTGTATCAGCAGATTTGGTTTCTTTTCCAGGATACTGGATATAAATAATTTCATTTTGTTTGGTCCGGAAGACTTCAAGTAATTCTTCTCTACTTCCATGAATTAAGCACTTTTCCGATTTGGCCTGTTCTATTAATTCAAAAAGGCTATTAATATTTTTAAAGCGCTTTTTATTAGTTTCATTCGCATGATAATCTGTGTAATAGTAATACTTTAATTTTTCATTTAGTTCATTTAAATCAAATGGTTCTTTATCTGTTATACACATTTCCTAACTCCTTGATTTGCTTCTCGATATAAGTATTATTCAGCCAAAAACACTGTTTGGTCATCATCCTGCCATCCGGCAACGGCAGCCGGTCACGGGCGTCTCTTGCATGCGGCCTGACATGGCAGACGGGGTTTTCGGATGCTTTCGGCAGGTCATTGCTCATGCCCCTGGAAGTGGGGATGAGACTGACGCCTTCCCGGATTCTGCATACTGTACGCTCCCATACCTTACGTACTTCTTCCAGGTCTGTATTTGGTATGTTCCAGAACAGGACGTGTGAAAAAACGTAATCGCCTGCGCCTGTTTCCTGAAAGATGACGAACATGAATTTCGCCGGTGCCAGGTAGGAATACAGCTCCGAGTCCTCCCAGCTGGTCTCTTTGCTCAGTTTGATGAAATCAAAGGCGGGGAAGGGGATGCTCTCTTTGATCCTGCCGTTACGCTGTATCCGTATCGTTTTAGGGATGAGGCCTGCCTTCCTGAATTCATCCGTGCCGGTTATATGACCTGTGAGGCCCAGCATTTTGGACAGGAGCAGACCGTTGAGATTCTTGGCAGCAGATACGACGTTGAACCGTTCTTTGAGCTGCGCCTGTGTATATCCGTAATATGGTCTGAGTTTTTCTATGAGCAGGTCTTCGAAAGAGTGCTGCCTCAGGTCGGCAACAGATCTTATGATATGCTCATCTTCTCCAGTACCGAACACATACTTCTGGAGGATCTGCGATACATAGGATTGCTTCAGGGAGTAGGCCCGCTGCTTGGCTTTGATGTCAGAGAAAGGCTGGCTCCGTAAAGACTTTTCGGCAGTGGCTCCCTTTGTGCAGGCCCCCAGGTACATGGTGTCCCCTTCAGATATCTCATGGGCGCGGCCGGCACGGATCTTATCCATGATGATCTGCCAATCGTGTTCCATGATAGCCAGATCCTCGTCCGGGACCGTGAACAGCAGGGCCTTGCTGATCATATAGTCGCCCTTGGGGCAGTCCTTGATGTTTTCATATACCATCAGCAGTATCGTCTGGCATTTATGCCAGAAGGAACTGGTCCTGAAGGTCTTTTTGTATTCTTCGTTATAATCGATGATATTACAGACCAGCCGTTCTTTGGCATGAATGCCGGCCTTGCCGCGAAGATAGGGTATCACCTTGAGTTCTACGCCCGCTTCCGGGAAGTCCGGCTCTGATTCTGAATTGGGCGAATAGCCGAACCAGCTTTCTTCAACAACGGTTCCTACAGCTCCCTTGCCGGTAGCCAGTCTGCCGGTGGTATCGATGTCTCTTAATGGTATTCCTATGGCTTCTTTTGCGCGTTCCAATATTGATTTTTTGCTGGTGTATTTTGTTCCTTGCATATCTGACCTCTTTAACGCTTGCATAGCAGTGTATTTACGACTCGGATCAAAAAAATATATATTACGCTGGGTCCTGATAGACCGATACTGCACTGTCCGCAGTGTATTATGCGGTCATACAGAGAAACTCTTGTCTGAATAAGCTGTCCGGTATGTCTGCTCCAGAAAAACAATATAGAACTGGCGGGCATACCGGTCGAAGGCCCTGTCATCTTCCTGTCCCCTGAGAGGGCGCAGGTCAAATTCTGAAGCGACAGATGGGTGTATATGGGTTTTTCCTTCCCTGTCCCTGCAATAAAAACAGTTCCGCTTAACTTCTTTTCCCGTAAAATAATCGTCTGACAGGAACTTTACGGCTGTACCCGCTTCCGCACATCCTGCAGCGAGATAATGGAGGTACAGCAGATGCCAGGGGATAGTTTCCTCTGTCCATAATGTAATGAGCTTGATCAAGCCCTTGGTGATAATTTCCAGATACCGGAATACCGCTGCCGGGGTCATGCGCTGGATCTGGTCATCCAACATGGGGATACCTGTCTTTCCGTTCAGAAAGTTTTCCAGATAGTCCAGCACATGGAGCCGTACCCTGTGCAGGGGGAGGAGCATCAGCCTGCCGATGACCGGGTCAAGGTAATAGTCATAATGACCCCTGAGCCCGTTCTGCAGCCTGTTCTTATACCGGTCCTGCAGGTCGTTCTCCAGTTCCCGTAAGGCACGGTGATGTGGTGCCCCGCTGCTGAACTGATACGCCCTGCTGAGGAAACACGCATGCGTGAACCGTTCTGTCATGTACTGTCCCAGCACGGTCAGTTTTTCCGGCGTAACGCTGGATAGAAAACTGAGGGACTCTTCTTTTCTTGTCCGGTTTTTCTCCTTATCCGCTTCCGTCCTGCATTTCTCCAGTACGTCTTTTGCCTGGTCGACCCTGAACGGGACGCAGGAAAAAGAATCCAAAAACGATAATACAGACGCAGGCTCTGGTGCGGGTGCATCGTAGGAGAGGGGAGCAAGATAGGGGTTGCGCCTGGTCGTTGATACGCCGATCAGACCCAGAACGGGACCGATATCATAGAGGGAATGGAGCAGAGGTTCCCGTTCCGGCTGCTTCCCATCGGTAACGGGGGTGTCGTACATACGCCGGATGAAGTGGGGGAGAACGATTCGGGACGATCTCCGGCTGCTGTGCAGAGCTGCGCCCAGCTTAAAGTCATTGATAAAGGTCTCCTGCCCGGAACTGTCGAACTTCTTGCCGGAATACTCTATCAGCTTCTTGATATTACGGTTCTCCCTGTCGAAAGCGGCAATGTAATCCGCCTGGCCTGTGGTGAGGTTGCTGTTGCGGATCTTCAGGCGGTACAGGCTGGTCGTGTATTCAAAGCCGGTGATCATCAGGAAACGCAGGTCTTCTTCCAGAACTGGTCGTACGGAGTGATCGAAGTCTTCCTGCAGCATGGACAGGAACCACGATTCCTTATAGTCAGCGACTGCTTTCCTGTCAGGCACCGGATATTTATTTGAGTGGAATGCGGAGGCTAACTTTGCCAGTTTTGACATACCGGCGTCTGTATCCTGTTCTGTACGGGCATAATTGTCCAACAGAGCCTGCAGGCTCTGCAGGAAGTCCGGGAAAGTTTTCCAGCTGCTGTCAATGAGAGCTTCAAACATCCCGCTGATGGCGTCCAGTTCCTTACGGATATGGGCTGCGGAGAAATAGTCGTCCAGAAATGACACGATAGTCCCGGTGAATTCCTGACCTGGTCCAAAGAGGGTATCAGGGCTGGCGTTCAGCTTTAGCCGGATCTGTTCTGTCCGTACTGTCCGTTCGTGGGTAAACTCCGATACCGGGTCATCCAGTATCTTACGGAGCCTGTCCCGCAAGAGAGCGACTTCGCCGTCTGAGAGCCGGCGGTGGGCTGATCCTTCAAGCAACATCCGCAGGTATGAGTGTTCGGCCGGATCATGCCAGGACAGGAACAGGTCCCTTACAAAGGATTCCAGCCCAGTAAATGCATCCAATAGCGGGTTCTTTTCCGGCTGTCCGGTCAGAGCAAGTCCCACCATAGTATGCCTGCGGTACTCTGTTAAGGCTTCATTGGCGAGCTGTACGCAATCGACCGTCATGACCGGCGTCCGCTTTGTGCCAAAGATCCTGCTGAAGCGGTCGTTTTTGACAGGAGCGGGTTTGATATAGGTCGTATATTCTTTCCGGGCAGTGTTTTTGAACAGCCCATCCAGTTCATGATGTATATTCCGCAGGGAGTCATAGCTTCCTGATTTTCCCAGATATGCGAATACATTATCCACAGGCAGGACTCCTTTCTGATCAGCATCTATACTGTACGTATATTATAAAACAAGGATACAATATTTGACAAATATAGGCATAACTATAGTGCTAAAATTATGAAAACGATACTGAACGGGGGTACAGGACCTGGCAGGGCCCCGGGTCCATACTCTGTTACTCCGGGCTACTGGGCCCCAATACGGGCTTCAAACAGTGTCATGGCGCGGTAGCCGCGCTTCTGTTTGTTCTCTGCAGGTTCGACACCTTCGTTACGTTCCTGAATATAGAAGGGCTTGGCATCCAGTAATCTTTCCAGTGCCGGCTGACGGATTGTTGATGTAAGGGTAAGTCAACATGGACCAGAGCCTTCCCCTGCAGGGCTGTCTGCAACCGCTTCGCGTCGTGTGTCTTTGCCCAGCAGGGCTTCGGCGTAGGCCGTCAGGTGGCACCGGTTATTGTACTTATTTTTGGAATGTCCTTTGATCCAGTGCATCTGGAACGCGGGGAATTGTTTTGTCTTCTTCCAGATCTTCCGCCATACCTTCCAGTGTTTTATGTGGTCCCCGTCAGGTTTTACCCAGCCGCACTCTGCCCATCCGGCCGCTTTCTGGTTATAGTCGTTTGCGACGCTCTGCGCGTCCGTATACAGGATGACCTTGCCCGTGACGTTGTATTTCAGCAGATGTTTCAGGGCTTTGTTTATGGCGGTCAGTTCCATGTAGCCGGGATCCGCGGCGTCAGCCATGTGCCCTGATATGGAAATCTCAGCGTCACAGAGGTTCCGCAGTATGAGTATGGCGGCATACCCGCCGGATATGACTTTTTCGTTTACTTTCGTTTCATATTCCATATATGACCCGTCGGTGAATATGACCACGTCCGCGTCTAAAGGCAGGTCCGTGGATCTGCTGGCAGCAGCTGGCTTATTGATGGTATCTGCCGGCGGTGCGTCCAATCTTCCGTTGCGTGCATATTCACTCAGGCGGCCCGCTGTCAGCAGGTCTTCCCAGTCATCTTTTTTGACAGTGATACCGCTTTCTGCGCAGTATGCCTGCGCCGCGTCGATATCCTTGGGGGACTGGAATTTTTTGATGATTGCTTCCGGCTCTTTCTGGTATTCCCGCTTGGCCCGTTTGGAATTCCGGTACAGGCCCTTGCCGGGACAGTTTGTGACGACGTAAAAATCTAACATAGTATTTTCCTCTGCTTATAACTGATAGGTCTGCTTTATATTGGGGATGCCATGGCGCAGCGGACAGGGGTATACCTGCCCGCTGGTGCTGCCAGGGTATCAGCCGGCGCGCCGGGTCCGCCGCTTTGTGATCTCCGGTCCACAGCCATCTGTGAAGCACTCCGGCCGGACAGTGACGGTGATGGTCGTCCTGTTGCCTGCCAGTTGGAACAGGAGCGGCGACAGGGCCTGTTCCAATATGGTGACCAGACCCCGCGCGCCAAGCTTTTGTTCCAGCGCCATGTCTGCCACCGTTTGTATGGAGGCAGCTGGGACGACCAGCTTTACCTTATGCAGACTGAACAGGGTCTGGTACTGCTTCAGAGGGCTGGATTCTGACAGGGCAAGGATCCTGACAAGGTCCATCTTATCAAGGGGCTGCAGCCTGCAGATGGTGGAGATCCGGCCCAGTGCCTCCGTAGGAATACCGTAGGCCCGCAGGTCTTCCAGCGTGGCGGTCAGGTCGGGTTCTGTGAGCTGGTCTTTCTTTGGCACGGTATCTGTGCCGGTACAGAAGCCCAATGGCCGCTTCCTTGTACGGGATCCGTCGATCCGTTGCCGGACGATCTGGTCCAGATTAGGGAAGGCGCCGCCCAGGATGAAGAGAATGTTGTCTGTGCTGAGCGTTTCTGTTCCAAACCGGGTCTCTACCGGTACCTCACAGCCATCAAGCATCCGGAGCAGTTCGAAAGCAGCTGCGGTGCTCTTAAACGTACTGACTTCGCGGCTTCCGGAGGCACCGATAAAGGCCTTGTCCCATTCATCGATGTAGATGATACCGTGGGACGCCCTGCTTATATCGCCGCCTGCCTTTTTCAACAGCTCCTGCAGGATATTGCTGACGGAACAGCCGGTATAACCTGCGGGGGTCAGGGATGTGGAATCGAAGATGATAACGGGTTTGTCTACAATTTCAGCCAGCTTTTTGATCATGGCTGTCTTGCCGCAGCCGCTGGGACCGTAGATCAGCAGGTTCTTCCGCTGAAGGGGGACATAGGAACTGTCGCCTGTACATAGGTCGGCGTACCGCCTTCTGATCTCCTGCTCGTACACGGCTGTGGCCAGTTTCTCCTTGGCATGGTTCTGTCCGATGATGCATTTGTCCAGTTCTGCCTTGATCTTATCCGGCCTGCAGATCCCGGTCGTAATGTTTTTCATACTGTAGCGCTGTTTATTCTTACCGGTCTCTGTTCCTTCAGTTTTCTTTGGCCGTTCATGCATCCAGGGCGGGTAGCGCGGCGGGAACACAGGTCTGTTCCCGTCATCACCGGTGCCGGTATGACTATCCGGGATCTTCAGGCCCAGCCGGACGACGACTGTCGCCGCCTGTATCATGGAGAGAGGGATCGCGATCCCGCGCCCTGTTCCGGTACTGACCAGCAGGGCTGCCCCATGATAGCGGCTTGCTTCCAGCATGTCAGCGGTCAGGGGGATGGATGACAGCAGCCCGTCTTCTAAAAGGGTGGTATCAACGGGCCGCAGCAGTTCGTCGTCGTCGTACATCAGGGCATCGGTACTGTCTGTTTCCTTCGGCGCGTAGAGGGTACGCAGAAGGATGCCGTACTGTTTAGATGATAATTCGTATGCGATGATTTCAGATTCACCCTTGAACAGGGCGAATCTTGGGATCTCGGTGACCTGCATGCCTGGCAGGTCGGTCATACATTTCTTCATTACAATTTCCTCACTTCCTACATAAGGGTGTATCCTGACAACAGGTCAGGATGATTTTTTCTTTTTGGACAGCCGGATGCCGCAGCTGTCCAGGACTTTCCGCACCAGTTCACGGGAACAGCCAGCATCCCGGGCTATCTGGGCGTTGTTGTATTCGGGATGGTTGGCATAGGTCGTGATGATCCAGTCATGCTTTTGCGTTTTGCCGCTGCCGGCGCCAGGCTTCTGTGGACGCGGGAGCGGGCCGCAGATACGGGCGATAGCTTCATCCACACTTAGATCCGAATAATACGCTACACCGAACGCCAGCCATGCGTCTTCAAATACGATACCGGCGGGATTGCTGTTCCCTATGACAGTTGATACTTTTCTTCCTCTCATCTGTGTTCTCCTTTGCTTATAATTGATGATATCGGTCGGTGTTGAGAGTTTATAGAATTTTGGACTATAAAACCTAATTTTGAGAATGTTGAATTCAGGACTTATTTTACCAAATGAATGGCCGGTTGACAAGAGGCGGGGAGGTAAAAGTTGTGAAATTCTGTTAAATGATTGACGCTGATAAGAGTTAAGCGTACTTCGCGGTAAACGGCCGCAAGGAACAAGCCTGCAGTCTTCTTAGCAGGAACGGTCATATATCACGGATGGCAAAAAAAAGATATAGAATAGAAAGAACGTGATGGACAGTACGAAGGGCAGGGTCATTATCGTTGATTTAGCGTTCCTGGAAAATAATTGAAATTTTTTTCTTGACTATATATCAGGCTTCATCTATAATATTTTTATAATTTAATACTGATAGCCACAATTAAGGCCTAAGAGCCACGATGGTAACATGATGACATGAGCGAAAAACTGCCGGTATTTCCGGTTTCATTTGGCGCCCATGTTTTTTTGTGCGCCAGGAAAGACAAGGAGGAAAATGCAATGAAAAGAAAATTAAAAACGGCTCTTGAAAAATTCAACTTGCACATCGAAGGCTCTACCGAAATAAATAAGGTGCGCGGCGGGTACAACAGAAAACGCGTACATGAGTTAGCTGACAGGTGGCTGGCCGATATTGGGGAAATTAATGCCTGTGCAGTATCAGATGACGAGGGGAAGGCTTGTTGCCGCTGTGTTTGGCAGGCGATAGATGCACAGGTAGCGCACGGAGACTACCTGGCCGCAAAACTGTTGATCCTTCGGGCATTTCCTGTCTTGGAGCGGTATGGTTCTTCAAAATCGATCAGGGAAGAGTTGGAAGCGGTGGATATCAGCGCGATGATACAAGGCAGGAATCCGTACGCCAATAAATATGTAAATTTTTATGAACTGAACAAAGCTATCGAACGATATGTTGAAGAGTTTAAAAACTCCATTTTGGCAGGCATCCTTATCAATAGTACCCATCCTCAAGACGCGGTAGCACTGGAGCTGCCGAAAAATTATGAGAAAGATCTGAGGTTTATCGAAACATTGATCGTTTTTGGGGGTGAAGTTGATAATTGTTCAAATGACGGGTCCGCCCTGGATGAGCCGAAGGACCTAAAGTATTATGATGCGATTGAAAACCTGTTGATCATTCTGGCCAGAGCTTACCATGTAACAGGGAATTATGACAAAGAACTCCACTATTTAAACAAGATTGTTGATCATAACAAAGCGCACATCGAAAGATTGCTGTACGAAAAAGAGTATCTGCAGGAAAACAGCCGGTTTATAACAACGAACCCCGGGTACAGCATACCGTCGGTAAAAAACGGTCTGACAAAATTGAAACGTCTGCAATTAACGTTAGGAGACACAATCTCCGAAGCAAAATACTTGCAGAAGATTGCTGCTGGGCAACTGCAGGCCCAACCGGCTGTTTAGATAAGACCTGATGGATCACAGGCATCGCTTCCACAGCCGTTGGATCATTTTCTGCTAAAAATCCATATCTGTCTCAGTAAAAGGAAATAGATGTCACGGTTTTATAGAATGATTCAATGTCAAAGAAAAACGAAAAAATAAAATTTACAGATATACTAAATCTGTGATATTGGAAAAAACTACAGCCGCATAGAATCCAGATTCTATGCGGCTTTTCACAGGGTAGTTTCCCGTTTGGATCGTATGAGTGGTATAGGATGAAAATTCGTGCCCCTGCGGATTTTTAGGGGACGAAACGAAAGAATGTGTCTGCCGTCCCTTTGAGATTGAGCGGTATCAACGAAAAATATCGGGTCCTTTGTCCGACCGAATTGACCTGCAGGTGCACGTGCCCCGGGTGAAATATGAA
>JAEEGL012362860.1_pt1 | contig 31037 bp, 21 predicted proteins | sample 9134231 | NCBI WGS metagenome assembly JAEEGL01 (sample SAMN16246548, study PRJNA631951) | gut metagenome | biome: gut microbiome; feature: rumen; material: fiber-attached | host: Bos | place: Iran: Karaj | collected 2018-10
CGTTGCGACAGGTAATAATAACCTGATATTCGGCAACGGTGTAGGGTGTGGCCATGTTTTTTGCTGCCACACTTTCAATATCGGAAATAGGAATCTTGACACCGGCAGCAATGATGAAGCCTTGTTGTTTATACACGGGAATGGCACCGCCCACCTCATTGGCAAGCACGGCATTGGTGACGATGACATCATCGGGTTCACCGTATTTTGCCGTCACTTCCTCCAAGGTCGTCAGCATATCTATACGTTCGCTGTCAGCAGGTTCATTCCGGTATTGACGGTAGCGCATATAGAAAAAGGCCAGTACCAGCACAGGGACAATGAGCAAAAGGGTCATCGGACCTGCCCACACGAAGACAAGCAGGATGGCTATAATGCTTAGAATCAAGGTTCTTTTTGTAGGTTTATTCATATAATCAGGCATCTTCGTAATCCACGTATTCTCCTTCATCATCAGGAATAATCTTGCGGTTGGCTTCCTCAGGCGTACGCTGGTCAATAATCACGTCGTTTTCATTGTTGCCATGTCTTCTGCGATAGGACGACTGCTGCTGTCGCTCACTTTCCTGAAACTGACGGCGTGCATTATTGAAGCTGCTGAAGACACGCCAAACGAAATAGCCGATGCTGACAACTACGGCCAAAAACAGAATGAGGAGAAATTTCAGGACAAACATAGAGGACGATGAAATAAGAGTTTAATAGGTTAAGCGCCCTTCGGGCTAGTTAGCGCGCATAGCTACTGTTTAAAGATTATACAGAACTCGAAGGCACAAAGAAACAAAGTTTTTATCGATAGCAATAACCATTAACCTTTAACCATAAAACCAACCATTCACCGCTTCTGCGTAAAAGCAGATAGAAGGACATACCAAGCAATGACAAGAGCAATGCCGGGAATGCGGAAGATAATGAGGAGTAGGGCAGAGGTGATGAGGAAAATGTATTTCAACTTGTTTTCAGCCCATCCCCAATGCTTGAATTTCAAGGCAAACATGGGAATCTCACTGACAAGTAGCCAACTGCTGACAAGGACCATCACGATGACAGCAACAGACATCCAGGCGTTGCTTTCCAGAAGTTGGGTAGCACCCACCATAATACTTCCCCAGAAGAGTGCATTGGCAGGAGTCGGCAATCCGATGAATCCCATAGCCTGTCGTTCGTCGAGATTGAACTTTGCCAAACGGAGGGCAGAGAAAGCTGCCATGATAAATGCCATGTAGGGAAGAATGGGGCGTAATGGTTCCAGCATTGAAGGATAGTCCATCACAGAGAGTTCATAGAAAATCATGGTGGAAGGAGCCACGCCAAAAGTTACATCGTCTGCAAGAGAGTCAAGTTCCTTGCCAATAGGAGAGGAGACATTTAGCAACCGGGCCACCATGCCGTCAAAGAAATCAAAGACAGCCCCCAGAACAATAAAGAGCAGCGCCATTGCTGGCTGTCCGCCATAGGCAAAACAAGTGGCGATGCAGCCGCATATCAGGTTGCAGCAAGTGATACTATTTGGAATATGTTTCTTAATCGACATGGGCAATAGATTCTTCAATCTTCATTCTTCACTCTTCACTTAAGCTTCGCAATCACCGTCTGGTCACCAGTAGTAGACTGTCCCATTTTGACGCAGACCTCAGAGTCTACAGGCAAGAACACGTCCACACGACTTCCAAGTTTGATGAATCCTAAATGTTCGTCGATATAGCAATCTTCGTCAGGTTTTGCATAGGTCACGATGCGACGGGCAATAGCACCGGCTATCTGCCGGCAAAGAACGTCAATTCCATTGTCCGTTTCAATCATCACGTCAGAATGTTCGTTTTCCTCACTGGCCTTAGGGAGCCAGGCTTTATGATAGTTACCGTCTTGATGGTGCACAAACTTCACACGTCCGTCCACAGGATACCAGTTGGCATGCACATTGAAGGGACTCATAAAAATACTGATCATCAGTCGCTTATCGTGGAAATAGGTTTCTTCCTCTACTTCCTCGATGACTACGATCCGGCCGTCGGCAGGAGCCACCACGATATTCTCGGTGTCACCGCCAAAATAACGGATGGGACAACGATAAAAATTAACGACAACGCCATAGAAGAAACCAAAAACTGCCACAAATATCCAAAAAGGAATCTTTGTATCAAAACAATGCCATAGCAAAATTGCTATAACGACAATGGCCATGCCTGAGTAGAGCAGTGTATTTGTTCCTTCACGGTGTAGTCGAACGTTCTTAAGTTTCTTTATTCTTTTACCCATGGTTTAGGCTGAAGCTTCAATTTTGCGACAAAGGTAAGAAAAAGAATTAAGAATTAAGAATGTAAAATTAAGAATTTTTTATTTTAAGGTTTATTTTCGTATTTTCTTTGGCGGTGTGGAGCTAATTATGTAATTTTGGAGCTCATTATGGAAGATTTCATACATTTACACGTTCACTCATATTATAGTATTCTCGACGGCCAGTCGAGCATCAAAAGACTCGTGGATAAAGCCGTCGGCAATGGTATGCGTGGTATGGCACTCACCGATCACGGCGACATGTTCGGCGTGAAGGAACTCTTTGACTATTGTAACAAGGTGAATGGTTCCCGTAAGAAGCAGGGACTTGAACCTTTTAAACCTATTTTCGGTTGTGAGATGTATGTGGCTCACCGCAAAAAGGAGCAGCGTGAGGCCGAAAAAGGCGATAAAAGTGGTTATCATCTCATCGTACTGGCCAAGAACTACAATGGTTATAAGAATCTCATCAAACTTGTTTCCCGTTCATGGGTGGACGGTTTCTATATGCGTCCACGTACTGACCGTGAAGACCTTGAGCGTTTTCATGAGGACTTGATTGTCTGTTCCGCTTGTATTGCCGGAGAGGTGCCTTCCAAGCTTATCCGCGATGACATAGCAGGAGCCCGGGAGGCCATCGAATGGTATCATCGTGTTTTTGGCGATGACTACTATCTGGAGTTGCAACGCCATGAGGTGAAAGACCCCAGTATTCGTGCCAACCGTGAGACGTACCCCCTGCAGCAGAAGGCTAATGGGTATCTGATTGATTTGGCAAAGGAATACGGTATCAAACTGGTATGTACCAATGATGCCCACTTTGTGGATGAGGAGAATGCCGAGGCTCACGACCATCTGCTTTGTCTTTCTACAGGTAAGGATCTTGACGACCCGTCACGTATGCTTTATAGCAAGCAGGAGTGGTTCAAGACAAAAGAGGAGATGAACGAGATCTTTGCTGATGTGCCGGAGGCTTTGAGCAACACTCTTGAAATCCTTGATAAGGTGGAGTTCTATAACATCGAGCATGAGCCCATCATGCCGTTCTTCCCCATTCCCGAGAGTTTCGGAACTGAGGAGCAGTGGCGCCAGCGCATTACGCCCGAAGAACTTTTCCGCGAATTCACCACCGATGAGAATGGTAAGAACCCACTGCCGCAAGCGGAAGCTGAGGCAAAGGTGAAGAAACTTGGCGGTGTTGAAAAGCTCTATCGCATCAAGTTTGAGGCTGACTATCTTGCAAAACTTGCCTACGACGGAGCTCATCGCATCTATGGTGATCCGCTCTCTGATGAGGTGGAAGACCGCATTCGTTTCGAGCTTCATATCATGAAGACCATGGGTTTCCCCGGCTACTTTCTCATCGTGCAGGACTTCATCAATTCTGCCCGTGACAATTTGGGCGTGATGGTGGGACCAGGTCGTGGTTCTGCTGCCGGAAGTGTGGTGGCTTATTGCTTAGGTATCACGAAGATAGACCCGTTGAAATACGACTTGCTGTTTGAGCGTTTCCTCAATCCCGACCGCATTTCACTCCCCGATATCGACACCGATTTCGATGATGATGGTCGTGGACGTGTGCTCGAATGGGTGGAAGATAAATATGGCCACGACAAGTGTGCGCATATCATCACCTATGGCACTATGGCAACCAAGAACTCCATCAAGGACGTGGCTCGTGTGGAAAAAGTACCGCTCGATATCGTTAACCGTCTTTGCAAGGCTATTCCCGATCGTCTTCCCGACAATATGAAGATGAGTCTGCCCAATGCCATCCGTTGTGTTCCTGAATTGCAGGAGGCCGTGGTTTCCACCGATGTCCGTATGCGCAATACCATGAAGTATGCCAAGATGCTCGAAGGTACGGTTCGCGGAACGGGTATTCATGCCTGTGGCTTTATCATCTGTCGTGACCCCATTTCCGACTGGGTGCCTGTTTCTGTGGTTGAGGATAAAGATAATCCCGGACATAAACTTCATTGTACGCAGTACGATGGTCATGTCATTGAGTCCACGGGACTTATCAAGATGGACTTCCTCGGGTTAAAGACTCTCTCCATTCTGAAAGAGGCTGTGGATAATATCAAGCTGACCACGGGCAAAGTCATCGACCTCGACAAGATTCCCATCGACGATCCTGTTACCTATAAACTCTATCAGGAAGGCCGTACGGTGGGTACGTTCCAGTTTGAATCGGCTGGAATGCAGAAATACCTTCGTGAACTTCATCCCACGGTCTTTGAGGACCTCATCGCTATGAACGCGCTTTATCGTCCCGGACCCATGGATTACATCCCTTCGTTCATTGCCCGTAAGAACGGCCGTGAACCTATCACCTACGACATCCCTTGCATGGAGAAATACCTGAAGGATACCTATGGCATCACCGTCTATCAGGAACAGGTGATGTTGCTTTCCCGTCAGTTGGCTAATTTCACCCGTGGTGAGAGTGACGCCCTGCGAAAGGCCATGGGTAAGAAGAAAAAGGATATCGTTGATGCCATGAAGCCGAAGTTTATTAATGGCGGTATGGCCAACGGCCATGATCCGAAGATTCTGGAGAAGATTTGGGCCGATTGGGAGAAATTTGCCTCCTATGCCTTCAACAAGTCGCACGCTGCCTGTTATTCGTGGGTGGCTTTCCAGACGGGCTATCTGAAGGCTAATTATCCGGCAGAATACATGGCTGCCGTGATGAGCCGTAACGTTAATAACATCTCTGAAGTTACTAAGTTGATGGACGAGTGTAAGTCGATGGGAATTCCAACTTTAGGACCTGACATCAACGAGAGCTGGCAGAAGTTCTCTGCCAATAAGCATGGTGAGATACGCTTTGGACTTGCCGCCATCAAGGGTATGGGAACTGCTGCTGCTGCAGCCATGATAGAGGAACGTGAGCAGAATGGTCCCTACAAGAGTATCTTTGATGTGGTGGAACGTGTCAATTTGTCAGCATGCAACCGTAAGGCGCTTGAGAGCATGACACTCAGTGGAGGCTTCGACAGTTTTGGAATACGGCGTGAACAGTATTTCGCCCTCAATAATAAAGGTGAGATGTTCCTCGACACTTTGATGCGCTATGGCCAGCTCTATCAGCAAGAACAGCAGCAGGCCCGCAATTCGCTCTTTGGCGATATGGGTGGTGTGGAGATTGCTACACCTCCGGTTCCTGTGATGGTGGAAGAATGGAGCAATTTGGAGCGTCTCAATAAGGAACGCGACCTTGTGGGCATCTATATCTCTGCTCATCCTTTGGATGAATACAGTATTGTGCTGAAAGGCATGTGCAACACCCGTTGTTCGGAACTTGCTGACCGTGAGGCCCTTGCCAAGAAAGAAAGCTTCCAGTTAGGCGGTATCGTGACGCAAGTGCGTGAGAAGACCACAAAGCGCGGCGACCCCTGCGGATTTGTCACCATCGAAGACTTTGAAGGCAGTGGTGAACTTGCCCTCTTCGGACAGGAATGGGCTAATTGGCGGGGAATGATGGTGGAGGGCTACACCCTTTATATTAAAGGTAAATGTGCGCCGCTTCATCCTAATAGCACTTTTCTCAGCATGCAGATTACAAGCGTGCAGTTCATGAGTCAGGCAAAGGATGAGAACATCGAGAAGTTAACCATCACTTTCGATGCGGATAAAATCGACGACGCCATGGTGACGGACCTCACTACTTTACTCGATGAGCACCGTGGCAGCATTCAGCTTTACTTCCAGATTAATAATCCCGAAGGAGGAGCTCCGCTCATGCTTCGCAGTCGCAACCGCACGATTGATGTGAACCGTGAATTGCTGAATTATCTTGACACGAATCCAGTGTTTGAATACCGGATAAACTAATGCTTTTGCGCAATCATGGCACGATTATTGTTGTAAAGATTTCAAAAGATATTATTCATTTATAAAAAAGAAAAACAATGGAAGTTACGATTACAAACGAGAATTTCGAGAGCTTGAAGAATGGCGACAAGCCATTAGTAGTTGATTTCTGGGCAACTTGGTGTGGTCCTTGCCGTATGGTAGGCCCTATCATCTCTCAGTTGGCTGAGGAGTACGATGGCCGTATCGTTGTCGGCAAATGCGATGTCGAAGAGGCTGATGATGTTGCTGCAGAGATGGGTATTCGCAATATTCCCACCATCATGTTCTTTAAGAACGGACAACTTGTTGATAAGTTTGTCGGTGCCACCACCAAAGCAAAGCTGCAGGAGAAGTTCGACGCTATCCTTTAATTTCCTCGCTCTCTTATCACAAATAAAAGTGCTGCCTTCCGGTAGCACTTTTTTATTCCTTTTTACAATTATCTAAACAAGTAGAGATACTTCTATTAGCAACTGATGAGACGCGAGCCATCGGATTGTTCTTCTATGGTGACGCAGAGAGCTTCTTCGGGTAGCAAATCTTCGATGAGTTCTGGCCATTCGATGAGACAGAGGTTACCACTGTAGAAATAGTCTTCGTAACCCATGTCGTAAACCTCTTCTATCTTTTTGATGCGATAGAAGTCGAAGTGATAGATTTTTTTTAATGAAGAGTGAAGCGTGTAGCGTGAAGAATTTTCATTTACTTCGTATTCATTGACGATGGCGAAAGTGGGAGAGGTGATAACATCTTCCACGCCGAGTTCTTCACAAAGGGCTTTGATGAAAGTGGTCTTGCCAGCCCCCATCTTGCCGTAGAAGGCAATCACTTTTGGGATGTTGGATGTAGGCTCAAGGATGTTTTTAATACCTTCGATAAATTGGCGTGCTGCCTGTTGGATGTTGTCTATGTCAAGAATCTTGATTTCCATTTTATTTTCTTTTTTAGCCGGGTAGTCGGGTAATCGGGTAGTTGGGGCTTATTTTATTTTTTTCTTCCTCTCATGGTGATAAGCGGAACGATCATTTCTTCCATTGAGATACCGCCATGCTGGAAAGTGTCCTTATAATAACTCACGTAATAATTGTAGTTGTTAGGATAAGCGAAGAAAGAATCTCCCGTGGCAAAGACGTAACTCGTTGAGATGTTGGGAGCCGGCAACTGTGCCTGTCGGGGATCTTTGATGACATAAACTTCCTTGGAGTTGTAGTTCAGGTTTTTACCCAATTTATACCGCAGATTGGTATTGGTATTACGGTCGCCGATGATTTTCACAGGACGATTGGCCCGAATACTGCCATGGTCTGTGGTGAGTACCACAGTGTAGTCGCTTTGTGAAAGCTGACGGAATAGTTCCGAGAGAACGGTGTGCCGGAACCATGAAAGGGTAATACTGCGATAAGCGCTCTCGTTGTTTGCCAGTTCACGTACCATCTTTGATTCTGTGCGTGCATGGGAGAGCATGTCGATGAAGTTGATGACCACAACGTTAAGGTCGTTTTGTTTCAGCGAATTGAACTGCTGCAGCAAACGGTCGGCTCCCTGTGAGTCGTTAACTTTATAATAGGAGAACTTGTCTTTGCGGCGATAGCGCTCAATCTGCGTTTGGATGAGGGGTCCCTCATTGAGGTTCTTTCCCTCTTCCTCGTCCTCATCTACCCACAGGTCAGGGAACATGTCGGCAATTTTGTTGGGCATAAGTCCCGAGAAGATGGCATTGCGGGCATATTGTGTGGCAGTAGGAAGAATGGTGAGATAGAGTTGTTCGTCGATATCAAACTGATCACCGATTTCCTGTGCCAACACGCGCCACTGGTCATAACGGAAATTATCCACGACGATGAAGAATACCTTCTCCCCTTTGTCAAGCAGTGGGAATATTTTCTCCTTGAAGATGCGTGGCGACATAAGCGGACGGTCTTCCGCTTTTGAAGGTGCATTGGGATTCACCCAGTCGAGATAGTTCTTCTTGATAAACTTGGCGAACCCGTTGTTGGCCTCTTCCTTCTGCATGCTCAGCATTTCAGTCATAGAACTGTCTGTACTGCTGAGTTCAAGTTCCCATCGTACAAGCAACTTATAGATGTCCATCCACTCCTGCACGCTTTTGCAGTTGTCAATCTGCATGGCAATCTGTTGGAAGTTTTGCTGATAGCCGCTTTGGGTGACCTCCGTGACAATCTGTCGCTGATGGATGTTCTTTTTCAGCGTAAGGAGAATCTGCGAGGGGTTGACAGGCTTGATGAGATAGTCGGCAATCTTGGAACCGATGGCCTGATCCATGATGTTTTCTTCTTCACTCTTAGTGCACATCACCACAGGTGTTGCAGGCTGAATGTCTTTGATATACTGCAGCGTTTCAAGTCCACTCAAACCAGGCATCATCTCATCGAGGAGAATGAGGTCGAAGGTCTTCTGCCGACATTCCTCAATGGCATCGTTGCCGTTGCTGACGGTGACAACCTCATAGCCTTTCTTCTCGAGGAAAAGGATATGCGCCTTGAGGAGTTCAATCTCATCATCTACCCATAATAATAGTCCGTTTGTCATATTGAGGAGTTTTTGAGTTTATGAGTTTTATGAGTTTATGAGTTTTGGAGTTTATGAATTTCGACAACAGGCTTGCCAGGTAATCATAACTCTACACTCTACATTCTACACTCTACATTAAAGATTAGAACCCTTCGAGATCGTAGTATTCGTCTTCAATATTGACGACGGGTTTCTTTTTCTTCTTGGTTTCAGCCTTCTTGGCGGTTTGGGGCCTGTTCTGATTTCCAAAGCCGTCACCGAAATCAATACCAGTGTCCTCCACGACAGGCTGCTGTTTCGGCTTCGTATTCGTATTTGGTTTCGTCGTTGCCGCAGGCTTTGTCGTTGTCGACGGCTTTGTAGTCGCTGCAGGCTTGGCTGTTGTTGTAGCTGGTTTCGTTGTAGAAGTCGCAGGCTTAACAGTCGTAGCAGATTTGGCGGCAGGTGTGGCAGGAACTACGGTCTCCGTTGGAATCTCCATGGTTCCTTCAGGAACGGCATTGGTATTTGTTCTCGAATTTGTAGGTTCTGCCGGAATCTCGATAGTGCCTTCTGGTACCGTATTTGTGTTTATAGGTTCCGCAGGAATATCAATGGTTCCACTGTCAATGACAGGCTGGTTCTGCTGCGGGGTTTCTGAAGGAATGATAATCACGCCATCATCAACGGGTGTAGGAGTTTCTACAGGCTTCTCAACGGGTTTCTCTGCAGGTTTTTCAGTGGGCTTTTCTACTGGTTTCTCCACAGACTTCTCCACAGACTTCTCTACAGGCTTTTCTACAGGTTTTTCAATGGGTTGAGCAGCGGGAACTTCTACAGGTTGGTTATCAGGCGTTTCTGCAGGGATTTCCGTTGGAATATCGAAAGATGAACCTGTACCGGCGGGTTCCACACCGAGGTCAATCAGCGTATCATCGTTGAGCACACCACCATTGAAAAGACCGTCGTTTGTGTTACCTTCACCTTCATTAGCGGGTTGTGTCGGCTGTTCGTATTCTATGGTGGCAGGCTCCGTCAGTAGTCTAACGGTAGAAATCTTCAGTGGCACGAAGTGTTCCTCGTAGAACTTTTCGTAGTCATCGTAACTGAACTGAGTGCCTAGGAGTTCGAGATTCTTGTCGCTGATAATAACAATACGAGCCTTCTCCAACAGACGTGTAATGTTTTCCTGCTGATAGAGCGCACGGGCATATTGCAGCACTTCGTCGTAGTTGCGGAATCCTTCGAGGCGCATGCGGCGGAGTCCGTCAATTTCTTCAATATTCAGGTCAAAATTACGCACAAGAAAATTGGTGAAGTTGAAGCGTGCCATCTCGAAGAGCAGTTGGTTTTCGTTGACAGAGTCGGGCTGGTAAGCGATGAGCAGGATAAAGTTGGCGTCACGTTCGGGTTCGAAGACGCGGGCAGCTATCGAGTCGCTGTCGGAGAGTACATAGCTACGTCGTTCCCACACGTCACCCATGTCAAACTTACCGCCATGGAGACGTCGTCCTTCCTTCACACCGTTGATAATCATACCTGCCATGGGACTCACCGCACTTTCTGGATATTTCTCCACCACGGTTTCCATATCGCTGAGGCATCCCTGACTGTCACCATCGTTGAGTTTGCTAAGACCACCGATAAAGATGAATTTGTCACGGTTGGCTCCCAGTTGGAAACGTTGTGCTGAGAGTCGGGTATTGGCCTTCACCTCACCGAATCGGTTGGCTTTGAAAGCCTCGTAGGTAGCCGCATAGAGCGAGTCTTCCATATGAGTTCCAAAGCGGGCATTTTCCACGAAATAGGGATCGCTGAGAATAGTTGTCCACTGGCTCTCGGGATAATCAGCTTTTAGCTTGTTAAGCCAGCTATCGGCCATCTGCGGGTCTCCCTTGCGCATATACAACAAGTAGAGATGATAGAACACATCGTCCATCTGCTCATACGAAGGATACTGGTCGGTGAGTCTTCGCAGTTGCCGTTCACTAAGCGAAAGATTGTCCAACTTATCCTTGAAGATGACACCGCTATGATGCAGACCATCCATAATAATAAGGTTGGAAGCCTCTACTTGCTCCTCGGTGAAAGGGATATCCTTCAGATAGTATTCCCGTTTGTGAGGGTCGTTCTGTGCGCTGTCGGTAATCTGTTTCAGAGAGTCTTCAATGGCGGCGGCCTGAGCGATGGAGTCGCGCTGTTCATCGGTCCATTCTTCTACGGCAGAGGCACTGGCAACCACCGTCTTGTTGATGCGTTGCCAGTTGTCCACGTTCTCACGCTTTCCCCATTGTTGCTGGAAAGCCTGTTTACCCTGATTCACGGCCATGGGATTATAGAAATACCATGTGGCATCTTTTGTTCCCATCTGCGGGGTTGTCTGCCGGTTTTGGGCGTTATTGGTATTACCCATGCCAGCTTGTTGTGACAATTGCGACTGAGCGTCAGCATCTGCCAGGCGGTCGCGTTCCTCTTTCTCTTTTTTCTTCAGAGCCTCAATCACACGGTCGATGGCCTCGTTGCGCTCCTTTTCGGGTAGTTTTGCCAACACCTGCAAAGAGTCCTGCAGATGCACAGCTTCCGTGTAAGGCACCAGCTCATCAAGCACTTTCGAACGCTCGTCGAGCTGCTTGTAATCCTTTCGGTCCTTGTCGAGCAAGCCAATGGCCTCTCCGTAACACCGCTGGGCATCGCTGAACTTCTCCCGCTGCCAATAGAGGTCGCCCAGATGAAGCAGCAGCACACCCTTCTCAATGCCGCTGCGGGTAGCCTTCTCGTTGCCTTTTTCATAGGCGCCAATGGCTCCCAGCGTGTCTTTCTGCATCAGGTAGATGTTACCCATGGCATAATAGACCTGATCTAGATATTCTTCGTTATTGTCAGAACGTGCCATCCTCTTCAGACGGCTGATCATCTTCTTGGGGTTACCTCCTGCCATCACCTCCGTCATGGAGATGCGGGCATTGAACTCCAGTTCGTAGGGAGGATTCATTCTCACCACCCGTCGGAAAGCCTTGTAAGCCTCGTCTTTCTGTCCGAGGGCTGCATAGAGTTGTCCCAGCAGATAGCATTCACGGGCTTTCTGCTTACGTCGCATCTCATGTTTGATGACTTTCTTCAGATAAGGGATGGCTTCCGCATAGCGTTCGGTATGGATATAATAGTCGGCAAAGGTGTAATCCCATTCTTTCACGGCACGCCAGTCGAGTGAGTCGCGTTTCATCTTGGTGATCACATCCTCCGCATCATAGAGCCAGTCTTGCTCAATATAGCATTTAGCCAGCCAGGCACGAGCCTTGCCATAAATGGCAGGTTGCGTGTGGTAGAGACGTGCCATATAGGCGAAAGTGGAGGCCGCTTCGTCGAAGGCACCCTGATGAAATTGTGAGCGTCCCATCAGCATCCAGGCTTTCCACAGGAAGGGATTATATTCCCGTCTTGACAGCCATTCGATGTCTCTTTCGGTTTTTTTGCGGCTTTTGTTCCAAGTGGGCCGCTTCTTGATGCTATGCAGTTTGATAGCCTTTTGCGATTTCTCAATGGCCCTGTCGAAATTACCCTTACCGATTTCCTTTGAATTCTTGTTGCCGACGGTGTAGAGCGGAATCATCTCCGTGAAATTATCACGGTTGCCCTGCTCTTTCTCCAGCGAACCGTCGATATAAGCCAGATTGCCGTTATAATAGATGTTATAGCGGGCTGTGAAAGAATGCCACCAGCGTGTCTGCGACGTGTTCTTTTCGGTGGAACAAGAACAAAGCAGGAGGATGATAACGACCCACCCCAGCCCTCTCTGCATAGGGGCGGAGTTCTTGTTTCTTTTTCGGTCAGATTTTTCGCGGGATTGTAAGTCCTCCCTAAGCAAGGAGGATTTAGGTGGGTCTTTTTTCTCTTTCAAATCATCCAACAGACATTTTATCTTGCATGAGCCGTCGTCTCTGCTCAGACAAGTACTGCAATCGTGTCCCTGCTGGATGGGTGTGTCGTCTCCCCTAGAGAGGAAAGCAGCCACGCCGCCCAGCACGATGAGTGCTCCGATGCAAATGAGGATAAATGTCATGTTTATTTAATGCCTAAGGACTAATTCTTAACTCTTCATTGATAATTGCCCAAGGCAATAATTCTTAACTATTAATTCTAAAATCTAAAATCATTCTTCACTAACTTCGAATCCGGCTTCCTTTAAGTCATCCCAAAAGCGAGGATAGCTCTTGGTGACTACATGCGGGTTGTTGATGCGCAGACCTTCATGGATAAAACAAAGCGGTGCGAATGACAGAGCCATGCGATGATCTTCGTAGGTGTCGATGGGCTCCCAGGTTGGGTCACAGCGCTCACCGTTCCACATCAGTTCCGATTCGTTACGGTCTGTGATGATGTAGCCCAGTTTACGCATTTCTGCCTTCAAAGCCTGGATGCGGTCAGTCTCCTTGATTTTCAATGTGGACAACCCCACGAAATGGAAAGGAATGTTCATGGCACAACAACTCACCACGAAAGTCTGTGCCAGATCGGGTTGGTTCTTGAAATCGTAGTCAAGCCTTGGCAGCCGTTTCTGAACCTTTTTCAGCGTCACCGTTGTGGGCACACCCGCCTCTGTACTTTCGAACATGGTCTTCACGCCCAGCATCGAAAATAGGTATTTCACCACCGAGTCACCCTGACGTGAGGCATCCGCCAGTCCCAACAACTTGACCTCATCGCCGGGATGGTTGTGGATGGCCAGCATCTCATACCAGTAGCTGGCAGCACTCCAGTCGTTTTCAATGAGGTAGTCGCGCTGACGATAGCCGCCAGGCTCAGCCTTGATGGTCTTGATGTCTTTCCAGTCCACCTTTGCACCGAAGTCGTGCATCGTGTGAAGTGTAAGGTCGATATACGAGCGTGAAATGATGTCGCCCGTCAGCGTCAGTTCCAGACCGTTTTCCAGCACTGGTCCAATCATCAGTAGCGCAGAGATATACTGCGAGCTCATGTCTCCCGGCACTTCGATTGCTCCACCGTCAATTTTGCTGCCACGAATGCGGAGTGGGGGATAGCCCTCTTCGCCGAGGTATTCAATGTCGGCACCCAGATAACGCAGGGCATCCACGAGAATCTTGATGGGGCGGTGCTTCATGCGCTCCGTGCCTGTCAGCACATGCTCACCCTCCGTCACGCTGAGGTAGGCCGTCATAAAGCGCATGGCCGTTCCTGAGGCCATGATGTCAATTTCATAAGGCATGTCACGCAAAGCCCTTACCGTGACGTTCGTGTCATCGCAGTCGCTGAGATTTTGGGGATTAACGATGTTTCCTGACAGTGCTGAGATAATCAGCGCGCGATTAGATATGCTTTTCGAGGCCGGCAGTTTCACCGTAGAGTTCAACTGCGCTGGCGCTTTCAGTGTATATTGCATGGTTCGATTTGGTATCTGTTTTAGATATAATACTGCAAAATTACGAATTTATTTTATTTCGGGCGAATCCTATAACAATATTTATAATATTGCCTTCTAGCTGAAAATCGTGGGAAAGACAAAAAAAGTAAAAAAACGTGGGGAAAACTTGCATATATCCGATAAACTTCTTACCTTTGCACTCGCAATTTGCAAATGATCGGGATTTAGCGCAGTTGGTAGCGCACACGTCTGGGGGGCGCGAGGTCGCTGGTTCGAGTCCAGTAATCCCGACAAATGCAAGAGTCAAGTGTCTGATTTTCAGGCACTTGATTTTTTTTGGACACCGTTTTTGCACAACATTTGCACAACCGAGGGCTTTTTGGCATTGTAAAATGGTGTTCAGAAGTGTTAACTAACAGTACTTTACACCTACGAAAGATTTTGAACGTTTTCTTCCCGTTTTTGGAAAAGTTGATGTCAACCTCTCCTGACGGTTTTGTTGCTGATGGTTGTTTATTCTCTCCATTTTGACGCGCTTTTGATGTTTGACATTAAAATATAATGGTGGTATTGTTGTACCGCGAATTATGGTCACACGGTTTCAAAGAGGTCTCTTGTCCTCTCCTTTCTTGATGCTGGCGGCTCAATAGACCACCCGAATTCCTTCAGATTTTCCTTCAGCACATAGTCGATGATGGCATTGCTCCATCTCAGTTTCTCGTGGCGAATCATCATCAATTCGAGATGATAACCCAACTCGTCTTTTTTCTTTGGCATACGTTTCCAGATTTGTTGCCGCAAAAATAGGAGATTTCCATGAACCCACTAAAATATGGAGATTGTTAAAAAGTGTATAAATCCAGCGCAATTTCTCCCATCTGAAGCCATTTTACGTTTGTAAATCATTGAAAATCAACCACTTTTCGGTCGGCTAAAAGAAGCTTAAAAATATATATAAAAATAAAGCTTTATGGAAACCTTGAACCAGAGGGAAAAAAAGATGCCGTTCCGGCGCCATTCGGCACTCTTTTTTTTGCCGTTTTTTGAAGATTTCGGAGGTTCCAAACAGTCATCAACGACCTTTCCTGCCAGGTGTCAACATGGAAAAGGGTTTTACGTCGCAAAGTGACGGCCTTGCGACAACCCACCAAATACCGCTTCGCTACTTGTTGCGGAATGGCACAGCAGCCTTCCACAGATGACCATCTGGGTATTCCGCGCAATTCCTACCAAGTTCCTTGGTTTGGTTGTCTCCACAAGTCCGTTTTGGGCTGCTTTGTAAAATCTTTTCCCAATGTTGGACCTTACGGAACCAACGAAAGGGAAAGGACGTATAATAAGGATTCGGCAGCCCAACCAACTGCCAACAACTCAAACCATCAACACCATGTATTTGGAAACAGATTGCACGTCCATCGACATCGAGAGATGGAACCAACTGATGAAAGGCGCAAGGAAAGCCAGCTATCCCCGTCTGGTCTGGGCCAATGCAAATGCCATGTACCGTAATACCCCGCTGGCCACTTCCGACTATCTCAGTGGCCTTGAGATGACGAAGCTGGTTTACAACTTGGAGAAGACGACCAGTGGCAAGGACTCATATAGGAACTATCCGGCCTTCGCCTTCTGCATTGAAATGAACCACGATCCTGAGAACAACATGGAGTGGTATCTGCCTTCCGAAGATGTAATGCGAACGTATGCACATGGTCAGTCTTATTCTGGAACGCCACTTGTCAAGCACAACTACTGGTGGACTTCTACGGAGAACACCTTGAATGGGAATGCTTTTAATCTTTATTCAGGAAGCATTGCTTCTCGTGGTGCTGTTTCCAAAAGTGAGGACTGGTGGGTCGTTGCTTTCCGGAACGGAAAGATTGAGGAGTAGAAAGTTTGTCTATGATATTCTGCCTTGGGAGTCAATTCATGAAGGCGTTTGAGGGAGGGCATGCATAGGAAGAAAACAGACGAATGATAAACCAAACTCGCGGCATCAAGCCATTAGGCTTGGAGCCGCGAGTCTCTTGACAGATACGATATATGAAGGGTGCTTACTAATTGATTTGGAATTATTTTATTATTACCTTGCATCCGCCCACGATGGCGATGCCCTTGTATGAGTTGTTGAGACGACGGCCGTCCAGGGTGTAAGCTTGAGAGTTTTTAGGTGATGATTCCTGTTGGGGAACGTTTTTGACGGAGGTAACACTATCAATGTCTATAAGTTCAATTTCCTGACCTGCGGCAGTAGGAATATCATAGAGATAGGTTGCGGGCAATGTGGTGACAGGAATCTTGGATTCATCGGCAACGATAGGCTCCGGTGTCACGTAGGGCTGCATCAGCTTGTTGCTGTTGGCTCCCTCAGCTAAGGAAAGTGCCGTGCCGTCAGCCATCTTCAACTGTGTATTGCTGCGTAGACGCAGGTTGCCGGCAACAGTTGACTTGATTTTTACTGAGGTAATCTTGCCATCCTTCCACTCCATTTCAGTCACTACAAAACCACCACGAGAGCGCAGCCCTTTCACTTTGCCATTGGCCCAGGATGCAGGCAAAGCTGGCAGCAGGTGCATGAATCCGGCGTGGCTTTGCAGCAGCATCTCGGCGATACCGGCACAACAGCCGAAGTTGCCGTCAATCTGGAATGGTGCATGAGCATCAAACATATTAGCGTATGTACCACCGTCGGCGTCGTTCATTGTAGCGTTAGGATCCATCAGGCGTAACTGGTTCTTGATGATGTCGAGAGCATGGTCGCCATCTAGCATACGGGCCCACAGGCACACTTTCCACCCCATAGACCAGCCACGGGCAGCATCGCCACGGCCTACAAGCGATTTGTGTACACCTTGATAGATGGTCTCGTTGATGTATGGAGATACTTGATTGCCAGGATAAGCCCCCCATAGGTGCGACAGGTGACGGTGTGTACTTTTCTCACGATCCCAATCTTCCTGCCACTCTTGGACTTGCCCATACTTGCCAATCTTATATGGAGTGAGCAGAGCCCTCAAGGCATCGAGCTCATTGGCAAAGTCGGCATCCGTATCAAGGGCGCGGGCGGCCTCAGAGGTGTTCTTCAGCACGTCATACACCATCTGGTTGTCCATGGCCACACCACCAAAGAGGGCGCAGTTCATCTCCTTGCCATTGTCATCGGTATATTTGACCAGGCCAGGGTGGTTTTCAGGGGAGTTTGAAGGACAGACCACTTTGTAGCCTGTATTAGGATCGGTCACGAGGATGTCCTGGAAGAATTGTGCGCAACCTTTCAGCACAGGATAGACATCAGCCAGATATTGCTTGTTGCCAGAGAAGAGGTACTTCTCCCAGAGGTGAGAGCAGAACCATGCATTGCATGTCGGCCATACACCTACAGAACCATTGTCTACAGCACCCGTAGTGCGCCAGATATCGGTGTTGTGATGCAAGGCCCAGCCACGTGCGCCATACATCTTCTGGGCGGTCTCAGCACCTGTCACGCTGACATCCTTCACCATTTGGACGAACGGGTCGTGGCATTCAGAGAGGTTGGCCACTTCTGCAGGCCAGTAGTTCATCTCCACATTAATGTTGGATGTGTACTTGGAATCCCATGCGGGGTATTGCCGCGCATTAGGATTCCAGATGCCCTGCAGGTTGGCAGGCTGGGTGCCGGGCTGTGATGAAGAAATCAGCAGATAGCGGCCAAACTGGAAGTAGTTGCTCACCAATCCAGGGTCGTTGCCACCCGTAGAACGGAATTCCTTGATGCGTGTCTCTGTGTCTTTCTGTTCCTGCAAGCCGTTACTGCCAAGGTCGAGGCTCACCCGATTGAACTGTTCCTGGTACCTTGCTGTATGGTCAGCCAAAGTGGTCTCATAGCTCTTCGCCTTATTCTCGTATGCGGTGAGATAATCCAATGCCTTGGCCCTCGCATCTGCGCTGATGTCATCGTAGTTGACGAAGTTGGTTGCCGATGAGATGATGACAGTAGCCGATGTGGCATCGCTTACAATGATAGATGGAGCCGAAGGATTACCTGCAACCAGCCCACCTTCCATCACGTTTTTTGTGGTGTTGCTTGTCTGTGAGCCTCCATCGTTGACAACCTTGATGAAGGTATAGCAATTCAGCTTGTTGTCCACACCCTCGGACTGTTCACGGGCAGGGATGAGCGAAGCTTCTATCATGCCGTCTGCAGTAATCTTGTTGACACCTAATTTTGCCATGTTCGTCTTCTGTGGAGCCGCAAAGCATACGTTGAAATTCAGTTTGCCTGCCTCAGAAGCCTCTAGGCGTATGATGGTCACATTGTCGTCAAATGATGTGAATATGTTTCTTGTGTATGTGACTCCATCAACGATGTATGTGGTGGTTGCCGTTGCTGTGGCGAGGTCAAGTGAGCGCACATAGCCCTGCACATCAATGGCGCCGTCGGTCTGTCCTGCCTCTTCATCGTCAAAGCGGTGGCCGGGGAATCCTACCAGTACACAACCGGCTGCCTGATATTGAGCTCCATGTGATGTTTGTGACATCCAGTTAGGTATGGCCAGCTTCTGTGCAGACACATAGTCATTGTTAAATATATACTGTTGCACCTGAGGGAGCACGTCCTTCGCATTGGCGTTATAATTCCTGTTTGGCGACTGTCCCCAGAAGGTGTCCTCGTTCAGCTGCAAGGTATCAACAGCGACCGAGCCGCTGACCATAGCACCAAGACGGCCATTGCCCAACGGCATTGCCTCTTCCCAGTATCCGGCAGGGCGGTGGTACCATAGGCGGTTCTTGCTGTCAAGTATTGGAGGTGGAATAGGACGTGTGTCCCCAGTGGTGAAATGAATGGTCACTGCCTCTGCCAGCACATTCCCGGCCAGGTCGGCCAGTGCATTGGCTGGCAGTGCCAGTGTATATGCGGTGGACAGGTCCAACTCTTCGTAAGCAAACGACACTTTATTGATGTTGACCACTGGGTCAATGTCATGGCTTCGATGGGTAGTGTTGTTGGTCAGGGTGGCCTTGGTGTCATTCATGACCTGTACTCCCTCGTTAAACAGCATGGTGACTTTTCCTGTTGGCAACACTGCGGTAGCTCCGTCAGCAGGTGAGCTGCTCAACAAACGAGGTGCCTGTGTGTCTTCAGCGAGGACTTCCAGATATTTCAAGTTGTAATTGCTCGTCTTGGTGCCTGACTGGATGAGCATACGGACAATGAGTTGCTCTTTGTCATCTGCCTGCAGGTCATAGGTGGCATCCACATAGGTGTTCCAGTGCGAACCAGAGGTGTAGTCTTCGAGCACATGCCATGTCTGGCCTCCGTCCACCGAATATACCACGCCGAACTTGGTTGCCGAACTGCTGCCGTCGCCGATGGCAAAGTTCACGCTGACATTGTGTAATGATGTGGTAGGCATCGAAACCTCGAAGAATTGGTCATGCTTTGAGCCGTCAGTGTAGTCGTCCTTGCTGGTGAACTTGTCAATGCTGGCCGTATTGAGGCGCAAAATGTAGCTGGGATTTGATCCGCTGCTGGTCACCTGCCACTTGCCATTGCTGGTGTGGACAGTGACTTTACAGTTCTCGGGCACCAAAGCACACTCGTTGGGAAGAAAATATGGTTGAAGAGTCTTCCACGACGTATTGGCGATAGCCGACCAACCAAGTGTGTTGGGGGTATAGGTGGCAGTGGTGCCTTTTTTCTCAACATCGTAGCCGGTTGAGAACACCCATTTAGCCACAGCCGTCTTGCTGGCAGCGGCGTTCAAAGCGCACAGTAGTAACAGGATTAGTGTTCCCAAGTGCAAAAAAGTAGTTTTTGATTTGTCCATCTTTGTTTTTTTAAGTTTGACGTGGTGAATAAATATGCGGCAAAAGTACTGTGTATGTTTTGCATGTATGTTCATTATTTGCTCATCGGAGGTGAAAATAGGCGCAAAATGCAAAAAAATATGATGATTCATCGGCGAAATTGCACTAATTTGTTATCTTTGTATCATAAATATGCTATACATAAGACATGATGAGGCTATTAATAACGCTTTTGATATTCTTTTGCGTGAAATCTGTGCATCCGCAATCTGCCATCACTTACGATGACCGGTCTGGATTGTCGCATTGGATTGTGTCGGGTGTCGTGCAAGACCCGCAGGGCTTTGTGTGGCTGTCCACATGGAACGGCCTGAACCGTTTTGACGGCTATGAGTTCCGACAGGTTAAGGCTGTGCCAGGCAATGGGGTCGATATCCCGTCAGAAGTGATAAGAAGTATAGCAATAGACAAGGCGGGGAACATCCTTTGTAAAACAGATGCGGGCTGTTTCATGCTGGACACCAATACTTATCAGTTTAGTGAATTGCCTGATTCTTTCCACAAGCATATATCTCAAAACACCATGCTGAAAGACCAGGAAGGAAACATATGGCAAATAGAACGCTATGGAATAACTAAAACGCTACGCCCCCACCATCCGGCAGCACTGGTTGAAGGGACATCAGATGTCCAGGCAAGAGCTTTTCTCAGGGACAGGCATGAACGCTGGTGGCTGGCTACCAAAGAGGACGAATGTATAAGAATTTATAACAGCGACAATGAGCTGAAAGGCTATCTGGGAGCTGACGGACGGCTACACCGTTCCAAGACGCCTTTTTGCCACCGTGCATACTGTATCTTGGAAACCTCAAAGGGCGACATTTGGATAGGATGCAAGCCCGGTGCCTTGCTGCGGCTGCGTGAACAACACGACGGAACGTATGACATCAGTAACATCCGGCCGACCGGACTTACCAACAATGTTATCTACCATATTGCAGTCGACCTACAGGGACGTTTGTGGCTGGGCACTTTCGGTGGAGGCATTCACTGCATTCCCAATCCCGGTGATGAGATCCCTTCTTGTATCCATTTCGGGGGTAAAGAAAAAGTCCGCCGGCTCTTGGTGACTGACCGCGGATATGTGATGGCCGCCACGACAAACGGACTTCTGGTGGGGCGTATAGACCAAACTGACGTAAGCAAGACCACTTTCAACCACCTGATACGTGACGGGCACCGTGCCAGCAGTCTTGCTGGAAACGCTACGATGGACATTATCGGTGATGGACATGGGCACATTTTCATTGCCACCGAAAACTACGGCATTGATATGGCGACAGAGGAGTCCCTATGTTCCACAACGCCCCGGTTTTCCCATTTCAGCAAAGCTACATCTTCGTTGACCTCTGACGCCTGTCTGTCCATCGCCGTGAAGGATGACGGGCACCTTCTGGTCGTATGCATCGACAGAGTAATGGAATGGATACCCGAGAAGGACGAGTGCAATACTTATTCAACTAATTTTTGGAATTCTGTATGCCACTTTTCTGAGGAGAGACCCTTGCAGCTGCCTGATGGAACCTGGCTTTTCGGGCAAGAACAGGGAGCCTATACCGCCACGCAGCAAAGTCTGAACAGTATAGGCTATAAGCCTCCATTGGTGTTTACCGAATTGGCTGTCAGCGGGAAACCCGTGCGGCTGGATGTTGCGTTGAGGGACACTTTGGTGATAGGCACAGATGAGCGCAGTTTTGTGCTCTCATACGCTGCGCTGGACTATACCGACAATTCGGACATCTGCTATAGAAGCAGGATGAACGGTGGTCCATGGAGCAACAGCAGCAGCAAGCATTCATTGACGTTTTATGGCATACTGCCTGGAAAATATCTGCTGGAGGTGCAGTCAACTGACCATTATGGCCGTTGGGTAGACAATACACGTCGGCTGACCTTAATAGTACTGCCTCATTGGTATGAAACACTATGGGCAAAGTTGTTAGGACTCATGCTGCTGGTGGCGATTATTGTTACCTGCATCTACACTATATATTATATAAGGAATCTGCATCGACAACGCCGCGAGCTACTCAAAAAATACATGGATCTGCTGGCCAGAGCGGATGTCGACAAACAATCCCCAATCCAAGAGCCGGCAACAACGTTGTTGGATGTTTCTGACGTTGACCGCAGGTTTCTTGACAAGGTTAAAGAGTATATAAATGCCAATATTGGCAATTCTGATGCCAACATCGATGATATGGCCGCATTTTCCGCGGTAAGCCGCAGTACATTGAACCGCAAGTTACGCTCACTATTGGGCATCACTGCGACCCAGCTACTGATAGATGCCCGTATGGAGAAAGCCCGGCACATGCTTATTTCCACTTCCGAACAAGTGGAAGGGTTGAGTGTTACAGAAATAGCATACCAGTGTGGCTATACTGATCCCCGCTATTTCTCTCGCTGCTTTAAGCAGAAATATGGTAAAACTCCTACAGAGTATGCGGGGTAGTATTCTGGCTTTCGGTATTTGATTAACGACAAGGACATTAACAGGGAGATTGCCATGAGTGTATCCGCTGAACCAAGCGTAATGAATGACCTCTTCGACAGCATGGGAGAGCATCCTGTTGAGTGTATGCGGGTGATGACGGAGGACGAATGGCGACATACGCCTACGTCCTTTCACTACTTACCGATGAGATACGCCTTGTGCCGAGCAATCGTTCTGCTGTCCTCTTCAAGAACGTACTTACCGAGAGCGAGATGGCACACGTCCAGAAAACGATGCCACAGGGAGACGACCAATGGCAATGACTCTTATAGGAACTATCCGGCCTTTGCCTTCTGCATTGTGATGAACCACGACCCTGAGAACAACATGGAATGGTATCTGCCTTCCGATAAGCCGGCATCGGATTCCCACGTCAGTACGAGCATAGTTATTTCTATCGGGCATCATAAGAATGCCATAGGTAACTTAGAGCAATCCGTGGAGAAAGAGACGTTCGAAAGTTCAATAAAGAAACCTTTGGGTTTCACTCCAAGTATTTTTCCCTTCCCAGCATATTCAAGGAGATGTGTAGGTTCACGGCGGCACAACCTAGGGCAGCCAAAAAAAGGGTCGTTTTGAAGAAGCTGCTCTTTTATCGTCCATTTGATGAAAGTACGGAAGCGTTTCATGATTTTGAACACTGTATTACTTCCACGGAGTGTGGGCCTGCGCTTTTCTGGCAGTTCCTCATAAATGAGCTTGAAAATGGGCTTGTTGATAAACAGGTATTCATTTCGTACAAAGTATTCCAGTTCTCTGACAACATCAACATTAAAGTTTTCAAAATCCAATTTGAACTCATTTGGAGTTTTTGCATTCATATATAGTTCAAACCGCTTCAATAAGCGTAGCATGGTCATGAAGTTCTTCTTGTCTGAGGGCTGGTAATCCTTTACGTCCAGAAACTTCATGTAGGCTTCAAAGAAATCCAGTTTTTCCTCGATGACCTCCTCAACCTCATAATTATCAGGATGAAGTGCCTTGTCAATGAGTAGTTCGAGATCCTCACTTGTCACGTTACTCCTGTCGGCTATGCTATCATATAATTCCAGGATAAGGTTCTTCCTGTTGGCTATCATTCTTGATGTCTTGATTCTCTCTATGCTATCCATCATCTTTGATTTCAAGCACTCTCTCTTGGCATCCCAAGCCGCAGGGTCAACCATGATCTCAGATGTGTAGAAGAGCTGCCTTGCCCTTCCATCACACAATCTGAAACGAACAGCCGCAGACGGCTCATTTTTCCTCTTGGTGGATGATGTTCTTATAAACGCTCTTACTGTCGCCATAACAAATCATTTTTGTTTTTTATATGTCATTCTTTTGGATTTCGGTTGAGCAAATTTTATCGACTTGCTCAACGTTTGCATCACTTTTCTATACGTAAATAAGTAAAACAAAACATCGGAAATAACAATTTGAATGTTCAACTTCAATCTCTAAATTGTTGAGATTGAATGCGTTCATTTGTGTTTCAAATGGTTAAGTGGCTAACTTAAAAAATGGTTTGTTAAGTTCTATAAGTGCAGTAATCCCGACCAAAAGAAAGTCCAAGTAGCTGATAGTCAGTGGCTTGGGCTTTTTTTGTTCCCCAAACAGACAAATAATATTCGGATTCTGCCCAAGAAAGGCAAAAAGACTGCATCTGTAAAAACACAAGCAAAAACTCATTTTCGTGATTCCAATTAGTTTAAATCATTTTTGTAAAAATACGTCTTTATTTGGGAAACAGACAAGTTCAGCAATCATTTACAGGAGCAAAGTTACAACTTTGTATCGACGCGAAAACCACTTATTTGAAGTAAATGGAAGTAATTTGCAGTTATTGGTTGTTTTTTGTAATTAATGGAACTGATTGGTCGTTACGGAGGCCATCCAGTGTTTAAATGAAGTGGAAGCGTTGCTTCTGCTTCATTTAAGCGTTGTAAAAATGACGTGGAGACGATGCAAGAATGGCCTTTAACCCCTACCGACCTCCCCAAAGTGGAGGAGGCCTACTGGGCATCCATTCACCCCAACATTATTACATTTAATTACATGGCTGGTTCTGAAAACACTTCAAAATCGGCTTTTTTCGTGCCTATGAAAAACCTTAGGTTCGCTGACAGCTACTTGCGTCATAGTCATGCAGTCGATAGAGTCGAGCACCTCATCACAGTAGTCGGCTCTTGGCTGAAGAACTTCAATGAGCTTGTCTTTTTCCTCAATCTGCCTTTTCTGAATCATCAGGGCCCGGCAGACGATTTCAAGATCGCTCATCTTTTCTTGCCGTGCTATCCGCTCGTGCTCCAGTTCTTCCCATCGGAGCACCAACTTGGCACGTGCTTCATCATTAAATTTTGTTGCAACATACAGACACTCGGTCTTTGTAAGAGAGTAACAGGGAACTTCGCGAGTTCCACCGTTGGGTTGTTGAACCATTCTGGATGTCAGCGCAAAATTGCGCCCACATATTTTCTTCCAGGCTGGCTCCATGTTTCGGATGTCACGCATCACATGTGCATGCGATTTCCCCGTCACCTCAGCAATTTCCAGCGAGGTCATCCGCTGACGGCTTTCTGTCATTTGGTTTTCCATATACCTTATAAATTAATTGGAGATGTAAAACGATATAGTCATTGTCATGGTCATAGTCGTAATCAAGGTTCTTCCAGCAGGCCTACCTGCCAGGGATTGTATCAATAAGTTAGAGAACGCTTGTCAAAGTCAAAGTCAAAAAAAACTCTGTGTCTCTGTGTCTCTGTGTACAGTTAAATAATCCCTGCTTTAGAGCCGCCCCTTATCAAGGGGCTCAAAACGTCATAGTCATCGTCGACATTGAACTTTTGACATTGCAAAGGTCGGAATTACGGCTGAGAGAAAAAAAGAAAGAAAGTTGCCGTAACTTTCTTTCATCTTACACCCTTGAAAACAAGGAACTTACAAAAGCTGCTTTTCGCAACTTTCACGATTCTTTCACAAATTCTTTCACGATTTCTTTCACGACGGCCTTGATTCCCTTCTCTGGTAAGACCGCCAGCTGCTGCCTCACGGAGTGATTGGCGTCGCCCTCCAGTGCCTCGGCCATTCCCTTAGCCGTAGCACTCTGTTGATAGACGCCCTCTACTTGCAACTGATGGATAATGTTAGCCACCAAGTTACGATTAAACGCCGTGCCTTTCTGCTTGCCGGGATTGTGCACCTGCTCCTTCAACCTGTCGTCGGCAATCAGTTTCCGCCACAAGGAGTCATAGTGTTCCGTCCATTGCGGAGTGACCTGCTGTCGCAATAGTCCCACATAGGCCATCATCTCTGCATCGCTGCCTTTTGCCGGAGCCGCTACAGTCTCCCTGCGGTATTCTTCCCAAAGCAGCAGAATGCTCACAAAACGTCTGAGCGCACGTGCAGGCAGATTGTGATAGTAAATCACGGAAGCAAAGTCCTCCGCATTGGTAAGATACTGCCTGAACAGCCCATGGGGCATAGCCTCCAGCGCTTCCGCCAGCTGGTTCTTCTTGTAGAAAGGCAACTGCTCCTTCAGTTTCCGGAATTGATCGGTTCGCGTCACCTCGTGCAGTATATAGCGAAGACGGCGCAGAGTGGCCTCCCTACCGCCCATCTCCGTCAGACGGCATCCCAGACGATGCCCCCAGGTACGGGCCAGCTCGTCGTCGCTACTCTTGAGCAACTCCACAATCTGCTTGCGTTCCTCGTTAGCTTCACGGCTTACGTCAATGCCCATCACGCGCTCCATAGCCCTTAGGTCGTTCTCCATCACCGCATCCATCTTGCGGTGCTCCGTCAGCAGGAGGAGGATATCCTTGCGCAGCGCACGAGCCTTCAGCTCGTTCCTCATCAAGCCTATCACAGGGAAGTTGCGGTGAGCCTCGTCCCAAGCCATCACCTCCTCGTCAACCTTGCGCTCAGGAACGTCCAGCAGTTTCTCCACATTCACGTCCACCGTCAGCGAACATTCATCCAGATCATAGCCCGTCACGCTACCCTCCAGCACATCGCATTGCGAGTGTGTGCAGTACCAGAAGAAATCGTGGCACTTCGTCTCCTGCACGTAGGCAGCCATCTCGAAATTGATCATCGCTGCCATCGCCTCTGGCGTACGCGGATTCTCAGGCTCGTTTACCAGCACAACCCGTTTGCCCACCGACTCCATGAGCCGCTGTTTCAGGTCAGTCCCTTTCCATTCGTTGTAAGGGAAGCCCACAAGATTGCACGTTATTACAGGCATTCCGGATAATTAATTAAAACATACGATTTGTGTCTTTCACAGTACGGCTTCGGGTTATCCTTCCAGTCGTTTTAAGCCGACACAAGAAATCTGTCTGCAAAGGTATAAAAAATATCCGTCTCTTTTGTAGAAACGGATAAAAACTTTGTAAACAATTCGGTAAATTTTATAACTGCCTGATAGTCAATGGGGAGTGGAAAATGAACGGGAAACCGTCCCGTGACCGCAATGAATCACTCCGTGAAGTCATCCCAACCAGTTGGTGAAGATAAGTATGCATTCGTGCAGCGTCTCAAAGAATTTCTCTATTCGTTCTTTCACGCCCTTCCAATAAATTCCATTCATAAACCTCTAATTAGTAATAAAATTGTGAACGGGGAACCATTCCCCAGTTCATTCCACTATTTGTAAATGATACGCTTCAATTTGCAGCCAAACAGTTCTTTAGGAGCAACGCAGCCATACAACTGTGCCTGAGGCATCAGTTTATGGAACACGCACCCTTCACAAGAAAGTTCTGATTTCTCCCTTTGCGTATGGTAAGCCCTATCCCCTATTATGATTTCTTCCAAGTATTCCATAATATATTATTGAATGTGAAGAGGGAACCGTCACGTGATCTTTAATCTACTAAGAAACGCCCGCCTTTGGGTCTGAGGTCATCTTCGACTATACCGTTTTGTTCCTTATACTTTTCATAGAACCAATAAAGCAGATCATCATCCAATTCGTCGTAGGCATCAAGTTCTTTCATCAGTTTGTCTGCCTTGTCGATGACGCTCATCAGCAATGTTCTCGCCTTATCATTTGCAAAGACACCTAAACCGCCTTTCAGCTTCTTCCTCAGGACATTCAGCTCTTCATCGGTCAGTTCTATCTTGTGCATGACGTCTTCCTCAGCAGCCTTCGACACATTCAGCTGAATTTCTCTTGCCTTGTTGGCATTTCTCACCATAGGCGTATAGTCTTGGATGATATGTCGCCAGTCGTTTATAGACATTCCCGGATAACGTTCGCCAAACATCTCTATCACTTCCCTTTGCAGTTGCAAGTCAGTTGTGGTGTTGTCGAGTTGCAGGCGGTTGAATATCAGGTTGCGCACCTCGCTGTCGTCTTCCACGTTGTCGAGTTTTGCAGCGAGAATACTTCTATTCTTCTTGAAATTCTCGGCTTGCTCGAAGATTGCCTTGAAAACATCATCGCGAGTAGCTGGGGGATATTTGTGCTTGGCAAGCGTAAGGATAATTTGAACCTTCAGTTGTGCCTTGATATCTGCCTTCTTATCCCAGTCGATATATTGCGTCTTATCGTCTACCACTTCTTTCACATCCTTTGCAAGGGCTATGTATTGCTCTTCCGTATATTCGTCAAGGAAGCCATATTGCTCTGCTACAGACTTCAGGATATCATAGAAAGCCTTGACTTCGATGTTAGGAATACCCTCTGGCAACTTATTCTCTTTCTTGATATCCTCAAATAATTTTGCCAACTGTTTTGCCACCTCAGTAACAATCTCATCAGCCAAAACGATATCATCTGAGCGGTCATTATATTTATCGATAATGTTATTCAGCCTTTCTGTGAAATTCACAGCTTTCACCTTGTTTACTTTCTTCACGCTATCGATAACACGCTTCAGCAACTGCTCCATCAGTTTTACCTTCGTGTTCTTAAATGGCAACTTTTGCAGCTTCTCCATATATTGCGAAGCCAAGAGGTCTATCTGTTCGTTGTTATCAAGTCGCATGGTGTTGATAGCCACAACTTCTTCTGAAACAAGAGCCTCGTTAACCAGCTTCAATACGTAGCGGTTCATCTGGGTTGCATCAGGCGATTCGCCTATAGTAGTCTTATAGATAATGGAACGCACTCCCGTGAAGAAATGCACATCGTTCACTTCTTCCTTCGTGATTCGCTCATCATTATTGCATATATTGTAGGCCGACTTCATAATGCTGGTGTGCTTCATGAAGCGTTTCTCCAGCTCGTCAGTCTGCTGTATACGCTCTGCAGCTAACTGCAACACTTCCAACTGTTCCAGCGGAGTTCCTGTAAAAAACTTGCTGTAGTCAAAACCGTTTAACATGCGTCTCAAAACATCCAGTTCATCCTTGAAGAGTTTTACGGCAGCATCAACAGTTTCAACAGGCGTTTCGTTCAGCACACCGTTGGCGTATTTCTTCATCGCCTGATTGAACTTCTTCTTAATTCCAAGATAGTCAACAATCAGGCCTTTGTCCTTGCCAGGATAGTTTCTGTTCACGCGACTCACAGTCTGAATCAAGGTGTGCATCTGTATTGGCTTATAGCAATACATCGTGTCAAGACAAGGCACATCGAAGCCTGTTATCCACATATCCACCACGATGGCAATCTTGAAGTTCGACTTTTCTTCCTTGAACTGCAAGTCGAGTTTCTTTCTTTCATCGTCTGCTCCAAGCAGGTTGTACAATTCAGGGTCATCATCTTTCTGACGGATAAAGACCATCTTGATTTTCTCGATAGGCTTTATCTTCTCAGCTTCTTCCTTTGTCAGCTCTTCGCCATCGCTACAGATTTTCTTTTCTGCCCATTCTGGACGCATGGCTATAATCTCCTTATAGATGGCATAGCCTATCTCGCGAGTGGCACAGACTATCATAGCCTTGCCCTTCACGGTACTGCCTTCTTCTACTCGGCGTTCATAATGTTGCAGGAAGTCAACGGCCAAGCGATGTATCAAGTCAGGACTGCTGAGCAACACGCTCATCTGCGTCATCGCTTTCTTGCTCTCTTCTATCTGATAATCCGACGAGCCTTCCTCGGCACATTTGTCATAGTAGGCTTCTATCTGCTTTATCAATTCGCTATCAGCAAACACATGCGAGGCACGGCCTTCATAGACGATGGATTTTGTGATACCATCGTTCACGGCATCAATCATCGAGTATTCATCCACAATATCTCCAAACACATCCATCGTGGCATCAATAGGTGTACCGGTGAAACCAACATAGGTAGCATTGGGCAACGAGTCGTGCAGATACTTGGCAAAGCCGTATCTTCTCATTACGCCCTGCTCGGTAATCTCTATCTTTTCATCCAAGCCTGTCTGTGAGCGATGGGCTTCATCGCTGATGCAGATAATGTTGGCACGATTAGAAAGCAGATTGATGTCCTTCGAGAACTTCTGTATCGTGGTGAGGAACACGCCTCCGCTGGTGCGCCCTTGAAGCTTGTTGCGCAGATCTTCGCGGCTCTCCACTTGCTCAATCACACTATCGCCAACAAATTGCTTGGCATTTAGCAACAGACGCGATAGCTGGTCGTCAAGGTCGGTGCGGTCGGTTATCAGAATGATCGTAGGACTGCAGAGTGCCTTGCTCTTCATCAGCAGACGCGAGAGGAACAGCATCGTGAGCGACTTGCCACAGCCGGTTGCACCAAAGTATGTTCCACCCTTTCCGTCACTCCCAGCATTCAGTTTGCTATGGTTTAGGATGTTCTGATAGAGCGCACGGGCAGCAAAGTATTGTGGATACCGACATATGAATTTCCGTTCGTCTTTCGAAGTGTCCGGGAAATAGACAAAGTTGTGAATCACATCTATCAGCCGGTCCTTGCAGAACATTCCCGCTATCATCGTCTTTAGCGAGCTGATGCCGTTGTCTGCCTTATCTTTGGCATTTACCTTGCGCCATGCATAGAAGAATTCGTATGGAGTATAGAGTGTGCCAAACTTGTTGTTCACTCCATCTGAGATAACAACAAAAGCTGTATATTTGAACAGTGCGGGGATATCCCTGCGATAACGTATAGTCAGTTGCTTATAGGCATCTTCTATTGTGGTGTTCTTCTTCAAGGCATTCTTGAACTCAAACACCACCACAGGCAGACCATTAACGAAGACTATAGCATCAGGAATGCGATGCTCATTGCCCACAATATCGAACTGATTTACCACCTTGTAGATATTATGTTTCAGGTGCTTCTCGTCAAAGGCAATGGGATAGATATAGAGGTTTTGCTTTGTTGCATCTTCACGTTTCAACGAAAAGCCGTCCATCAGCAGATTCAGCGTGTGCTTGTTCTCCTGATAGAGCGACAGGCCTTGCTTCTGGGTAATCACTCTGATGGCATTCTCTACTTCCTGTTCCGTGATGCCATCATTCTTATAGCGATTGCGAAGATACTGAGCCAAATCTTCATGCAACACAACCTCATCAAGGTCGCGCACAATGTCTTCGCCTTTTACGTAATCATACTCCTGCTCTTGAAGCAGGGCGATGATGGCTTGTTCTAGCTGGCTTTCGTTGAAGTATGGCATAGGCGTCAGTCTTTTTCTCCATGCTGCAACATGAATAATTCCTTTTGTTTTTCAATCTCTCTACGTAGTTGTTCTGCTGTTGGCAAGTACAGTTTGTATTTCGTTGCAAATATCTGTTCGTTACCTTTTAAAA
>JAEEGL016243833.1_pt1 | contig 31036 bp, 19 predicted proteins | sample 9134231 | NCBI WGS metagenome assembly JAEEGL01 (sample SAMN16246548, study PRJNA631951) | gut metagenome | biome: gut microbiome; feature: rumen; material: fiber-attached | host: Bos | place: Iran: Karaj | collected 2018-10
ACGCCGCTCGCTTATCTGCTTTTCGCTGCTGTGATAATTGACGGCGCGCAGGATGCCGTCGAAGCCGGCTGCCTTGGCTTCGATTTCACTGGATTCCGGCCCGCGGGCATAACGGCCTACGGCGCAGGAGCTCAGCAGCAGCGCAGCAGCGAGCAGCACAAGCGGCATTATTCCTAAGCTCCGCTTGCAACTCATCGCTTCGATTCCTCCAATGCGGTGCTGAACATACCGATGAGTTTGTCTATGCTTTTGTCGATGTCGTACTTGCGGGCGGCGTCTGCGTAGAGCTGTGCCATCCGGTTGCGCTCGTCGGGATGCTCTATCCACCAGTCTATGCGGCGGGCCAGCTCACGGCTGTCGCCGGCAGGATAGAGGCTTTCGGGACAGAGGGCGAATGTGCTTGTGCCGACAAGTTCGGCGGTGCCTATTACCGGTACGGCTCCTTCGCGAGTCGCCTCGAGGCAAGAAAGCCCTTCGACTTCCGCCCAGGCACAGTGAACATAGAGATATGCCTTCCGGGCGAGCTTTGCCAGTTCTTCGCGGTTATAGAACGCAAATGTTGCACGGTGTTTCAAAACATTCTCTTTCAAGAGTTTGTTGGCCTTTCTGGCATAGTGGCCTGCTTTCTGTCCGTTGCCGGCAAAGGTGAGTTTTATGCGGTCGGCGTGACGGCTGTAGCGCATTGCATCAAGCAGCGTATCCTGAGATTTTTCGCGGGCAAGCCGGCCGATGCAAAGGATGTCGACCCCGTCTTCGGGCGAAAGCGAAGAGGTGACTACCGGTGTGCCGGGAAGGCTCAGTCCGTTTGATATGACGTGCAGACTGGCCTTGAAGCCGTTTTTGTCGAGATAATCGCGGACTGCTTCGGTGGGACACTGGATGTGCGAGCAATAGTCGAATACTGTGCGCTTCCAGTAGCGGAGCAACAAATGATTGACAAGCCGGCTGCGGCCGAGCTCGAGGTTCGCCACGACATTGTGGGGATACAGATGAAAAGTGCCGGTGATGACCTTACCCTGCCTTATGGCTTCTTTCCGGGCGGCATTTTCCAGTGGAAAGGCCTCTTCAAGATGGACTATGTCAGCCCACGCCACCGCCTTGCCGATCATCTCGCGATCGATCTTTGCATAGCAGAAGCCGTTGGCCCTGATGAGGGGTTCAAAAATCGGGAAGATAAAATGGCCAAGCGGGAAATCGGGTTGCGGACCGGACGGATCAGGATTGACTGCAGCCATAAGGCGCGCGTCCTGACCGTGTTCCCTGAGTTTCTTTATCGTGTTGACCGCGGAAGCGCTAAGACCGTTTCCGGGCATAAATGCATTGTTGCAGACAAACAGTATTTTCATTCCTTCACAGCCTCAAACCGGCCGCGAAGATAGCACAAAAGTTAAAAATGCTTAATAAAATGTTACAAATGCAATTAATATCCTAGCAGTACGGCGTCGTGATTCTTGCGGAGTTCAGTCACGTTGTCGAACACCATCGTAGGATTATCCTGCGGGTTGAAGGGCTCCCAGCGGGGCAGACCCTTGCAGTTGGGGTTGCCTGTCCTGATGAAGGCCAGCCAGGCGTTGCTGACGATGTCCGCCATCTTGTAGGCTTCGCTCGTGCCGCCGGTCATCTCACGCTGGTTGGCAACATTGTTGAACATAAACGGAAGCTCCATACCGTGGCAGGCTGCGAGGGCTCCTCCGTTCACTTCGGATTTCCACGCAAACAGGTATACGTAGGCATCAGCTCCGCCGAGCGCCTGCTTGGCAGTGGCCTGGCGGATGACGTTCCCGCGGGTGCGGAAGTCGGTGTTGACAAGTTCCTTCGGTGCCTGTCCGGGATATACGCTCTCGAAATCGCTCACGAACTGATTGAAGCGCTCTTCTCCGAGCCTCGGAACCAGGCGTGCCTTGATGTCATCCATAGTCAGAGGAACGTCGTTGGTGTAGCAGAATTCATTGAGGTTGGAGCCGATGAGCATAGGAACGTCCCGGCTGCATTCAGCGGCTATGGGGTCGAAGGGGTGCTGGGTGAGGTACTTGCCGTCGACGACGGGGGAGAAGCCGCCGCGTCCCAGCCGGCGTGTTGCACGGTTGCCGGCAGCCACGAGTTCCTGATATGTGAAACCGCTCAGGTCAACGTCGGCTCCGGGCTTGAGACCGAGCTCTTCGACTACCGCGATTCCGAGGGCCTGGCTCTGAGCGGGTTCCTGCTGGCGAAGCGTCGAGCCGCTCTGCACGATAGCTCTGTGGAAAAGTCCTTTCGCTGAAGGCATTGCCATCAGTGTAGATGTCTTTCCGCCGCCGCCGCTCTGGCCGCCGATGGTGACGCAGCCGGGGTCGCCGCCGAAGGCCGCGATGTTGTCACGCACCCACTCGAGGGCCTTGACGAGGTCCTGCTGCCCGAGGTTGACGGATTCAGAGTACTTGCCGCCAAGGGCTGTAAGGTCTATGTAGCCGAGGATGTTGAGACGGTGGTTGACGGTTACGACAACTATGTCGCCCTTTTCGGCCAGCGCCCTGCCTTCCTGAGCGGGAAGGAAGATAGCCGAACCGTTGGCATATCCGCCGCCGTGTATCCATACGAAGACGGGACGCTTGCCGCCGTCCAGTGCCGGCGTCCAGATATTGAGCACCTGGCAGTCCTCGGAATTAAGTTCTTTCTTGAACTGGAAACCGAAATCATAGTCGCTGGGGGCGCCGTGCCATATCATATCCTGGCTCTGCATAGCCTGCGGGCCGTAGACCAGCGTCTTGCGTACACCCTCCCAGCTGTCCGGAGCCTGAGGGGGCATAAAGCGTTCAGCCTTTGCATAAGGAACTCCTTTGAAAGTATAGATGCCGGCATCGTTGTAGCCCATAATCTTTCCTGAACTGACGTTTACGATGCAGTCGTCTCCGGTGGTTATGGGGCCCGGTACGGCGTTTTGACGGTTGCTGTTGCAGGCGCAAAGGAGCAGGATCGCTCCGAGCACGATGGCTGATAACTTTTTCATAATTGTTTGAGGTTCAATTTCTATTATGCAAGTTGCAAATAGTTTTGCTAAAAACAAACAGGCAGTCGGGTGCTGCAGTTTTCTTTGTCCCGATTCCTTGGGATAATTGTAAATAATCCTTAAATTAGAGGATTAGAATACTGAACAACCGGTAAATACTATAGCCTATGCCTGAAATGTCGACAAAGTTTGTCCCCAAGCACAAGGGGGACAAGAACCCCAATCCCAAGCTCCTGAAGTTCGTCCGCCACGTCACGGACCGCATCCCAGGCAAGATCAAGATGACATCCGACGCCCCTGAGTACTGGGGCCTGGCCTGCATCTTCGAGGACGAGATGGATCCCATCACCCGCGAGGCTTCGCTGGACCTTCTGCTGGATATGCTGCCCAAGGATTTCTTCAAAGTCCGCAAGCACCATACCTACGCCGAACTCCACGAGATGAACCGTCTCAAGCACTATGCATCTACAGACGAAGCCTTCGACGAGCTGCTGGACAAGCTGTCGTACTTCGGTATGCTGGAGTATGACTACGGCGACCACTACACCAACGGCCAGGGGCCGGACCCCGGCACTACTTTCAACCGTGAGGACCGCATCTACTGGGTGCCGATGTTCGTGCCCGGCAGCGCCGAGTACACCAATATGAACGTAGAGCTGATGGACAAGCATCCGGAGCTGGCGATGTTCTTCGAACGTATGACCTTCCTGCCGCTGGAGAAGATCACCCCGATGGTTCCGATGGGCGGCAGCGGCATAGGAATGCACGTCATCCCTGTGGAAAAAGCCATCTCTATGGAGAACCAGTCCGTCGACATAGAGCATATCTCATACTGGCTCAAGAAATATGAAGGCCATATCGGAGTGGGCATCTGTTCCTGCCGCTACGGCCGCAAGAAACTGGACGAGGGCTGCGCCGACGACTACCGCGACTGGTGCATAGGAGTGGGGGATATGGCCGACTACCTGCGCGAGACGGGCCGCGGCCACGACATCACCTACGACGAGGCGATGGCCATCCTCCGCAAGGCCGAGGACCACGGTTTCGTGCATCAGGTGACCAATATCGACGGCGAGGGCAAGATCTTCGCCATCTGCAACTGCAACGTCAAGATTTGCAACGCGCTGCGTACTTCGCAGCTGTTCAATACCCCCAATATGAGCCGCAGCGCCTATGTGGCAGAGGTGGACCCGAAGAACTGCGTGGCCTGCGGCCGCTGCGTTGAATACTGTCCTGCCGGAGCCGTGAAGCTGGGCCAGAAACTCTGCACCAAGAACGGTCCCCAGACCTACCCGAAGCAGGAACTGCCTGACGCCGCCAAATGGGGAGAGCACAAGTGGAACGAGGACTACCGCGACCGCAACCGCATCAACTGCTATCCTACGGGTACGGCTCCCTGCAAGACCGCCTGCCCGGCGCATATCGCTGTCCAGGGTTATCTGAAGAAAGCGGCCGAAGGCAAGTACACCGAAGCCCTTGAGCTCATCAAGCGGGAGAATCCCTTCCCGGCAGTCTGCGGACGCGTCTGCAACCGCCGCTGCGAGGATGCCTGCACACGCGGCACCGTCGACAATCCCATCGCCATCGATGCGGTCAAGAAGTTCATTGCAGAGCAGGATCTCAAGGCTGAGACACGTTTCATCCCTGAGGTGAACATCTGCTCGAATGTCCAGGACCGTTGGGAAGAGAAGATAGCTGTCATAGGAGGCGGCCCTGCCGGCCTGAGCTGTGCATATTATCTGGCAACGATGGGATACAAGCCCACCGTCTTCGAACGCAACGAGGAGCCCGGTGGTATGCTGCGCTACGGCATTCCTTCATACAAGCTTGACAAGGCCGTCATCAAGGCCGAAATAGACATAATGAGAGAAATCGGCGTGGATATCCGCACCGGGGTGGAAGTGGGGAAGGACGTGACCATCAAGAGTCTTAGGGAAGAGGGCTACAAAGGCTTCTATGTAGCCATCGGCTGCCAGGGCGGAAGACTGCCCGGCATTCCAGGGGAGACCCTGAAGGGCACGACGACAGCAATCGACTTCCTGCACGAGGCCAACTGCGGCAAGGTGAAGGTAGAAGGGAAGGTGGTCGTAGTAGGCGGCGGAAATGTTGCCATCGACGCCGCGCGCGTTGCAAAACGCAGCGGTGCTTCGCAGGTGACGATGCTGTCTCTGGAGACCGAAGATATAATGCCGGCCTCGCTTGAGGAGCGCGCTGAGGCCCGTGAGGACGGAGTCGTCATAAATCCCGGCTGGGGTCCCAAAGAAGTGCTTGGTGACAGCGCCGTTACAGGCATAGTATTCAAGAAATGCACGTCTGTCTTCAACGCCGAGCACAAGTTCGCCCCTGAGTATGACGACAGCGAGCTGATAACCCTCGACGCCGATATGGTTATCTTCGCCATAGGTCAGACCGTGGAATTGAAGGATCTGCTGAAGGACACCAAGGTGGAATTCTTCCGCGGAGTCTATCCGGTAGCAGACAAACTTACATACCAGACAGCAGAGCCCGACATCTTTGTGGGCGGAGACGTCTTCACCGGTCCCAAGTTCGCCATCGATGCCATTGCAGCGGGCAAGGAGGCAGCCGAGAGCCTGCACCGCTTCGTGCAGCACGGCCATATGACCATCGGCCGCAACCGCCGCGACTTCATCGAGCTGGACAAGAGCGACATACAGCTTGAGTCATACGACAACGGCTCCCGTCAGGAGCCCGGCGCAGTGCCTGTGAAGAATGCTTTCGAAGAGTACCACGGCACTCTCACGGAGGAGCAGGTGCGCAAGGAGACCGCACGCTGTCTGAGCTGCGGCGCGTCGGTAGTCGACGAGAACCGCTGCATAGGCTGCGGCATCTGCACCACCAAGTGCGCCTTCGATGCCATCCATCTGCACCGAGTGCATCCCGAGGCCAGCGTAATGCGTACTTCCGAGAACAAATTTGACGGCATCCTGCCCTATATGGTCAAGAGGACGGGAAAGATACTTTTCAAGAAAAAGTAATGCACGAGCTGGGCATAGTATTCTACATCATCCGCGACGTGAAGGAAGCGGCTGAGAGCCACGGCGTGAAGCACGTCAACGCTGTCGTGATGAACATCGGCGAGGTGTCGACCGTAGTGCCCGAGTACCTCACAGACTGCTGGCGCTGGGCCGCAGACAAGGAGGAGCTGCTGCGGGGCTGCGAGCTGCGCTGCAACATCGTCCCGGCCGTCACTGTCTGCAATGCCTGCTCAGGGGAATACGCCACCGTGGAATACGGCAGGACCTGCCCGCTGTGCGGAAGTGAAGATACTGTCCTCAAATGTGGAAATGAAGTTGAAATCAAAGAAATTGAAGTATAGAATATGGCTTGTTTCATAGTACCGCTGGTTCAGGCTGCAGCCACCAGCGTCCTTCGCAAGAAAGGGAACAAAAGCGGCTTCGTCGGCCGCAACCTCGCTTCGCTTGAGCTGATGCTCTGGGGAGGAACCATAATGCTTATCGTCGACCATATCATCAACGGAGAGCTGACCTGGGCTTTCCCGTTCTTCACTGCCCTCGGTCAGGAAGGCGGGGGAGCGGTGATGCTCCGTGAGATGCTTACGGTCGGAGTGCCGATGTCGCTGGTCATTACTGCAGTCTGGGCTGTGTATGCCCTGCTGAAGGAACGCCGCTCCGGGATAGCTGCCATCTAACATAAATATAACCTAAAATCAACACTATGTTTTTTCAAGTTTATGGCGAGCACGCGCTCGCTCAATGGGGAATGCTGATAGTGGTCCTTCTGGGCCTCATCCTCCTCAATGAATTCGCACGCCGCACCAAAGCCGGCGGCATCATTACATTCCTGGTAGTGCCTCTGGCCCTTACCATCTATTTCATCGCTATCGCCATCGGCGTGCGCTCAGGTGCACATTGGGCTCTCGGCAACCAGACGCACGTCTATATGCAGGGTTGGTTCCACTATGCGAAACTGTACGCTGCGACGGCCGGCTGCATCGGCTTTATGATGATCAAGTACAAATGGGGCGTGGGCGCCAAGAAATGGTTCCGTCCGTTCCCGTTCGTCATCGTAGCCATCAACATCCTCATCGCCTGCGTATCTGACTTCGAGAGCGCCATAAATGGCTGGAACAAGTGGTGGCTGACATCTGAAGGCGTATGGCAGTATGGCGGCTGGCACAACGTGATGAACGGCGTGGCAGGTCTGATCAATATTTTCTGTATGACCGCCTGGTGGCACGTATATCCTTCAAAGGACAAGAAAGATATGATATGGGCCGATATGACCTGGGTTTATATCCTTGTATATGACATCTGGAACTTCGCCTACACCTACAACTGCCTGCCGACTCACAGCTGGTACTGCGGTATCGCCCTGCTTCTCGCTCCGACCATCGCAGCCCTTATGTGGAACCGCGGAGGCTGGATCCAGAACCGTGCAAACACCCTTGCCATCTGGTGTATGTTCGCACAGGTGTTCCCGCTCTTCCAGGAGACTTTCAAGAACGGCCGTCAGTGGTTCTCTTGGGCCACACTTCCCGTGCTCTATCCTAACGGCACCGCTACCATCGAGCAGCTCTATTCCGCAGCAGGCGGAGAAGCCGCAACAGTCGGTACTACAGTCGATCCTTCGGTAGTAGCCGCCAATCCGACGATGATGGTCGTCATCAGCGCACTGGCCCTCGTGACCAACTGCATCGCCATCTGCTACATCATCGCGCAGAGCAAGAAACGTCATATCAATCCTTACAAGGAAGATGTCTTCGTCGACCAGAAGTACTTCAAGGATGCAATGGCCCGCGCCGTTGTGGACTGATTTATCTGATCCAACAAAAAAGAAGCGGCCTTCACGGGCCGCTTCTTTTATTTTATGAGCTGTGCGATTCCGTCGATTAGGACGTAGGTGTCGCGGATGGTTTCGAGTCCGGGGGCGGAAGAGCCGTTGAGGCCTTCGACTGTGTCGACGAAGGCGGCCAGTTCATTGAAATAGCCCTGCGAATGGACCTGATTGTTGACGAGGGTGGGGTTGAAGTTGTTGCGGTCGAAGAGGTATTCGACAGTCTTTCCGGCAGGACGGATTTTTTCCGTCGGGATGCCGAAGACAGTGGGGGCGACGGGTTCGAAAGTCAGAGTCTCCATCTGCGACAGACGGTAGACGCCCGCGCCGGTGCAGACTTTAAGCTGCTCTTCGGCCGAGGTCCAGGAGTATGAAGTGGACAACTCGAGTGTGCCGGTGGTCTGCGGGTGCTGGAGCATCAGCAGCAGGGACTGGCTGTCCACCTTGCGGCAGGCGACAATGTCCGGCTTGCCGAAGAGGAAGGTGACCAGGTCGAGCGGGTGGATGAACAGGTCGAGCAGCGCATTGCCCTCGGGATACGCCCCGGTGAGGTAGTGGAGGTCGTAGCTGAGGGGTGTCTGTCTGCACAGCCGCTTTTTCAGGATCTGCACTGCAGGAGCGTATCGTTTCTGCAGTCCGGCCATCGCAAACTGATTGACGCGTCCCTTCTGCAGCGAGATGAGTTCGTCAAGCTCGGCAAGGCTGGCGCAGGGCGGCTTCTCGATGAAAAGTGACTTGCCGCTCTTGAGGACCTTCGAGGCCAGCGAAAAATGGTCCGAAGGGGTGGCAGACACAAATATGCCGCTGACCTCTTCGTCGTGGAGGATCTCTTCAAGCGAAGTTGTGACCTTCGCAGAAGGACGTTTGCCTGCGATGAGCTGAGCTTTATTTTCGGATGTAACGCAGATGTATTTCAGCGGCACTCCGAGATAATCCAGCACCGGATAGAGGTTGGTCATCGAATGCTGGCCATAGCCGACAAAGGCGTAGCGGCCGTGGTATGCCGTGGCGAGCTGGCGCTCAGTGCGGAGGCTCTTGTAGCGCTTGATGAGGTCTTGCATCATAACCGTATGTCTTTGAGGTATTGACGGTAAGTCTTGCGAGGATCGTCAGTCCACTGGTAGGGGCCGTAGAAACGCTCGATGAGGCGTTTGGGAAGGAAGCGCTCGAGATTGCGGAGCAGGATGATGTCGTACTTGCGGTGGAAGTTGATCCAGCAGCCGTTGCATTCCTTGGACTGCCTGCACTGGATCTCACAGGCCTTCTTGCCGTTGAAAATCTCGTCGAGGGTCTGCTCCTTTACGTTGCCGAGCACAAGGTCGAGATTCTGGCATACCGGGACGTTGCCGTTGCTGTGGATGACGAGGCTGCTCATTATGCTCTGGCACCGGAGACGCAGGTGGCCGCTGCGCCACTGGTCGTAGAGGGCCACGAAGTCGAAATTCTCCTGGGTGTCGTGGATGTTTTCCGGAATCTGGGCGATGAAGTCCTTGTCCTCTATCAGCTCGCTGGTAGTGTCGAAGAATGCCATAGTGCCGTAGATGCCGATGCGAACGTCGATTTTGTATTTCTTGGCCACTTCGATGACGTAGGCCATATCTTTGAAACCGTTCCACGGCGTGAGGCAGAACATCAGAGACAGCGGGAATTCGTCTTTCAGAGCCTCGATCACCTGAATCACGCGGTCGTAGCCGTCACGTCCCCTCACAGCCTGGTATGACTCCTTGTCGCCGTCGAGCGAGAGGAAGACGTGGTGCGGGCGGTAGCGGCGCACGGCGTCGATGACCTTCTGGGGAGCTAGTCCGTTGGAGAGCAGGGTGTAGCGGGGGTGATTGTCGCGGAACCACTCCAATATCTTGTCTGCTTCAGGATGGAGGATGAACTCTCCGCCTTCGAGGCCGACGGTCGTGCGTTTGTCTACGCACTTGCTGGCCATTATTTTTTTGATCTCCTCGAAGGAGAGATGCTCTACGGGCTTTTGCCAGATGTTGCAGTGCTTGCAACGTGACTGGCAGGCTGTGGTGGAGTAGAGCATCAGCTGGTTGAGCCGTTTGTGCCTTGGCCTGGTTATGTTGTTGAGATAGAGAAATCCGTTGTGTAGGTAGTCAAATACCGAATACATAGTAATCTGACGGTTTGCTTTAGTTAACTCGACAAATATCGCGATAATCAGCTTAAAATCAAAAATAGTATATTTGTAAGAATCTTCCGTACGGATATCTAATTTTCAAAATATGCGCAGAATCGTATTGATTGCCGCTTCGTGTCTGCTTGCTTTGCAAATGGCTTATTCTCAAGGCAAACCCTATCTTGAGGACCTTCCGTATTACCTCGAAAACCTCGCTGTCTTCGAGCAGAATCAGGAACCCGGCAGGGCTTTTCACATCCCGGCCCACAACATTTCCCTGAACGGCAAGTGGAAATTCAACTATTATGAGTCTCCGTACGACGTGCCTAAGGATTTTTTCAGCCCCTCGTTCAACGACCGCAAGTGGCCGTTGATCGACGTGCCCTCCAACTGGGAGATGCAGGGTTTCGGACAGGCTATCTTCCGCAATGTAAGCGCTCCGTTTATGGTCACTATGCCTGAGAGCCGCCTGGCGCAGTACCGCCGTATACTGGATGACCCGACGGCCAGCGAGCAGCAGAAGAGGATGGCCCAGATGCGTCTTTCAAGTCCGGTGAATCCCTTTGCCGTGCAGCTGCCCAACGTGCCGATGGACTTCAACCCGACCGGAGCTTACCGCACGAGTTTCAACCTCCCCTCATCGTGGAAGGGAGAGCAGGTGTTCCTGCGCTTCGAAAAGGTTGCCTCAGGCTCATTCGTATGGGTCAACGGCAAGCAGGTAGGTTACAACGAGGGCGCCCAGGAGCCTGCGGAATACAATATAACCCCGTATCTTAAGTCAGGCAGGAATACAGTCGCCGTGCTGGTTGTCAAATACTCTGACGGCTACTATCTGGAAGGACAGGATTACTGGCGCCTGGCCGGCATTTTCGACGATGTGACAGTCCTTGCATTCCCCGATGCGCATATCCGCGACTGGCAGGTGATTACAGACTTCGACGCTGCGTATACAGATTCTGACCTGTCGCTGGCCGTTGACCTGAAGACATATAACAGGCAGGCTTCAGGCTACAGCCTCAACGCAGAGGTCTCCGGCAGCGAAGGCATAGTTGCAGTGATGACAAGCAAGGATATCGTCATTCCGGCAGGAGGGCAGAAGACAGTCCGTCTCGGCACGAAGGTGCGCTCTCCTAAAAAATGGTCATCGGAGACTCCCGTGCTCTACAACTTGAAACTCACGCTCAAGGACGCTTCAGGACGCACAGTGGATGAGGTCACCAAGCGTATCGGCTTCAAGAAGACTGAAATCCGCGACGGAGTGTTCTACCTTAACGGAAAGCAGCTCAAGATAAGTGCAGTCAACTCGCATATGCAGCATCCGGTGACCGGCCACACAATGACCGAAGATGTCATCCGCAAGGATTTCGAGATACTCAAGAGCTTCAACTTCAACGCCGTGCGTACTTCGCATTATCCCCCGGTGAACGAATACCTCGATCTCGCTGACGAGTACGGTCTGTTCATCATCGACGAGACCGGCGACGAATCCCACGCCACAGAATATGTCAGCGATATGCCCGAATTTACGGAGATGTACCGCGAACGCGTCCGCAGGATGGTGCTCCGCGACCGCAACCACGCCTGCGTGATTTTCTGGAGCGCCGGCAATGAAAGCGGCGAGGGCAACAACATCGCCGAGGTCATCAAGGAGGGCAAGTCTCTCGACCCGACCCGATTCTGGATGTACGGCGGCAACGCTGCCAAGCATCCGGCCGAGGACATCGTAGGCCCGCGCTATGCTTCGCCCCTGGAGCTCGAGCTTGGCTACGGCCTCGACAAGGAAGATATGCGTCCTTCGTTTATGGATGAATACCTGTCTGTGGCCGGCAACGGCGGCGGTGGAGTCGACGATTACTGGGATGTGGTATATGCCCATCCCAAGACTATGGGCGGCGCCCTGTGGGACTTCGTCAGCGTAGGTCTCGAAGATCCCGTCCGCGCCCTTAAAGACAAATCCGGAAACAACGTGCCCGCCCACATAATGGGCCGCGCCCGTCTCGTGAACGGTCCCACCGGCAAGGCGATCGACTTCAACAAGCAGGACCAGTGGGTGCAGGTGTACAGGGCCGACGCAGTGGAAATTGCAGGCGACAAGCTGACCCTGACTTTGGACATAATGCCCCGTCACTACAACGCCAGCGGCGGATATCTCATCACTAAAGGCAACAACCAGTTCGGCCTCAAGCAGCAGGGCGCCGACAAGCTGGATTTCTATATCGACAATGGCAGCCGTCAGGTGCTGACAGCCGACCTTCCTGCCGACTGGGAGGGCAAGTGGCATAACGTCACCGCTACCTACGACGGCGCTGCGATGAAGATTTTCATAGACAGGAAGGAAGTCGCTTCAAAGCCTATGACCGGAGCCATCAGGAATCTGCCGCTGTCGCTTTGCATCGGCCGCAGCGAAGAAGCCCTTGGACAGGACACCAACGTGTATATCTGCGACGCGGTCATAGATAATGTCGGCGTGTTCGCAGCTGCCCTCAGCCCTGCAGCCCTTGACAGGACTCAAGCTGCCCTCTGGCTGGATTTCGAAGAAGAGACAAATGAAGGCACTTTCTGGACCTACGGAGTGGGCGCCAGGACTTACGGCTGTATCTGGCCCGACCGCAGCGTCCAGCCTGAGATGTGGCAGCTGAAGAAGGCTACACAGCCGCTGTCGTTCAAGCTCATTGATCCAGAGAAAGGCACAGTCGAGGTGTGGAACCGCAATCACTTCCTCAACGCATCCTATTACAAGACCTGCTGGTTTGTCACCGCTGACGCCGACACCGTCGCTTCGGGCGTCGTCAGCCTCGACGTCGCTCCGCTCAGCCGCAAGGTAGTCCGCATCCCGCTCGTGCGCCCCGCCTCAGTTCCCGGCAAGGAGTACCGACTTTCTTTCAGTTCGGTGCTGGCCAAGGACGAGCTCTGGGCCCCTGCAGGGCACGAGGTGTCCTGGGACCAGTTCGAGCTTAAAGCCTGGAATACGCCTGCCGCACCGAAGCCTGCAGCTTCCGGCAAGGTCAGCATAAGCACAGATAACAACTTTGTTACAGTGTCCGGAGAGGGCTTCAAATACAGTTTCAGCGCCACTTCAGGAGCACTGGTTTCAGCCGTTATCGACGGAAAGGAGACGCTTCGCGAACCTTTGCGTCTCAACGTATGGCGTGCTCCGCTGGCCAACGAGCTGGACGGCTGGAACGGCCGCAGCTCAGGCAATGCAAGGGTTTCCGGCTATGGCTCGATCGGCCACAGTATGGTTCTGGCAGCCCACTACTATTCTGCAGGACTCGATCGTCTTGCCTTCGTGCCTGTACACGTTCAGGCCCGCGAAGCAGGTGACGACGTCGTCATCGACGTCAGGGACCTTGCTCTGCTCGGCGCCGGGACTGGCCGTTACACCCAGCTTGACGCTTATATCAGCGGACGGGCTTTCGACGGCTTCGACGAGACTTACAGCTGGATAGTCTCGCCTGACGGCACGCTGACCGTGCAGCACAAAGTCAATCCGCAGGGTCAGATGCCGCAGTGGCTGCCGCGTCTGGGAGTCACCCTGACTCTCGACAAGTCGATGACTCAGGTGGAATGGTACGGCCGCGGTCCGCAGGCTTCATACCCCGACCGCAAGAGCGGCTACAGGATAGGCATCTGGAAGACAGATGTCGACGCTATGTACGAGCCTTACCTCATCCCGCAGGACTACGGCCTGAGGACAGACAACCGTTGGGTAAGGATTACTGATGAGTCAGGAGTCGGGCTGGAGTTCTCGATGGACGAGCCTTTCGCCTTCAACGCCTACGACTGCACTACCGACAACCTTACCAAGGCGGTATACCAGTACCAGCTGGAAAGGGGAGGCGATGTAACCCTCAACCTTGACTATGCCACTTCCGGCGTCGGCTGTACAGCCCGCGGCATTTTCGACGCTTACCGTGCTTATCCCGCAGGATATGTACGCACAATAACCATCCAACCAGTCAGGAAATAAACTAAAACTAAAGATATGAAAACAGTGTTATTCAGGAGGATTATCTATTCAGTAATGGCAGCCTGCTTTTTGCTGATGTTGCCGTCGTGCTCACAGAAACAATTGAAGCCCTGGACCAAAGGCGGTTTTGATACCCATAAGTACCGCAATGTATTTGCCGAGATGGGCTATCCCAAAAAGGAAATCGATGCCAAGCTTGAAAGCATTTTCCAGGAGGTCTTCTACGGCCCCGACAAAGTGTACTTCGAGGTCGGCGATGATATGGCGTATATGTCAGATGTCAAGAATTTCGACGCCCGCACCGAAGGTATGTCCTATGGTATGATGGTTACCGTCCAGTTGGACAAGAAGGAAGAGTTCGACCGCCTGTTCCGCTGGGCAAAGAAATATATGCAGTACCAGGACGGCCCGATGAAAGGATATTTCGCGTGGAGCCTCAGCCCCGACGGTACCATCCGCGGAGCCGGACCTGCTTCCGACGGAGAGCTGTATTTCATCACTTCGCTGATTTTCGCTTCCAACCGCTGGGGTAACGACGGTGACATCAACTACCTCAAGGAGGCACAGCTCATTCTCAATTCTTCGTGGGAGAAAGACGGCTCGGAAGGTATTTATCCTTTCATAGACAAAGAGCGTCACCTGATCAACTTCACACCTGACGGAAGGGGTCCGGGATACACAGATCCTTCTTACCACATTCCCGCTTTCTATGAAGTGTGGGCCCGCTGGGCTGACGACGGCCGTGCGGATTTTTATCGCGAGTGCGCCAAGGCAAGCCGTGAATACTTGCACAAGACCATCGACAAGAATACCGGACTGAACCCGGACACCAACAATTTCGACGGCTCATTCATCGAGCAGCCTGCCTTCTTCGGACGTAGGTCGAAGCCGGCTTTCCGTTTCGACTCGTGGCGCGTGCCGATGAACATCGCCCTTGACTACTCGTGGGCCTGCGCCGACCGCGAATGGCAGACCTGGTATGCCAACACCATTCAGGACTTCTTCTATTCCAAGGGAATCGACAGCTTCGCTGACCAGTATAACGTGGACGGCACCGAGGTTGAATTCGCAATGCCGGCAGGTATGGGACAATACCGCGGCACGGGCACACGCCACTCAGTCGGCCTTGTATCGACTCTGGCTGCAGCAACTCTGGCCGCCGACCACGAAATCGCCCGTGAGTTTGCACAGCGTCTGTGGGACAGCGAGAACAAGCCCTACGAAGACGGGTATTTCGATGCCTATTATGACGGCCTGCTGCGCCTCTTCGCCTTTATGCACCTGAGCGGCCACTACCGCGTCATTGAGCCTTAATTGAATGATCAGTGGGTCCTGACCTTCAGGAACCTGACATTGTCTGACAGAGCCTTGATCGAGCCGGTCGAACCTGCGGGGACATAACCTACGGCAGGTGCGGGCAGTTCTACAGGCACTCCGTCGATCGTTACCTCAGCCGTTCCCTCGAGAACGACGTAGGCCAGCTGACGGCCGTCAGCCGGGTCGTTGCTGCTGCGTCCCTTCTTGATGCGCAGGGACTGGATGTTGAGGCCACCGAGGGTCTGGCTGGGCTTCAGATACCAGAAACTATTCTTCTTGCTGAAAGGCACATAGCAGTCAGCTGCCTTGTAATCGGTCTTGAAGTAGGGAGGTGTATAGCCAAGTCCGCCCGGGGTTTCGAGGGTGAACATCATATATGAGGCAGGCTGGTCGGCGGAAGTCCTGCGCAGGGCGTGCATCGATTCGCCGGGGCACATAAAGCCGTCTCCCGGGTGGAGCAGCGTTTCCTCTCCGTTCATATAGCAGTTCACATCTCCTTCCAGTATCAGGAAATACTCGTGGTGGTCGTGCTGGTGGGGTTCGTGTGAAGCCATCACCTTGTTGAGCTCGGATACCTTGATGTTCAGGGTGTCCGCTACCTCTGTCGGGATGTACCAATAGGACCATCCGTTGCCGTTGGGTATCTTGTCGTATTCAGAAAAAATCTTGTAATACGGCTCTTTCTTTTTAATGCACTGCAGGTTGCTGTTGTTGCGGCCGTCGGGCAGCGCGTTGCGGTTCAGGAAAAGATATGTGGTGTTCAGGGTCATATAGTCACGGGACATATACCAGATTCCGTGGTACGGGCCGTAGTCGCCCCAGGAGTTCTTCACCATATAGTAGGGCTTGCCGGCCGCGTCGGTCGCCCTGCCGTAGATGAGCATTACGTGGTCGTAGGTAAAGCGCCAGTCGTCCCACTGGGCCTGCCTCAGCTGCTGTGTGGGCACAACGCCGGCGGCAAGGTCTGCCACTCCGGACGAACGGTCGAATTCAATTCCGGACACGTCACCTCCCCAGGCCACTGTGTAACCGGCGTCGAGGGCGCTGTCCAGCACGTCCATAAGTTGTTCGATGGGTATGTTGTAGCTGGGTTTCAGGCGCCATTTGTAGGGGGCTTCGATGACGAACCACTCGTTGAACGGATGGTGGGTGTAGCTGGTGAGGCTCACATAGTCGTCGAAGTCGAGGCCGAGGGTGGCGGCGAAGTTCTTGGGAGTGTACCGCTTGCCTTCATATTCGAACCACCTCGGAGCGGCGCCGACATATTTGTCTATGAGAGCCTGGACGTCTGCCTTCCAGTTGGCTGCAGGCTCCTTGGCATCCTTGTCCACGATGCTTGCCACCAGCTTCTCCAGCTCGGGGAAGAACACTTTGAAGTTGGCAAGCGAGTCGCCGGTCAGCGAGCCGGGGGCCGGCATAGCGTCCTCCGGACAGATACCGTAGTTCTTCAGCACTTCCAGCACGTCGTCGCAGGAGCCGCCTTCAGAAATCTGACTGTAGCCGTGCATCCGTACGTAGTGGGTGGCGTTGTCCATATAGTCCTTGTTGACTACGAACATCTCGCACAGGTCGTAGCTCTTGCCGGTTTTACGCAGTATCTCGCTCTCGAAGTAGCCGAGCGTAGCGAAATCCCAGCAGGTTCCGCTGCGGTACTGGTTCTTTACGCTTGTGATGGGAATCTCTTGGACCGTCTTGAAAGTCTTGGCTTCCTGGGCAGATGTGACAGCGGCAAACAGCACCAGGGTGGCAATGGTCAGGTACTTTTTCATATTGATAGGATCACCGTTCGAATTTTCGCAGGATTGCGAGTTTAGTTTTTTCTGATTTACCGCCGTAGGGATGCTCTCTCAACGGCAGATTGAAGCAGGTGCTGCCTTTCAGCACTGTCTGGGGGTGTGTGAATTCGCGGAAACCCCACTCCCCGTGGTATGCGCCCATACCGGAGTGGCCGGTGCCGTTGAAAGGCACTCCCTTCACCATCATATGGATGCACACTTCGTTGATGCAGCCTCCGCCGTACTGCTGTGTCTGCATCGTGCGGTTGGCCCATTTCATATCCTTGGTGAAGAGGTACATCGCCAGCGGATGTTCCCGGTCGGCTATGGTCTCCATCAGTCCGTCGACTTCGGCATCTTTGAAAGGAACTACCGGCAGCAGCGGACAGAACAGCTCGTGCTGCACGATGTGTTCGTCGGCTCCGACAGGATATATGATGGTGGGAGAGTAGCGTTGCGAATCACGGTCGCCGACGCCGCCGAAAATGATGCGGTTGCGATATTCGTCGGCAAGGCGGGCGCATTTGTCGAAGGCGGCGGTAGTTATAAGCTTGGGATATTCAGGATTAGCCACGGGGTTCTCTCCAATCTGGGCAATGAAGGCTTTCTTCAGCTCTTCCAGGAAAGGCTCAGCCACTTCATCGGCCACGGCGATCTGATTGATATTGATGCAAATCTGGCCGGCGTTGCAAAGTTTGAAGAACGCAATCTTGCGGGCCGCATCCTTCAGGTCTGCGTCGGCACGCACTACGCACCAGTTGCCGGTCTCTCCGCCAAGCTCCAGAGCCACGGGGGTAAGATTCTTTGAAGCTTCAGCGAGGACATGCTTGCCCACCGAAGGCGAGCCGGTGTAGAATATCTTGTCGAAACGCTGAGCGAGGCACATATCAGCCACGTCATGCCCGCCGTCAATCAGTGTGACGTATTCGGGCGGGAAGACTTCGGCGAAGAACTTCTTCAGAGCCGCAGTGCTGGCGGCCGATTTAGAGCTGGACTTGATAACCGCGGTGTTACCTCCTGCCAGGGCTGCTGCAACTACTCCGATCGTCAGCAGGATAGGAAAGTTGAAGGGGCTGATGACCAGCGACACGCCGTAAGGCATCTTGTAGACTTTGGTGCAGAGGCTGGGGAAGCACATAGCACCGCTGAAGTGCCGTTCGGGGCGTGACCAGCGGCGAAGGCCGTGGATCATCTCGTTGATTTCTGTAACGATGGGGCCGATGTCGCAAAGGTAGGCCTCGACTCGGCTGCGGCCGAGATCTGCCGCCAGAGCCTCTTCAAACTCCACCTCATGGGCTATGACTGATGCCTTCAGTTTCTTGAGCTGTTTGATACGCCAGCTTATGGGGAGAGTTTCGCCGCTGCGGAAGAATTTTCGCTGGGCTGCAACTATGTCGTTTATTTCGCTTTCGGAGAAATATGTACCGTCCCTCTGGTCTACGGGGGTGACTATGTCAAGGATTTGTTTGATGTCGCTGTTGCTGAGGGTGACGGGCGCCGAATAGTTGATAGAGTCGGCGGCAATCATCGGGATGAGCTCCGAGTGGTCGCAGAGCCTTACCGGAGAAGAAATGCCGTCGAGGCCGCATTCGGCCTGCAGCCGGCGGACAGCCTGCAGGAACTCTTCGGCAGCATCTGTGTCTGCAGTGTCTTCTGCAGCCAGGCCGCAGTAGCGGGCCAGAGCCGCATACCTGTCGAGACATACTTCTTTCTGAAACTCCAGCACAGGCATCAGCATCAGGGAAATGGCGACGCCGTGGGGAAGGTGGTACTTCGCGCCGATGCTGTGGGCGAAGGCGTGCACATAGCCTGCCAGCTGGGTGTTTATGGCATTGCCGCCGTACATTGCTGCCCGGCACATACCGAGGCGGGCCTCGATATTCTCAGGCTCTTTTATAACTGTGGGAAGGTTCTGCAGTATCAGTTTCACACCCTTCATCGACATCTTCGCGTCTTCTTCATCCACATCCGTGTCGCTTACAGCTCCTTCGACGCAGTGGCTGAGGGCATCCATGCCGCACGCTGCCGTAACTTTCTGCGGCGCGTGGATCGTCAGTTCGCTGTCGAGCACTACATGCGTTACGTTCAGCCCTATCAGCACAGTGGAGCTTTTGACTCCCTGCTCGTTGAGCACGACTGCACCGACTGTTATCTCGGCACCTGTGCCTGCAGTCGACGGTACGTTGATGATGGGGAAGGTGCCGCCGTGGACCGGCAGGAACTTCAGCAGCAAGGCCTTGATGGGCAGATGGGGCATCTTCGCTCCGGCACCTATCATCTTGCAGGTGTCCATCACCGAGCCGCCGCCGAGGGCAATGATGCACTCAGCCTTGCTTTCCAGAGCTTTCTGACGGCCTGCCTCCACAAGGGCCACGGTGGGCTCGGAATCTATGTCGTTGAATATCGTGAAACCGATGCCGGCCTCCCGCAGCGAATCGACGATTGCCTGGTCGTAGCCGAGCTTGCTGAGGGTCTTGTCAGTGACCAACAGGACCTGCCGATAGCCGCACTCCTTGCAGATTTCCCCAATCAACTTGCGGGACTGGTGGCCTTCTTTCACTTCCGGCTCAGGCAGGGGAATAGCGTGTATCACCTTGCCCGGCAGCTTGTGTATCTGTTTACGGAATCTATATGTATCCATAGTGTTTGGTGCGATGTTTTGCTTATCTACAAAGATAGCTTATTATCCAAGATTATTAAGTACATTTGTTAGTATCAGAAACCTGACATAACATGAAAATACTGAATACTGTTCTCTGCGTCGCAGCAGCGCTTCTGGCCGTCTGCTCATGCACTCCTTCAGACCGTTATAGTGGAGAACTTCAACGACGAGCCGGTGGATGTCCGTCTTGTGGGCAATGCCGGACCCCTGTGTATCTGGTGAGTCTTCTAATCCTTGTCACATCTTGTGGCAGGTCGTATGATGTCATCGTAGTGGGTGGTACTCCCGGCGGCATCATGACGGCGATTGCGGCTGAGAGGATGGGGCAGAAGGTGCTCATGCTGGAAAGGACGGAATACATAGGCGGGCTGCCCGCGAACGGACTCGGTGCGACGGATATCGCTACACGAGGCGCTACTACCGGCCTTTTCCTGGAATTCGTCGACCGCGTCTATGACCATTATGTCCAGACCTACGGGGCTGACTCGCAGCAGGTGAAGGACTGCTCGTCAGGCTACCACTTCGAGCCGAGCGTGGCATCGAAGGTCTTCGATGAGATGATTGCGGAATGTCCGGGCATTACCGTCAAGACTATGCGTCAGTTCGACAGCGATGCCGCCAATCTCAAGATGAAGGATGGACGTATCGAAGAAATTTCCGTTACCGACAGGAACTCAGGCCGCACCGAAACATACAAGGGAAAGGTCTTCGTCGATGCCACCTACGAAGGTGACCTCGGCGCTGCCGCCGGCGTTCCGTTCCGTATCGGCAGGGAAGGTATCGATGAATTTCACGAGCCGATAGCCGGCAAGGTCTACAAATACTGGCGAGGCCCCGTGGCGGAAGGGACAACCTATGAGGGCGACGGCACGATCCAGGCTTACAACTACCGCCTGTGCCTTACCCAGAACCCTTCGAACATGGTCCCTTTCAGCAAGCCTGAGCATTACGACCGTAACGAGTATGTTTCAATGATTGATGACATACTCTATGGCTGGCATACCGGCGTGAGGACTCTGGAGGTAACTGCGAAGCAGCGCGAAGCCAATCGCGAAGCTATCCTCGCTGGTGGCAGGACGCGGATTCCCGATGATCCCTGGGGCATCTGGAGGGTGACGAATATGGTGACGCTTCCCAATGGAAAGTATGACGCCAACAACCAGCATCTGGCTTTCATATCCACCGATCTTCCGGAGGAAAATCAGGAATGGCCTACGGCATCCTGGGAATGGCGGGACCGTTTTGCCCGGAGACTCAAGGAATACACTGAGGGGCTGTTCTGGTTCGCTGGCCATGACGAGGCGGTTCCGGAGAGTTTCCGCAAGGAAGTGCTGAAATGGGGCTATGCTGCTGACGAGTATCCTGACAACGAAAACTTTCCGAGGCAGGTATATGTCCGCGAAGGCCGCCGTTTCGAAGGAATGTATTTCTTTACGGCTAATGACGCCGAGCTTCCGGGAGAGCGTGGAAATATCCATCGTGATGGCATAACCGCCAGCCATTACGCCCTTGACTCTCACGCACATCACAAGCGCGAAGAAGGGCGCGCCCATCTGGACGGATTCCTGTCATATCCGACAGAAGTCTATAATGTGCCCTACGGTGTTATCGTTCCGAAGGATGTCACGAACCTGTTGCTTCCCGTGCCTGTGTCCGGCTCGCATATCGGCTTCTCAACCCTCAGGATGGAGCCTTGCTGGATGGCTCTGGGGCAGGCTGCAGGAACAGCAGCGGCCCTGGCAATCCAAGGCCGCACGTCAGTTCAGGATGTCGATGTTCCGAAGCTTCAGGACGAACTTCTGAGGCAGGGCGCCACTCTCGTCTATATGCCCGGCCACTCACCCTCCGACGAGGATTTCATCGCCCTCCAAAAGGAGGCCCTGACCAGAGCATCAGAATTCGGTAATTAAGTCTTTATCTTCAAACTTGCTGCAAGAGTCAGTGTAAGTATGCCACTGCGGGAGAACGGCGCACGCTAATTCAGCTCGTAGACAGTCACGTCTTTCACAGATATCCGGCAGCCTTCCGAGCGGACTGCGAATTTGTTGTATACTTCAGTCGGGAAGACGCAGTTCGTGAACACCATATCACCGTCGTTGATGAAAAGTTCAGTTGAGAGCTTGTCGACGAACAGCTGGCATTTGTATTCGCGGCGCGGGTTTAGATTGACGACAATCGGTTTCGCTGCGAACGACTGGTGGAAATCGGTGAGTCCGCTCCTGCTGCGGTCAAGGCTGAGCTTGTTGCCCTTGAGGTCGAACTTCCATACTGCTTCCTCTCCACGGCCGTTGGCGAGGCTGAAACTGAACGCTCCGCTTGCGTCGGGCACTACTGTGAAGTCTATCTCCCAGGCGCCTTTGTTTGCGGGGAGGATTTCTGCGATGTCATAAGCAGCGGCTGCGGAAACTCCATCTACGGCTCTCGAAGACTTGCGGGCCGCGTAGACCTCCGGAGAAGGTACGCTGGCAAGGATGGTATGGCGGCCGTTGCTCTTGAGCGCGAGGTCGCGGGGCAAAGTCATCCCGTTGCGGAATGTCCTGGTCGGAGTGGAGCCTGTGTAAACCCAGTTGCTCATCCAGCCCATAAAGACCCTGCGGCCGTCGGGTGCGTCGGCGAATGTAACGCCGGCGTAATCGTCGACTCCTTCGTCAACCCAGAGCGGATAGGGTAGATTGTCGGCCCTGAAGCGCTTGCCGTCGAACTGGCCGATGAAGTACTGCGTGATGCTGCCGCCGTTGGGGCCACCGGGATTGATGCTGACGAACAACACCCATTTCTCCTGGCCGCCATAGTTGAACTTCATCAGGTCCGGGCATTCCCAGACTCCGTCGTGGGAGCCGAGCCCGGTGCCGAAATCACTGAGGTAATACCATTCCTTGAGGTCTTTGGAACCATAGAACCGGATGACCTGTCCGCAGGCGAGGGCCATAACCCACTGGTCGCCGATGCGGTTGACCTTGGGGTCGCGGAAATCACGCTGTGAGGGATCGGCAAGAACGGGATTGCCGGGGTATTTGGTGAAGTTGTAGCCGCCGTCGTTAGACCAGGCGATGCTCTGTCGCTGTCCCTGGCCGGCCGAGGTGTAGATGGCCACCACCGCATCCTTGCCGAAGCCTGCGGTGTTGTCGTGGTCTATCACTGCGCTGCCGGAGAAAATGGAGCCCAGTTCGTCAGGAGCTATGATGGCAGGCTTGTCGCTCCAGTGGATGAGGTCTTTCGAAACAGCCAGTCCCCAGTGCATATTGCCGTGGGTCGTGCCGTAGGGATTATACTGCAGGGCAAGATGCCATTCTCCGTTGACATACACCATTCCGTTCGGGTCATTGGTCCATCCGAAAGAGGGTGAGAAATGCACCAGCGGGCGGTAGGTCTCATCGCGGTCGTTGCCGGTTTCGTCCGAGGTCCGGATAGCTCCGAACACGGCGTCGGACGACTTTATGCCGGTGAGTTTGACAGTTACGTCCTTGCCGGCGTATTTCTCCACATCTATGGGGATGTAGTAATCAATCTGGCCTGAGGCCGGGCGGGCGCTCTGAGTATTGCCGAGTATGTTCTGTCCGTCCACTTCGACTGCCAGGCGGGAGTTGACGCCGGAGTTGGAAGCGGGTATCAGGATGTATTTCTTGTCTGCCTTGAGTGTGACGGCATATTCATCCCAGTAGCTGCTGAGCCTCTTGTTTCCCTGCGTAATCTGGTCGACCATTATATATCCCCTCGGAATGCGGCGGTTGCCGAAGCTGCGTGCGGGAGCGACGTCTATCCTTATCGACGCCTGCTTGCCGGCCAGGTCGCTGACATCCCACGACACCCATTCGAACACTTCGGGAGTGTCACTGACAGAGGCGGCCGTGCGCACATCCTGCCCGTCAACAACCAGCTTTACTGAGGCGGCTGCAGAGCCGGCGGCTTTCGGGCCTGCAAGGAGCATATTGATGTATGGCTTTGAAATAGTGAAGGGCGCTGACGACAAGGAACCGGAAAGGCCGTCGTCGTCGATGCTTTTCAGATAGGCCGTTCCAACAAATCCTGTTGCGGCTGAGTCATCGGTGGTGCCGGAAAATACATCTCCCTGTGCTGTCCAGCGTTCCAGCCCGTTTTCAAAGTCTTCTATGACTTTGTCGGAACAGGCAACTGAAAGGACGGTGGACAACAGGCAAACGAAATACTTGAGCGGTTTCATCTGCAGTAGTGCTTAGTTTTTCTGGATCTTCTGGCCGATTAGGAAGCACACGGCGGCTACTGCCATTCCGTTGATGGCGGGGAAGCCCCACTTGACGAGGTTGGCAACGACGGCGCCGAGCACCACGCCGGCGATGGCGAACCAGTCGACTTTCTTCTCCTTGACGCTGCCTTCGAGGTAGGCCTTGCGGTTCATAAAATAATGAAGCACGAGGATGATGCCGACGGGCGGCAGAGTGCAGTTGAGCACGTTGAGCCAGTCGCAGAAGTTCCAGTAAAGCCATACGGCAGCCACTGTGCCGACGATGCCGGAGATCACCACCATCGTTTTCTTGGACAGGCCGAAGATGTTGGACAGGCCGAGGCCGCCGGTATACAGGGCGTTGTCATTGGTGGTCCAGATGTTCAGGCCGAGCACGAGCACTGCGAGGTAGAAGAGATTGAGGTTGAGCATTACGTCGAAGATGTCGTTTCCGCCGGCATAGATGCTGGATACGGCGCCGAAGAGGAACATCAGCGAGTTGCCGATGAAGAAGGCTACGACTGTCGTCCACAGGCCTACTTTCGCACTCTTGGCGAAACGCGTGAAGTTGGGCGTCGCCGTGCCTCCGGACACGAAACTGCCGATGACCAGGCCCGCGCCTGCGATGACTCCCATATCCTTGGTGCCCTGGGAGAACTGCTCCACGAGGCCCAGGTCTCCGCGCTTGACGGCGAGAATCATTGCCACAGTGCCGAGGATCGCCACGGCCGGGACTGCGATGTAGCTGATGATGGTCAGGCTCTTGATGCCGAAGTAAGCGCTGGCGGTCATCAGAACGCCGGCGATGACTACAAGAAGGTAGCCCTGCCAGGGCATAATGTCGGGAGTTACGTGCAGACCGAATACCTGCTTGGCGACAGGGATGGCGAACATTGCGAGACCTACTCCGAACCAGCCGATCTGTGTGAAGCTGATCATCGCGCTGGGCAGGTAGCTGCCGTAAGTGCCGAAGCTGCGGCGGGCAAGCATATCGAGGGACAGTCCGCTCTCTGCTCCGATGAAGCCGAGTGAACCTGTGTATGTGGCCAGGATGAGACCGCCGAGGAGAAGGGCCCAGATGAAGCCCCACCAGTCGAGACCGGCTGCAAGTTGTTGTCCGACCCACATACTGGCTGAGAAAAAGGTGAAGCCCAGCATCACCATAAACATACTCAGGTTGGATTTCCGTCCGGCACGGTCCACCGCGCGGTCGGTGTAGTCAACGTCAATCTTTTTCATATTCTTTTTTCAGTTTGTTGATCGATGAGATGCGGCGGCGGGCCAGGTCTGCAAGGTCCACGTCGCGCTGCAGCAGCGCCTGCTCGCCAGCCCACAACGGCTCGAGGTTGTCCAGGCCCCGCAGGTGGGTGATGTCCAGCCAGTTGTCGAAGTCCACCGGACCTGCATAACCGAGCTTCTCCTCGTGGAGAGCCCGCACGTCTATGCGGTCGGCGCGTTCCAGGATGCCTTGCCAGTATTCCAGCACTTCCTCGAAGTGCAGGGGGATTTCGTAGCGCCGGGCGCCTCCGTCGTAGATTATGCATTTTTCCAGCAGGGCGTCCGGATGGTTGACGATGTAGCGGCGGAATTCCGGGGCGACGACGCCGCCGTTCCAGCCGAAGTCTATGTCAGGCACGTTGATGCCGCTGGCGCCCTTGTCTTCATAGACTGTGAAAGCGCCTTCGAAGAAGATGCAGTCGATGCCTTCGAAGCCCGGGAAGAGGGCCGTGAGCTGATCGGACATAGATTCGATGAGGCGGAAGGCGCGGGTGCCGCCGATGGTGAAGAAGACTACGCGGCGGATGCTGCCTGCCGCCTGGCTGAACTTCTTCAGAAGATGGTTGAAACAGTAGCGGAAGGTGTCGCCTGTGGCAAGGATGTCGCCTATGCCGAGCACACAGCCACGTGTGGGACGGATCTTGTCGTATTTGATATCAAGACCTTTGATGATATGGTTCTCTATGACGCGCTCGCAGGAAACGAAGTTGATTTCGCGCACCCTCATACCGCAGCGTGAAGCAGCCTCCTCCAGAGGGTAGTTCAGGCCGCCGCGCAGTATCGTGAAGATGTCGATGCTTTCGCTCAGACCGTTGGTGCGCAGGTAGCTCAGGCAGTCGACCATCTCGTCCAGCAGTGCGGTGTAGCAGTGGAAGCCCACTACTTTCGGAAAGGCTTCCAGTTCGCGGCTGCCGGGGCCGCTGACAATGTAGTACCGGTTTTTGAGATTGGGAACGTGAAGCTCATACAGACTGGTGCTGCCGGGTATTTCGACAGGCTGCAGGACCGCTCCTTCAAGATTATAAAACATTATATCCCGATTAAAATTAACCGGGATATAAAGGTATAAAATGAGTTGTTACTTTGCCGTTACGGAGGCGATTAGATATCCCCAAGATATTCACATCGCCCGGGCGGACAGCCGCCGTCTATTTCAACATTTTGATGAAATAGCCTCCGACGACGCTCCTGGCCTTGAATCCGCGGTAGTTCGGCTTGTCGGTGTAGACCCAGTCGGACATCGGCACGCGGTCGACGGTTTCGTTCATAAAGTCCCATACGGGGTCGATGAAGGTCTCGAAGGTGGCCTTGTCAGCCGCCATCGTGGCAGTCCACATTATCCAGTCGGTCTTGGTGTAGGTCTGACGGTTGTCCAGCGGCAGGCCGTACTTGTTGAAGCGGGTGGGGTAGTAGGCGATTTCCTTGGCTGCAACTTCTTTCGGGAAGATGTCCAGACCCAGAAGTTCGTCCCACACGAGGTTGTACTTCTGGCTCCAGGTGCCGGCCTTGTCGAAGGTGAGGCGGTAGTGGTCGCCGTCATCGGCGATTTTGACCCACTCGGCGGCCATCTGGCGGGCTGCGGCCGTGTATTCTTCAGCTACGTCCTTCTTGCCCAGCAAGCCGGCCATATAGCCGTATGATGCGACGCCGAGTATGGCTTTGATTGAAAGGTTGGCATTGTGCGCAAAGTGGCCGGCGAAGTCGTCGGTGCAGAGCTGGTTCTCAGGGTCGAGGCCGAATTGTCTCAGGTAGTCGGCCCAGATGGTGAGGGTCTCCCAGTGCTGTGCGGCATAGTCGGTCGAGCCTTCGTACTTGCAGATGGCGGCGGTAGCGGTGATCATATTGCCGGCTTCCTCCACAGGCATATCCCCGCCGTAGGTCTGGCCGTTGGCAAGAGGGTAGGTGCCGACGTCGTGTGCCGGGAAAGGCTTGGTCCAGCGGCCGCTTTCTGAATAGTAATAGATGTGGTTAAGCAGGTATTCCACGAACTTCGGGTTGTAGCGAAGGAAAATGGGGATGGAAGGGTAGGTCACATCCACGGTGCCGATGGACCCGTTGGAGTTGTTCTCCTTGGACAGCCAGAGGAGATATCCGCCCGGAGCCTGGACGAGCTTGTGGGCGTGGATGCTCTGACGGTACGCAAGTGCGCAGAGCTCGGCATATTTGCGTCCGCCGGCTTTCTCGGCTTCGGCCATAAGGTCGCGGTCGAAGGCTTCGCAGCGTTTGACAAGGGAGGCGTAGTCTCGCTCAGCGGCTGCGAACATATCGAAGATGGTCTTGTCGCCGTTGCGGTTCCAGTAGGGACGGAGGTTCTCGCCGAAGTACTGGATAGAATAGATGTCGTCATATCCGATCAGCACGTGGCCTTCCTTTCCGGCCTCCAGCGGCTGCACGATGGCCATCCGACCCTCGTTGTCGTCACCTTTGCTGACGGTGAAGTCGCTGCCGTCTATGAAAGCCTGGCGCAGCTGCTTGCCGGTGCCGATGCCGGCCTTGCCGCCGGTGGCGCTGAGATAGAACCAGCCCCAGTCTATGCGCAGGTCGTCACCCTTCTTTGCAAGGATGTTCTGCGAAGTGCTGCCGGTCTTCACCCAGACGCGGCCGTCCTTCTCGAAGGCCTCGGAGTGCGAAGACTGGAATGCATTGTCGACAGCCCAGCGGGGTGAGGCCTCGAGGTAGAGTTCGAGGTCGTGCTTTTTGCCGTCTTTTGCAGTCGCCTTATAGCTGATGTAGTTGACGGGGCGTGATATCAGTTCAGGGTCGTCCAGCAGCAGCGGAGCGGTGAATGTGAGTTCCAGCTCCACGGGACCGCAGTTGAAGGCGTAGTAGGTGCGGGTGGCCTGAACGTCGGCATAAAGCTGCTCGGCGGCATTCTCAAGGATGGTGTGCGGCTCGTTCTGGAGCATCAGTCCCATATCGAGATAGGCCAGGCCGCCGGTGTTGACGCAGTAAGCGGCAAGGACGTTCTTTCCTTTGCGGACGATGCCGTCAGCAATGGCGGCGGAAGCATTGGTGTGGCATTCGTGCCCGGTGTCAAGCACCTTTACGCCGTTGATATAGAAGACGGCGTCGTCATCATTGCTGTATGCCAGGTATACGTGCTTGCCGTCGAGATCCTCGGTCACTTCAACCTCGCGGCGCAGCCAAATCTTCTCACTGAGCCAGGGAGTTCTGGAAGTGGGGTTTTCAAGAGTGCCGAAACCGGCGGTGCCTTCCTTCCAGCCTTTGGGATTGTAGTTTTCGGCATACCAATCGCCGGCAGGCTGGCTGTAAGTATAGAATCCCTTCCACGGCTTTTCGGTGGCAGGCGGAACCAGGGCTCCCAGCTCCACTTCTTCCATACCCATAAAGCGGTAAGGGACACCGTCTACCTTAAGAGCGCCGATCAGCGGGAACTCAGCTCCGGTCCAGTGCTTCACGGGGCCGTCGTACAGTTTGTCGTACATACTCCAGGCGCTGGTGTAGGGGTCGATGGAAACAAGGGGATAGGCCGGGGCGCGGAGTTCATTTTTCTCGCGGGGGGCGGTGGTGCAGGAGGTCACGATGGCAAGGATTGCCAGTGCTGCGGAAAGGAGTTTGTTCATAATGATATTAAAAGTGTTATTATTCGGAACCGTAAATGTAAGGCTTATTATCATAATAACAAATTGTTCGAAAATACATATATTTACGGTGCTAAATGAAACGAAGATGGAAGATTTCAAAAGCATTGATCTGGCCTCCTGGGTCAAGGTCGGTGAAGGCGGCAACGGCTCGACCTATGAAGATCCCGCGCGGCCGGAAGTTATTCTGAAAGTCAACAAACCGAGAGTCAACACTCTCGAGACAATCAGTCACGAATACGAAGTGTCAAAGGCTGTAGGCGACCTGGGCCTGCCGACTCCCCGGATGATCGAGATGGTCCGTGTCGGAAACGGCTACGGCATCATTTCCGAACGCATAGTCCACAAGAAATCACTCTCGCGCATCTGCCACGACGAGCCCGGCCGTACTGAGGAAATGGCCAGGGTGCTGTGCGAGGAGGGAAAGAAACTCTTTGCGACGCAATGCCCTGTGGACTTGTTCCCGAGCAGGAAAGAGCAGTTGCTCGGGGCTTTGGACAAAGCCTCTTTCGTGTCGAAGAAGGATATGAAGCTCATAAGGGCCTTTGTTGATACCATTCCCGACAGTGACGGTTGTGTGCACGGGGATTTCCAGACGGGCAATCTCATTTTCTCGTCAGGAAAGTATTACTGGATAGACCTGGACCGCTTCGGTCACGGAGATCCTATGTTCGACATCGGCCACCTGTTCCTGCTTTGTCATTACTATGCGTCCCTGAAGCAGGTGCAGGGTATTTTCCATATGACCTTCGACCAGTTCCAGCGGTTTTGGGACGCCTTCGCCAAGGCCTATACGGGAAAGGATGACCACAGCGGGTTCGACGTGCAGGCGGGCAAGTTCGCTGCGCTGGATATGATTGTGCGCATCCATTTCGAAGCTCCCACCTTCGCCGAGAAAATCTTCTTCGGCATTTACGTCAAAAAAATGGTCAAGGCTTATTACAGGCAATGAAACGTCTGATCTCCTTCCTTGCTGCAATGATTATGAGTTCAGCCCTATATGGTCAGCAGTTCCTTCCGTTGGAGGGAATTGTCAACGTCCGTGACCTGGGCGGATATCCCGTAGGCGACGGCGGCCGCGTACGTGGCGGCGTCCTTTTGCGGTCGGCTCATCTGGCGTATGCCAGCGATTTGGACATACAGTATCTTTCAAGCCTTCCGCTGCGTAAGGTCATTGACCTCCGCAAGGATAACGAAATGATTGGAAAGGAAGACCGTCCTGTGCCGGGAGCCGAATATGTGTCCCTTCCCATAGATGCCAGCGGCAACGTGTCCGCCCAGGCAAGTAAAAAGGAGAAGCGGAAATTCAAACAGAACGGCAAGGAGTTCGATGTCAAAAAGATCATCGTGATGCTGGCCTTCAACAAAAAGGCTCAGGCGGTTGCACGGGATCTGTACCCGACGCTCCTGTTCTATCCTGACTGCCAGCAGCAGTTCGCGCAGATGTTCCGCGAGATCCTTTCGACCGGGAGCGGCGCCGTCCTGTATCACTGTACACAGGGAAAGGACCGCACCGGCATTGCTTCAGCCCTTATTCTTGCTGCTCTTGGAGCTGACAGGGAAACAATAGTAGAGGATTTCGATGCCACCAACCGCGTCTATGAAGAGGATGTGCAAAAGTACAGCCGCCGGGTCCGCCTGCTGGGCGGCAAGGACAGGCAGTTGGCCGTGGTAAAGACTTTCCTCGGGGCCAATACGGACAATTTCATAAAGGCACTGGATGAAATCGATGCCCGTTACGGCTCTATGGATGCCTATCTGAAAGGTCCCATAGGCCTTACCGAGGAGGACATCCTGACTCTGCGCGAACGCTATCTTTCACCGAGATAAGGGTGTAACGGCGGTGTTTTACCGCTCAATGTTCAGCACAAGGTATTCCGACCGCGTACCGACGCGGATTTTCGGTCCCCAGATTCCAAGTCCGGAGCTGACATAGTAGCGTGTGTCTGAGCGTCTGTGATGTCCCCAGGACTTCTCATACATACCATCTGTCACCCACGATATCGGCCAAACCTGCCCCCTGTGTGTATGGCCGCTGAACTGGAAGTCTATGCCGCAGAGTTCCGCTTCTTCAAGGTGGTAGGGCTGGTGGTCCAGAAGGATTGTGAAGCCTTGAGCATCGCCGGCAAGGTCGGCCAGCGGCTTGCGGCTGCGGTTGCTCCTGTCATCCAGTCCGATGACTGTGATGCCTTCGAAAGTGATTACCGAGTCTCTCAGGAGCGTGATGCCCGCATCTGTCAAAAACTTCTCTGCCGCCTTGTCGTTGCTTATGTATTCGTGGTTGCCGAGGACGGCGTAGACA
>JAEEGL012005716.1_pt1 | contig 31029 bp, 31 predicted proteins | sample 9134231 | NCBI WGS metagenome assembly JAEEGL01 (sample SAMN16246548, study PRJNA631951) | gut metagenome | biome: gut microbiome; feature: rumen; material: fiber-attached | host: Bos | place: Iran: Karaj | collected 2018-10
CACTTACTAAAATATAATTTTCTGCAACATTAACTTCAATTATTTCTAGGTTTTGAATAGTTGTAGTTTCAACACCCATATGTCCTGGTAATTTCTTACCCTTAAGTACACGCATTGGCCTCATTGTACCAAGTGAACCTGGTCTTCTATGATAACGAGACCCATGAGCCATTGGTCCTCTAGATTGATTCCAACGTTTGATTACACCTTGAGTTCCATGACCTTTACTTGTACCAGTTACGTCAACATATTCACCTGCAGTAAATACGTCAGCGCTTATTGTGTCTCCTAAGTTATATGAACCTTCAAGGTTTCTAATCTCTTTTAAGTAGCGCTTAGGAGTAGTTTTTGCTTTCTTAGCATGTCCAACACTAGCTTTACTAGCGTTCTTTTCTTTCTTGTCAACTGTAGCTAATTGAATAGCATCATAACCGTCAGTTTCTTTTGTTTTGATTTGAGTTACAATATTTGGTTCAACAGAAACTACAGTAACAGGAACTAATTTTCCATCTTTTGTGAAGACTTGAGTCATTCCGACTTTACGTCCTAAGATTCCTTTCATTTTTTTACCTCCATTATTTTTTTGTTTAAAAATTATTTAATTGTGATTGCTACACCACTTGGGATGTCTAGATGAGCAAGAGCTTCAACAGTTTCTTTTGTTGGGTTCTTAATATCGATAAGTCTCTTATGAGTACGACTTTCGAATTGCTCTCTAGAGTCTTTGTATTTGTGTACAGCTCTAAGTACTGTAACCTTTTCGATTTCAGTAGGTAGAGGAACAGGTCCTACAACAACTCCCCCAGTTCTTTTAACAGTTTCAACTATTTTTCCGCAAGCTTGATCAAGAACTCTATGATCATAAGCTTTTAGAGTAATACGAACTTTGTTACTTGACATTTTCTAATGTCCTCCTTTCGCCTATATCTAGTATAGACTTGCTCCGTAATGAATTACCCGATTATAGAAAAAGTTTTAACAACTCTTCCTAGTGTATCGGCAACCTCACACATCCATGCAGTCATACGTTTATGATTATAGCAATTAATTCCAGTAAAATCAAGCATAAATTTGCATTTTTTTAAATAAAAAAAAGACAATAATTAATTGCCTTTTATTCTTCATCAAATAAAGTTTTTGTTTTTTTCATCTTTTTTGGTGATGTTATGTCTAAATATTTTAAAATTGTTGGTGCTACCATAGTTAAATCACCATTATATAATTTAACTTTAGAGTCCATTATAATGAATGGTACTGAGCTTAAAGTGTTCTTTGTTATGATGTTATTATCACGATCTATTATAGTATCTGCATTAGCATGAGAACCAACAATAATTATTTTATAGAAATTATCTTTTGCTGCTTCAATTAGTTTATCCAAACAAATATCTATTGCTTGTAAGCCATTTATTGTTGCTTGATAATTTCCTGTGTGTCCTATTATATCTGGATTAGCAAAGTTAGCTATTATAAAGTCATAGTCTTTCTCCATGCAGCTTATTACTGCTTTAGCTACTGCTAGTGAATTCATTTCTGGCTTTTTATCATATGTTTCTACTTTATTAGAAGATATTATGTAATTATCACAGTTTTCAATATCAATATATCTAGAGCCATCTAAATAATAAGTAATTGAATCTTCTTTTAAGCTTTCAGCTATACGAGCTTGGGATAAACCTAACTCCCCTAGATATTCACATAGTGTTTCGTCTTCTTTTTCTTCACTAAGAATATTGATAGATTTAACATCTTTAATATTAAACAGTGTGTGTACTTTTAATTTAGTCTTGATTGTTTCGATTTTATCAAATGTTTCATCATTAAAAGCTTGAATTATTTGTTTTACTTCATTTCCCAAATTCATAAATAAGACAACATCGTTATCATCTATAGGCAGAAAATCTTTTGTTTTAATTGGGGGCAAGTATGTATCGTTTAATTTTCTTTCATAACATAGATCAATTATTCTTTTGATACTTGGTGTTGATACACCTTTACCATTCATTAATAAATCGTAATAGTTCTTAGTACGATTATAATCACCATTAATATCTGCCGCATAATATCTGCCACATAGTGTTGATATTTTGATATCTGGGAATTTTGACATTATTTCTTTAATATAATTATATGAACTATAAGCGTTACTATCAATACCATCAGTTATTAAATCTAAGTATATCTTTTTTACATCATTCTTTTGAAGTAAAGTAAGCATTGATTCTAAGTGTTCAATGTGAGATGCAACTCCCCCATCAGAAATAACAGATATTATATGAATACTTTTCCCAGAGTTTTTTAAGTAATCAATCATATCTTTTATCTTTTTACTTGAATTAATAGTTCCTTTATTAAAAGCATCATTAGCGATGTTTAGTTTACTTCTTATCTTTCGGCCACAACCAATTAATTTATGACCAAATTCACTAAATCCACATTGGTCTTTTGGTAAGTTAACGTGAGTACTAGCTGATTTTAATAGACAATGTGGATATTTATTCCATATATTTATAAAATTACTCATTCCAGCGTTTTTGATAGCGTTACCATAGATATCTTCACGCATACCAAATCCGTCGAGAATAATTGTTAATACCTTTTTCATATTTAATTCTCCTATATAAAATATATCACATATGGTATTAAAATACAAAAGACTTTAAGACTTATTAAGTTATTTTTCCGTATTCAACGAATAGCATATTTACGACTGTCAAAATATACTCTTGGTTAGTCGGTGTAGTTTTATCATAGGTCATATATTTGGAAAATATTTTATTATTATATTCATCGTTTGGATTATCCATTGCTGTAGTAATACTAGTACGTATAGCTTTTTCGATTGATACAGTACTTTTATTATATGTTTTAGATAATAAGGGATATAGATTCCTATTAAAATTATCTAACAAATGAGGATTATTAAAAGATTCATAAATGGCTCTTCTTAAATATTGGTAGCCTAATCTATTATCCGATATATTTGTTTTATCGATTATATTAGATATTTCTTGATATAAAGGTATATTTTTTGTTGTTATTTTATTTACTAAATCAATGGAAATAATAAGTGACTCTTTGTTGTAATCACTTTTAAAAATATTAAATAGTTTATATCTATCATCTATATATTTATAACATTCTAATTTATAATCATCTACAATTATGGTTTTATTATAGTAACTCTTATCTTTATATTGATTTAGAATGAATAATTTATCATTAATAGAGTTTTCAAGTAAAATAATATCTATCTTATCATTTATATTATTAAGAAAAGCTTTATAATCCTTTTCCTTATATATAATAGTATTTACATCGTATCTATCTTGAAGGTAAGAGTGAATCTTTGCGGTTTCTTCTTCATTGCACAAAGCTAAAACCGTTATGAATTTCATTATAATCAATCCCTGTACAACGCTCTTCTAGCGTGCCTCATAGTTATATAATAATCGCATTAAAAAAGCAAGTTTTCCTTGCTTATTTTTTGATATATTTTAGGCATCTGGGATATTATCAATTGCTGGTAACCCACCATTGATAATGTATTCTAGAGTTGCTCCACCACCTGTAGATAGGAATGTGAAGTGTTCATCTAAGTTGAATGATTTAACAGCACTTACGCCATCACCACCACCTGCTATTTTAACAGCACTTGAGTTTGCAATAGCAGTTAATAGCTCTCTAGTACCAGTAGCATATTTTGGTTCTTCATATTTACCAGCAGTACCATTTACAAAGATTGTAGCAGATTTAGATAAGATTATCTTATATTTATTAACTGTTTTCATACCAATATCATAGATAATGTCATCTTCTTCTACTGAATCAATATTAACATGATTAATATAATCAGCATTATATGAACGACCTACTATGGCATCAAGTGGAAGTAATATCTTATCTTTATTTTCAACAATAATATTTTTTAATTGTCTCATTACTTCTGGATCTGTAGTTCTTAATGAATCACCTACATTATAACCTAAAGTATAAAGGCATGAGTTAGCTATACCTCCAGTGATAAGCAGGTTATCACATCTAGGTAGTAATGCTTCAATAAGAGCTACTTTGTCTTCTACCTTAGCTCCACCCATCATGATAGTGAATGGATGAGTAGCGTGAAGAACATATTTATCTAACATTTCTACTTCTTTTTGAACTAAGAAACCAATACAACTTGGGATATATTTAGCGACACCATAAGTTGATGCATGTTTACGATGAGCAGAACCAAAGGCATCTAAGCAGAATATATCAGCTAAAGATGACCAATACATAGCTAGTTGGGTATCATTACCACTTTCTAATTTGTCTGGTACATCTTCAAATCTTGTATTTTCAAGAACCATGATTTCGCCTGGTTTCATATCATCTATCTTAGTTTCTAACATAATACTTCTTGTATTAGTTGAGAAGATTACTTTACTAGATACTAATTCTTGAAGGTGCTTAGCTACAGGAGCAAGTGAGTTTTTAGCTTTGTCTTCTTCAGTCTTTACTTTACCAAAGTGAGATAAAATGATTATTTTAGCTCCTTCTTTAATTAAATATTCAATTGTATTAAGTGATTCAACTATTTTACTATCATCTAATATCTTACCGTCTTTTACTGGTACGTTGAAATCACAACGTAGTAATACCTTTTTATTTTTTACATCCATATCTTGGATACGTTTTTTCATAATATCACCTATAATTAATTATAATTAATTTATGTTTTATTAACAAGAATATTTCAAGAAAAATAAGTGTCATTAGACACTTATTATTATATTTTCATTAGTTTTTTAGCTGTACGCATCATTTGAGCAGTATAACCCATTTCATTGTCATACCATGCTATTACTTTAACTAATTGTCCTTCATCAGTATCTAATACAGATGTAGATAAACCATCTACTAAAGCTCCTGTCTTTTTACCAATAATATCACTTGATACGATAGGATCCATAGTTATTTTTAATGTTTCATTTTGATTTTGTTCAAATAAACCATTTAATTCTTCTACAGAAGTATCTCTTTTTAGTTGTAGAGTTACGTCAATAACTGAACCATCAGATACTGGTACACGGAAGGCATTACCATCTAATTTACCATCTATTGAAGGAATTACTTTTCCGATTGCTGAAGCAGCACCTGTTGAAGCAGGTATTATGTTTGCAGCACAAGCACGTCCACGACGAGCTTTGATACCTTTCTTATGTGGAATATCTAATGTGGCTTGGTCATTAGTATAAGCATGAACTGTTGTCATATAACCTTTAACAATACCAATATTATCTTCAATTACTTTTAATACTGGTGCTAAGCAGTTAGTTGTACATGATGCAGCAGAAATAATTTCTTCTGATCCATCTAAGATATCATCATTAACATTATAAACAACTGTTTCTACGTCACCTTTACTTGGAGCTGAGATAATAACTTTTTTAGCTCCAGCTTCGATATGCTTATGAGCATCTTCTTTCTTAGTGAATAAACCAGTACATTCAAAAACTACGTCAACACCTAAGTCTCCCCAAGGAAGGGCAGCTGGATCTTTCTCTGAATATACTTTTATTCTTTTAACGTCGTTGATGATTAGTTCATCTCCTTCGAAGCTGATTTTGTCTTCGTGGAAAGAACGATGATTTGTATCATATTTTAATAAATATGCCAATGTTTCAGCATCAGTTAAATCATTGATTGCTACAACATCAAAATCATTCCCTGTAATCATCTCTCTAAACGCTAGACGGCCGATACGACCAAAACCATTAATAGCAACTTTTATCATTTTAATTCCTCTTTTCTACATATTTTCAAATTTGCTCTTACCAATAAACTCTCTAAGAATTGAATCGTCACTTACATAATCAGATGGAATTGGGAAGAAACATTTTAAAGCATGTATTAGTCTTCTCGCTTCATTATATGCAGGTGATTTACTACTTACAGAGTATAGTAATGGTTCTACGAATACTTTTAATACTCCTACTTCATAGATTAATGAAGTATTAAGTACTTTATTAACTTTATCAATATATGGGAAAATATATTTTTCTTCCCCATCTCTTACTGATGACCAGTAAAGGATTGTTTTACCTACATCAGTAGCACGTGATCTATTATCACGAACTATACGACGAATTAATCGTAAATCAGTAGTTGAAATATAATTATGTCTATCTATATTTAATGGAATAAATGGACTTAAGTATACTTTGTATTTTAATTTAGGTGCTATATCTGGTGTCATAGCATCATTAATACAGTGTAATCCTTCCATTAAGACAATTTGATTTTCTCCTAATTTAACAGGAGGTTTATTATATTCTTTCTTACCTAAAGAGAAGTTATATGTAGGCATTGATATCTTTTTGCCATTTAATAAATCTTTTAGGTGTTTATTTAATAATTTTAAATCTAGACATTCTAGACATTCAAAATCATAATTACCATTTTCATCTTTTGGTGATTCTTCTCTTTCTAAGAAGTAATCATCAACAGATATTACTAATGTATCATATCCTCTACTTCTTAATTGAAGAGCAATCTTCTTAGTTGTTGTTGTTTTACCTGAACTAGAAGGTCCTGCAAACATCATGAATTTTGCTTTTGATTTAATAAAGTCATCTACTAACTCATTTATTTGATTATCAAAATGAGTTTCAGTAACCATTATTAAATCTTCTATCTTACACTCAGATACTTTTTGGTTTATATCAGATAAGTATGGTGTTTCTAATTCTTTTATCCACTTTTTACTATCTTCAAAACATTTAATAATATTTTGATAATGTTTATATTCTGGTAATTTAAATTTTGTACATGGAGATGGGAATAGTAATACTAATTTATTATCTCCTAAGAATATCAAATCATATTTTGATAAACAGCCAGTACTATAAGGCATTTCAAAATAGAAATAGTTAACTACTTTTCTTAATTTGTATATTTTTACTATTTCATTTGTTAAGTTATGAATGTTTTTTGCTTTTTCAGGGGCTTTTACTCTATTGAAATAATTAATTGCTTCATGTTGCTCTACATTTATATCGTAGATTATTTCATCTGCTGCTAGTATTTCATTCATTCTAGTTTTTAGTTTTTTAGCATCGTTTAAAGTGAATTTACGATAACCATCAATAGTAACGTGAATACCATTTGCTATTGAATGATCTATGAATAATTCAAAACGATTTTCGAAAACTTCTTTTAAAGCAACCTCCATTACAAACTCTAATCCATATTTGTTTAATTTGTAACCGTTTGTACTATTTTTATCGATAAATGTTATTTGTGTTGGTCCGTTAATTTTATCATCAAAATTTACTAGCTCATTATCTATTTCTGCACCAACTATTTTTTCTTCCATTTTAGGTTGGTATAACTTAGCTAGTTCGAAAATAGGTGTTCCCTTTTCTACCTCTAGTGTTGAACCGTCTTGAAATGTTACTGTTGCTCTATTTGTTGCCATAACTTACCTCTCTATTCTACACAATAATTATACTATTATTTTTTGTTTTTGTCATAGAAATAAAAAGAAAAGTTATTATTTGTTGTAAATAGTTATTTTTTTAGTTTTTTAGGTATTATGCTATAATTTATAGGACGAAGGGGTATTGTATGAAACAACTAATTAATATTAGAAATTTTATTATATTAATTATAATCCTTTTAATAGGATTGATTTTGTATGCAAATTTTACAATACCACCTTATATAGTTAAAGTTACTGATTCAAATAGTTTATTAGATGAAAGTAAGAAAATAATTAAAATATATACTGGAAATTATTTTTATAAGTTTAATAAAACAACTTATTGCTTAGTTACAAATAAAGGTAATCTACCTAATAAAAAGACTGATGGTTGGATAAAAGCTAATAATGATTTTTGTAGTTTTATTATTGATGATGGTGATTACGATGTTTATGTAATGGATAAATATGGAAATATTAGTGATGTTAATAATAAAAAGATAAATACTCCTAAGAAACCTATTAAAATGGTTGAAGTAGAAATGAATCATGGTACTGTTTATCTTTATAGTGGTAAATCTTTTGTTGTAGCTCCTAAAAATAGTTATAGCGAAGAAATGGTTTGGTCAAGTGATAATAGTGATGTTGCTAGTGTTGATCAAGCTGGTAAAATTACTGGTAATAATTTGGGTGAAACAACAGTAAGAGTTAATATAGGTGAAGATAAATATGCAACTGTTCCTGTTGTTGTTACTAATCTGTTAACAAGACCAGATCCATTTACTAAGAAACCTTATGTTACTTGTAATCAATTTAAGAATAAAGAAACAGCTATGTTAGATAGTATATTAGAATCTAGAATAAATGATGCTGGTTATGGAACAAGAGCTGGAGTTGTTGAAGCTGCGAGATTCTTAACATTAGAATTTGCTTATGAAGTACCATACTTTTATGAGAATGGACGTTTAGAAAATTATGAACCTTTTGCTTATGTAGATGGTGAAGGTAGATATTATCATAAAGGATTATACTTAAGTCCTAAAAAGATAAGTGAATTGAAGGCGACATTTGTTGGTCCAGCTATGTGGGGATGTGAATTACAAAACTATACTGACTGGGGTGGCGTATATGTTACTGGACAGTTCTATCCTAACGGATTCGATTGTTCTGGTTTTGTTACTTGGGCACTTCTAAATGGTGGATTCGATGTTGGTGATATTGGTGCTGGTACTGATCCAAATCATAAAGATTTAACTGATTTAGGTCAAAAGGTTTGGATTACTGATGAGCTTATGAATTCAGGTAGAGTTAAAGTTGGTGATTTAATTGGATTAGATGGTCATATGGCAATCTTATCTGGTTGGGATGATAACTACTACTATATAGCTGAATCATTAAATACAACAGCTGGTGTTGTTATGACAGCTGTACCAAGAAATAATTTAGTTCATAATAGTATTTATAGATATATTATTTTGATGGATGGTTTATATCAATCTGATGGTAATTTAACTACTATGTGGTAATAAAAAAAGAAATCGACTTGATTTCTTTTTTAATTGTATATTTCTAATTTGTTCTTAACAAACCATAAACTTGCAAAGTAAGCTGCTACGGAAACGCCTAGCAAGATTAGCGAGAAGATGAAATCTGCTAGTGCTAGCTCACTAATTGCAGCTAGAAAATCTTTTAAGAAAACGGTTGTAACAAAGTTTATTATTATGGCACTAACAACAAATGAAACAACTGCTAAACCTTTGCCATTTGGGATGATACTCTTTAAAGCAAGGAAAGTTAATGTTGTTAGGGAAGTAGTCGCAATACTTGATGATAACAAAAGAATAAATACTCTGACTAAAACTAGCCATTCATCAAATTCTAATGAATATAGTGCTTCTAAGATTGTTTTAATTAAATTAATATCTAATTTTTTCATTACAACTGCTAAACCTAAAACAAAGATAATTGTATAAAGAAAATTAAATATTATCGCTAAGATATATTTAGCTAGCAGTATTTTATTTGGTGATAACGGAATCATACTTTCTAATAAGAATGTTTTATTTTGATATGAATCCATCGTTCTTTTAGCACCATACATAAATGAAAAAATAAAGGAACCTGAAAGGATTACTGTTATTGGTAGTACCAAATACCACTTAAGTGATGTGTTTTCTGGTGTAATTAATACTAGTAGGTAAACAACTGCTATAACGGCATAGATTAATTTTTTTCTACGAAATTCATCTATTAATTCCCATTTAATGAATTTAAACATTTGTAAACACCTCCAAGTAATATTGTTCTACTTCCTTACCTGATTTGACTATTTCATTTCTTGATGTTTGTACTGCTACATTTCCCTTTTTAAGGAAGATTACATCATCTAAGATTTCTTCAATATCTTTAATTAAGTGAGTAGAAATAATAATTAGATTATCTGGTTTAATACATCTTTTAATTACTGCAAGCATTTCATGTTTAATAACAGGATCTAAGCTACCTAATGGTTCATCTAGTAAATATATAGGAACTTTTCTAGATAGTGTTAAGGCTAAGATTACTTTTTCTTTATTACCTTTTGATAGTTTTTTAATATCATTAGTTGTATCTAGATCTAGTATTTCAGCAAGTTCGTTAAATCTCGTTTCTTCGAAATCTTGGAACATTTCTTTATAATACTTTATAGCATCTTTTACGCTCATGTAATCGTATAAAAATTCTCTATCTGGCATGAAGGAAATATATCTTCTTGTTTCATAACTAGCTTCATGCCCACATATTCTTACTGAACCTTCTTGTTCACGAATGATTCTCATTATTGTTTTAAACAATGTTGTTTTACCACTACCATTTGGTCCTAGAAGACCAATTATTCTTCCTGGATTTAAAGTCAAACTAATATTGTTTAAAGCGATTGTAGAACCATATTTTTTTGTAACATTAGCTAATTCTAAATAGTTTACTTTTTTTGGTTGCTCATTTTCGTTCATTTTTTATTCCTCCGATTATAATTATATTATATTTTTGGAAATATAAAAAGTATAGAGAGCTCTATACTTTATTTTTCTTTAAAACCTTGTCCTGAAACTCTTCCAGCTATTCTTATTATTGTATCCATACCATTTGCTGCACCATAATCATGAGCAATAGCATCAACACTTGTTCCGTGATAATGGCTTGCTCCTGGTGTAAGATATTTCTTTTCTAATAAATTAGCATGGAAATCAATGAATTCACTGATAGAATCAAAACCTGCGTATTTACCTTGGCAGTTTCGAGTTTGTTTACCGTTACCATATGTTTGATTATAGAAACGAACACCACCAATATTATTACATTTTTTAGTTACTTCAGAATCTAACCAACCTGATTCATATGAATATAAACCGATAAGATAGAAAGCATTTACACCATGATTTTTTTCAGCAGCAATTAAATCTTTAGCTATAGGTAAATAAACCTTAGCTTTTCCTTTATATGCTGTACTATTTTTTAGAACATTTATAAATTCTTCTTCGGATAAACCACTTACTTTTGTTACATTATCGGAATCAAAATATTTACCTTTACTATAGATGGTAGCTTCTTTTTCAAATCTTTCGCGAGTATCTGTTGGTCTTTCTACTGGATTGCCAGCAGGTGGTTGATAATTGTTATTGTTTTGGTTATTATTGTTATTTTGATTATTATTGTTGTTGTTGTTATTATTTTGATTATTATTATTTTGACGTTTTTTTACTTCTTCATCAATGTTAATATCTATTGAATAATATTCTGATATATCTTTCTTTTCATCTTCCGCTTTTTGACGTGCTATAAGCATTAAATCTTTACACTCGTCACTACTCGACATACAAGTAGAACAACTAGCGAAAGCAAGTGCTGTTTCTTGATATTTAACATATGTATTAAAGACAAAATCTACTATTGTTGGAATAAAGAAAATAATAAGTGCTGCAATAAATCTTCTTGGTAGTTTACTAGCTACGCTTTTTATTTCATCGTCTTTGGACGATACTACTGCTCTTCCCAAATCTATTGATGTCTTTATGATAATCAAAATAGGTACTAATATTTTTGCAATAGTAATAAATAAATTAATGGTAGAGAATCCTCTTAAGACAGATTCGTTATCACAAAAATTTAAAGCTAATAAATTACTAATCATTCTTATCACTTCTAACTTGTTATTTTGAGCCAGAAAGGTTTCCAGCTATATTAATTATAGAATCTATACCACCAGTATGTCCATAATCTTGTGCTATGGCAGCAACGCTCGTGCCATGATAGCAACTTGAACCTGGTTTAACATAGTTTCTTTCTAGTAAACTTGCTTGATATTCAATAAAATCTCCACGGTTTTGGAATTGTGCCCAACCAGAATGACCTTTACAATCTGTTACCGGATGGCCATTTACATTTTTTTGGTTGTAATATCTTACGCCTCCAAGATTATTACAATCTTTTGCTAAAGCAGAATCTAACCAACCTGATTCAAGAGCATTAACACCCATCAAATAGAATGCATTAATACCATGATTCTTTTCAGCAGCTATCAAATCTTTTACTAATGGTAAGAAAACTTTTCCTTTACCGTAATAAGCTGTGCTTGATTTAAGTATATTAGCTAATTCGGATTCTGATAAACCACTTATCTTAGTTACGTTTTCAGAATCAAAATATTTTCCTCGGAAAACTAAATCATTTTTTATACCAGGATCTGTAGCTTGTTGTTGAGCTCTTTCTCTTCTTCTCTTTTCGCCCTCTTTTTGTAATGCATCGATATCAATATCAATGTAGAAGTTTTCACCTACTTTTTGTTTTTCACTAAGCCACTTTTGATGCGCTATAACAATTAAGTCATCACACTGGCTATCATTTGTTAAACATGTACTACATCCAGCAAAATTGGAAGCTGTTTCTTGATATTTAACTAATGTTTCAAACAGATAATTAATAAGAGTTGGTATAACGAAAATAATTAATGCTGCTATTACTTGTTTAGGTGCTTTATGTGTTACATTTTTTATTTCATCATCTTTAGATGCTATTACTGCTTTACCTAAATCAATTGATAACTTAATTATTATAATTATAGGTACCATTACTTTAGCTATATTGATAAAAACATGTACCATTTTAAAGCCACGTAACATATTTTCGTTATCGCACATTTGTAATGCTAATAAATAATTAAGCATATAAATCACTCCTATTTATTTCTTTCTTTATGTCTCTCCACTAATTTTCTTACTTTTATAAAATAATGGTTAACACCTGATTTACCAATATTATGTCCTGTTTCTGTAGAAATAATATCAGCTAGTTCAGCAAGAGATGTTTCTGGATACATCTCACGATATTTAACTGCTTCAATAGTATTTTCATCTAATAAACCAAGTAAATCATTTTCTTTTAGATATTTAATATCTTCTAACTGTTTCATACCTGTTTTAAATATTTTTTCTTGGTTAGCTATTTCACAGTTATTTAAACGATTAATCATGTTTTTATGATCACGATATATTCTAATATCTTCAAAATAGAATAAACTGTTTGTAGCATTAAACATCTTTATTATATCACTAATGTTTTCAGAGCTCTTGATATATGTCATATAGTGGTTATTTCTTTTTATAACTTTAGAGTTTATATTGAATTCTTTTAGGATATCATTGATGTATAAACAGTCTTTTTTATTGCTTGAAGAAAATTCTAAATGGTAGCCACTAGTAGCTGGATCATTAATACTGCCAGTAGCTAAGAAGGCACCACGTAAGAAAGATATCTTTTCTTCATTATTTTCTAAGAAATAATCTTCAGGTAGAGTCTTTTTACCATTTTTAGTTATATTCAAACTTTCTAGAATGAAATCATATTTTTCACTTATTTCTAAGATATATATTTGTTTTACTCTAAATCTTTTTTGAATACGAACAATAATCTTGATGTTAATACCAAAATTATATTTAAGGTCTTTATAGATACGTCTTGCAACAGAAGCATTCTCCATTGTTAAGATGATTCGATCTTTTTTTATTTGACTGCTAAATCTAATAAAAGAAGCTAGTTCTATTAAAGACTCCATTTTGGATATTTCAAATTTTGTAATTTCTTCTTTTAAACTTGTAGTAAAGCTCATACTACTCGCCTTCCATCAAGTAAGAGAATATTAGGAATGCTGTTTTTAAAGCATCGTGTCTTACATAACCTTCTTCTACTTTAAATAGATTTTCAGAAATTAAATGAACACCCATCTTCTCTAATTTGCTTTCATCTATTTTAACAGCATCTTTGCCTTCTGATTTTGCTAATATTTTCATATTATTAGTTATCTTAGCTTTATTTGCTATTACAACATCGATCATACCTTCGCCAAGATGCTTTTCTATTACTTTGATATGATCACTTACTTTAAAGTTATCTGTTTCTCCAGGTTGTGTTAACATGTTACAGATATACATCTTTTTAGCTTTTGATTTTTTTATATGCTCTTGAATAGAAGGTACTATTAAGTTAGGCATGATACTTGTTAGTAATGAACCTGAACTGAATATAATTAAATCAGCTTTATCGATAGCTTCTAATACCTTTTTGTTAGCATTAATTTGTTTACTATATTTTAAATCAACAATCTTGCTTTTTGATTCAGTGATTTGAGCTTCACCAAATATTTCTTTACCACTTTTAGTAATACCCACTAAATCTACATTGTCTTCTGTTAATGGTAAGATTTTTCCTTTAACATCTAATAGATCACAAAGAATTGGTAGTGAGTGAGCAAAGTCACCGTGTTGATCTAAAAGAGCTGTCATTATTAAATTCTTTATAGAATGGTTTCCTAAGCTGCTATCATCAGGGAATCGATAATTAAATAAATCTTTTACACCTTTAGATTCTGATGACATAGCCATCAATACTTTTGTTAAATCACCAACAGCTGGTGTTGAAAATTCTTCTCTTAATCTTCCTGTACTTGATCCGTTATCAGATACACTGACAACAGCAGTTACATCTAATGGGAATTGCATAATTCCTTTTAATAATTGTGATTGGCCACTTCCGCCACCAAATATAACGATTTTTTTCATTTATATGCCTCCATTTGTAGTTATGATATCACATTATGGTTCATTTTTTAATACTTCAAATAAAAAAAGAAGCTAGGCTTCTTTTTATCCTCTTCCTGACCAAGTCCAACCTTTGGTATTTTTTATACCAGATATTGATTGACTTGATGTAGCTTTGGTATTGGTTTTGAATGTATTCCAACCAGTACGTGATGCTTCAGTAAAGTAATATCCATAAGATATTGCATAGTGTAAGTGAGGTCCACTTGTACATTTATCGTACCACCATGTAGACGAGTCACCACCTACAGTACCTATTACTGTTCCTTTTGTTACATGTTGACCAGCTCTAACATTAATTGATCTTAAGTGAGCCATTTCAACTGTATACTTTTGACCATTTACTAAAGCATGCATGTAAACGATGTTACCACCACAACTATTTTGATATGCTACATAAATAATAGTTCCGGTAGCTGGAGCATATACTGGTGTACCTGGTGTGTTACCGCCTAAATCCATTCCACCATGTGTTGCATTCCAAGCTTGTGTTACACGTCCTTGATTTAATGGTCTAGAGAAAGCTCCAGATCCACCATATTTGGCATAGTAACAGACATCAATATCATCTTGTGGTTGACAACCCGCATCTTCATATATTTTTATTAAGCCTTTTTGAGCTTTAATTTGTTCACCATAATCCAAACCTATTTTAGCTTGTTTATTGATGTATTCATCTAATTCTATTATTTGTTTTTCATATTGACTAATAGAATTTGTTAAAGCAACGTTTTCATCAGCTAAAGATACTTGTAATTCTTGATTTTCAACTATCAATTTTTCTAGTTCAACTAGTTGTTCTGATGTGTCTTCACTTATTCTTTCAATAATTGCTTCTCTTTCAATTAAGTCTGATATAGAATCAGCATCAAATACATAATCTAAATAAATAGATTCTGTATTTGTATATAGGTATTGAAGACTAGCAATTACATTTTCTAATTCTTTTGTTTTTTGTTCGATTGCTTCTTCACTTTCAGTAACTTTTACTTTTGCTTCTTCAACTTTTTCTTCGTTTTCAGCAATTGTATTATTTGCGTTAGCTATGGCATTTCTTTTTGCATCTATTTTTTGAGATGCTTCTCTTGTTAATTGATTTGTTCTTTCTTGGTTTCTCTCTAATTCAGCAACTTTATTTTTATAATCTTGTAGTGTTGTAGCATGAACCTCACCTAGAGGTAAGAAAATTGCTGTAATAAATGAGAAACAAACTATTATTCTTATTACTCTATTCATCATATCTTCAAATATTTCCTTACTGTTCCATAGCTTCCTATCATACCTACTAAAGCTCCTGTTACTAGTAGAGCTCCTGATATGTATAGAGTATATGGCATTGGATTAACCATTTCTAACATATTATAGAATAAATGATGTTCCATCTTGTCATAGATAATTGTATATCCCCAAAGAGTTACTAATATAGGAACAATAGATCCTATAATACCTAGGAATAATCCTTCTATAACAAATGGTAGTTTTACGACAGCGTTGGATGTACCAACTAGTCTCATAATTTCTATCTCACTTCGACGAGCAAAGATTGTTATTTTAATTGTATTCCAAATAAGGAATATTGTTACTAATATCAAGCCAGCAATGATAGCAATTGTTATTTTCTTTACGAAACTAAACAATGGAACCATCTTCTTTGCTACTTCTTTATTATAAGTAACTCTTGAGACATTCTCTATCTCTTCTATTTGTTTTGAAGTATCTTCAATATACTTGATATCTTTTACTGAAACAATGAATTCTGATTCTAGAGGATTGTGATCTGGAGTCCAGCTACTTATTACAGTATACATTGTTGTTCCTTTTTTTGTTTTTTCGAGAGTTTCTTCTTTAACTCTTTCTTTAGATTTATATTCTAGTTCATCACTTTTAATTGTATCGATACTCAATAGTTCACTTTTAATTTTATCAATGTCTGCTTGAGATGCATCTTTGTTCACAAAGACGATTATCGTTAATGTATCAGCTACATCTTTAGTAAATTTCTTTACATTTACTGATACTAACATTGCTAGTGCAACTATCGTTAATGTTATAGTAGTACATGTTATAGATGCAATACTTAAACTATAGTTACGAAAGATACTAAAAAAAGCATTTTTTATATTTCTAAAAAATATTCTAATTAGTTTCATCGGCCATATAACTTCCTTTCAATGTATCGTGTACTATAACACCATGTTCTAAAGTGATAACTCTTTTCTTCATTGAGTTAACAATTTCTTTATCATGAGTAACCATAACTATAGTTGTACCCATTTCTTTGTTAATCTTGTTTATTACTTTAACTATCTCTTTAGATGTTTTAGGGTCTAAGTTTCCAGTAGGCTCGTCACATATAAGAAGTTTTGGTTCATTTACGATAGCTCTTGCTATACAAACTCTTTGTTGTTCACCGCCTGATAATTGATTAGGGAAACTTCTAATTTTATTCTTTAAACCTACTCTTTCAAGGGCTAACATAACTTTTCTTTTAATTATTTTATTCTTAATACCTGAATTTGCTAATGGGAAAGCTACGTTTTCATAAACAGTTAGTTTAGGTAATAGTTTGAAATCTTGGAAGACGATTCCAAGTTTTCTTCTTAGTTTATAAACACGGCTATTATATAATTTAGCAACGTTTATTCCCCCTACCATTACTTGACCTTTTGTAGGTTTTTCTTCTCTATATAACATTTTAATTAATGTTGATTTTCCACATGCAGTTTGTCCTGTAACAAAGACAAATTCGCCTTTATCTATTGATAAAGATAGATCTGCTATAGCTGTAACACCGTTAGGATATACTTTGTAACAATGTTTAATATCAATGAATTTCATATAGACACCACCTTATCACCTTTAATTATAACAAAAAATTCCCATTAAATAAATGGGAATTGCTCTTTTCTCTGTCCACCATACACTTCATAACAGTCACTTATGATGATAAATGCTTCTGGATCGATCTTGGTTATGAGTCCTTTAAACATAAAATATTGTGTTGTTGGTACGACTACCATAACAATGTTTCGACGGGCTTTTGTGTAGCCTCCTTCGGTTTTTAGTAGTGTATAACCAGTTTCTAAATCTTTAATTGCATCGATTACTTCATTAATTTTATCTGTGTGAATATGGAACATTTTACTATCGGAAATACCTATCATAATTTTGTCAACTAAATAGCTATTTATGACAATTATTATAACTGCGTAAACTGTCTTTGATAAACCAAAGAAGAAACCACCTGAGAAGATTACTACAAAATTACAAATAAATGATGCTGTTCCTCTAGGCATTTTCATATGTTTACTCATTATTTCTATCAGAATATCCATACCACCTGTTGAATATCCAGAACGATATATAACACCATTGGATACACCAAAGATTAAACCACTTATAAGGACAATTAATAAAAAGTTATCTAATTCTATCATAGGAGCTACATTGGCACAGAAAGGTGCCGTTAGGAAAACAAATAATGGGTATAGTAGCGATCCTATTATTGCTTTTCTTGTACTTCGCATTCCTAATACTATAAAACTTAAAATAACAAAGAACACGTTAAAAAGAAAGATGAATAAAGATGGTGTAATACCTGTTATTTCATTCATAATGATAGATATACCACTTGTTCCACCTATTACTAAATCATAATGTAATAAAAATATATTGTAATTAACAGCTAAGCAAAAGATACCTAAAACGGCTAGTATCATTCTTATCCAAAAGCTTTTGTTCTTAGCTTCATTGATTAATTCTTTAACATCAGCCATCGTCTCACGTCCTATGCTATATAAATTATACTATATTTTTTGAATTTAGTAAGACAAAAAAAATATTTTAGAAGTAATAACTAAAATATTTCTTTTCATTACCAAGTGTTGTTTTGTCTCCATGGCCTGGATACAAAGTAATATCATCGGGATATTTGCTGATCATTTCTAAACTTTCTTGCATGTCTTTAATACTTCCACCTAAATCTGTACGACCAATTCCTCTTTCGAAGATAAAATCGCCACAGAACATTACTTTAGCTTTTTTAAAATAGAAAGTTTTTGAATCATTTGTATGACCAGGTGTTTTTATTGTTTCAAATTTAAATTTTTTACTGTTAATCTTATTTATTTCTAAATCATAATAACTAATAACTTCTTCTAATGCACCTATGTGATCAAAATGGAAATGTGTTACTAAGCAACCTACGACATTTTTTCCTTTTAAATATTCTTTAATCCTTGGAAAATCAGCTCCAGGATCAACTATAACATATTCATCATCTATATTAATAATATAACAGTTGGTATCTAAGTCACCAACCACTAATTTTTCTACGTTCATATGGGACCTCCTCTTTACATTCTATTATAAATAAAGATTTTTGTAAAACAAATAATATGTTATAATCTAAGTAGAATTGGGTGATTGTTAATGGAAATATTATATGCTTTTCTATTTGTTATTATAATTTTTGGATCTTTAGGTATTCTTTATGTTTATCAATTTAACAAATTAATGCACTCTAAAACAAAGATAGATCAAGCTGAATATTTAATAGATGAAGCTTTAAGAAATAAATATGATTTATTGTTAAGAGTTGATACATATTTACAAAAAGAATTAAAATCTAATAAGCCTTATTTTAATGGTTTGGAAGCTATTAAAGAAGAAGATATTAGTAACTTTGATTTAGATAGAAAAATTAAAGAATATGTTAATTTATGGATGCAAATAAAAGTAGATAATATTGTATTATCTGAATCTAAAGATTTTAAAGAATTATTAAATGAAAATAAGAAGATAGATGAGAAATTACAATCCGCTAAAATGTATTACAACAAATATACTGGTGAATTGAATGATTTAGTTAGATCATTCCCTTCTAATATAGTTGCTAGAATGCATGGAATTGATATTAAAACTTTCTTCGATGGTAAAAACATGGAAGACGAAATTATTGATGATTTCAAATTATAGTAAATAAAAACTAGGATTTAATCCTAGTTTTTTTATTTAGAATTTCATGCTGGGAGTTGAATCATCTTGTGATAATATGTCAACTCCTCCAACTTCAATAAAGTTTTTATTATATTCTCTATATACATCTAACATACCGTTTGGGTTACCTTTAGCGATATATGTTTGCATTTTTCTTACAATTTCTCTGAAATTAGGGTCTCTTAAGTATTCTTGGGCTTTTAATAATAGTTCTCTAGATTCAATTTTAAAAGGGGATACACCATTTTTTTCATTTACTAAATGTTTATTTAATATTTCTAAGTATTGATATAAATCAAAACGTGTTTTTGCTAAATGAGTAAGTCCTGCTTCTAATAATTTATCAAAATGATAGTCAGGAAGTTTTTGATACAAAGAATAAAATGCTCTTAGTAACCTTTCTACATCTGTAAAATATAAATCTTCTGGGACAGAACTATCCAGTTTTATTTTGTATTCACCTGTACCTCTAAGTATTTTTTTGAAAAAATCTTCATCTTCCAATGATAATAATAATAAGAATTCTACTTCATTGATTTCATTATTATTTCTCATTCCATATATTTCTGGTCTTGTTAATTTGTTTGTAATTATCTTATCTAAGTTCATATTTATCTTCCCTTCTATAATTTACCTGCTGATACACCATTATTTGGATCAGCATATGAATTTGGACTTGTTTGTTGGAATTCTAAACCTGTTTGTTGTTCATTTAACATTTCGTTGGAACCTCCAGCTGTTTGCATTCCTGGTATGTAATAAGCATTTGCTCCTTCATCTGTTGGAATACTAGCTCTTAATGATTCTGGAGTGGCTGTAGATTGTACTAAATAAGCACCTTCAGATGATAAATAACCTTGAGGAAATCCTAATTCCTGTTCTAATATTGCCATATCTATATTATAACTACTACTGTTTCCTTGCAATATGTTATCAACATCTGCTGATGTAATCGTTCGCCCTGTTGCTCTGGTTAATGAGGCAATTAATTTTGCTTCTGAGATAACGTAATAACCTTCTACCCTACCAAGAGATCCTTTTCCTAAAGTATATCCTTCAAATACGCCAGTTGTTTGGACGTTAAATACTCTTCCGCTTGTACCATTAGGTACCATTTCATGAAGGACTGCCTCATATCTTGCTTCATCTAATACTTCTTCTAAGTATAGTCTATATAATTCAGAAGCTTTTATTTCTGCTGAAGTTGATTTTTCTGTTATTCCGTAAACTCTTCTCAATTCTGCTTTATCTATAACCATATATTCTACGGCTTTAGCAATGTCTTTAATTTCTCCTCTTCTTACTCGTTCCATCAAAATTTCTTCTGCTCTTATGCATTCTTCAATTGATCTAATATATAAAGTACTTGAATCTATTTTAATTGGGTTATCTATGATGTATTGTTCTATTTCCTGAGCAACATCATAAGCTGTTTGTGTTCTAGCAACTCTTTTTTGGATTTCCTGAGCAAGTCTATAGTAGTCTATTCCTTCTCTTTGCATAAAAGTTTTTGGTTCAAGAATGCCGGTCAAACCATATCCTGCTATTATATTTTTTATTAAATCAATTCTTGCATCCCAATAAGCATTTGATAAATTGAATTCATATACTGCTTGTTGCCATCTGTCTAATGTTTCTGAGAATTGACCACTAGTGATTTCATTCATGTATCTTTCTAATTCTGTTTCGCTCATATTCATTAAATCTGGATTTTCTCTGTATGCAGTAAATAAGCTTGCCAGTTGTTCAATACTAATGCCACCTTTACCTGCAGAATAATCTAGAATGCTTTCAGCTACTAATATATTGTTTGTTTCTACACAATAATCGAATAATAAACCCATTGTTTTACTATCTAATTGACTTAAGAAATGTGGATCAGTTATAGCAACATTATTTAGAATAACAGATAGTATATTCTTTTTAATAGCGCTGTTATTATCCATTTCTAATATTTTAGTCATTATCTCGCTACTTATGATTTTACCATCAGCTGTTGCTGATATACCTGCTAGCATTTCTGATAAAGAATTATATTCTGAATCTCCCCAGTATACTATTGAATCACCTATCTTAAACGCTAACTTTTGACCACCTTGCATCATTCCAGAAACAACCATACCTTGTAACATCGCATATAGGGAGTTACCCATTGTTTCTGTTACATCAATACTTTCACCTAATAATGCACATCTTAAGCCAGCACCAATCCATTCCTGTAAGAATTCTTCTACACCTTCTTTTGCGCAGTTCTTTAAGAATGATTCTCCTAGGTTAGATAATCCTGGAATACCACCGAGAATTCTTTCAAATGCGACTTCTGATAGTCCACTAGCTAGTCCATATAGGTAAGCTCTCCAACCAAATACTCCACTTTGTTTAGCATCTTCTATACTATTTCCAGCTATTGATAAACCGAATGTAATTGAAGATAAGGCAGCTGCAACTGGTTTACCAAGTACTGGTATAAACGATATAGCTGCTGGTATCCACATGTTACCAATAGATTGCCAACTCTGGTAATTAAATTTTAAGAATTCTCGTTCAGCTGCACTTAGTTTATTATTGTATTTATTGGAATTCGCTAAAATTCCAATTTTATACATCATTTCATATTCAAATGGACTAATTACTCCATCCGATGTGAATAAGTCTTTAAATCCATCGAAGAAGTTTCTTGTTCCATCTATAAAACCAACTCCTGAAGAATAGAAATAGTCTAATACATCTAAACCATTTTCATTTAGAGTTTCCATATAAGAAACTGCTCTTCGCATACCGATTCTTTGATTTATTAAGTCTTGCATTGCTTCTAAATATTGATCGGCTTTGGCTTTACCATCATGGTCAATAATATATACATATACAGCCAATTCTTCTTGGCTTAAGTTTTCTTTTAAATAATCTGATATTGATTTATCGTTTAAATAATCTCTGTTGGAATATGAACTAAAATCAGGATTCTCTACTACATGTGTATATGGTAGTAGTTTTTCGAATTGTTTTAATTGATATACCTGAGTAGAAATCGAATTAATATTAGTTTGTAATTCAATTGCTTCAGCAGTTTGTTCTTTTAAGGCTTCTATTAAACGATAAGGATCATTTAATGGATCGATGACACTGTTTATTCTATACATTTCAGTAAATTTATCTACGATAAAATCCCTGTCTACTTCATTTTTTGAAGGGGCATATATATTAATATCAAAATCGTGACAGGCAATATACATTCTGAAGAGCATACTATTTTCTTCTTCAGATGCTGGTCCGTATATTTTATCAAACCCACACTCTTCCCAACTTGCTCCATTTAGATATTTATCAAATCTATTTAATAAATCATATTTTTCTATTGCTTCCATTGCTCGGCATGTGTATTCTAGGTCTAAATAATTATCATTAAGTGCTCCTAGCATAGCAGATGTTTTTGTACCAGCTGCACCTATTAACCTTGGAATATCTAATACAGAAAGAAGTCCTAGCATGTATCGAACTTGTTGTGGATTTGCATACTGTATTCCTTTTCCATATTTTTTTTCAAACTCTGACTCTAAATCCTTTTTTATTGCTTCCCATGCGGTGATAGTATTCCTTAACATATCCAATCTTTCTTCTAGAGAAAGATTTGTTCCTTCAACAATGGTTGCTTCAATTTGAGTAAATGTTGCTCCTACGCCCTCTTCGAACATAGACATATCAAATACATTTCCTGCTTCAGTTGCATCGTATTGAGATATTGCCGAAGCAATTGCATTGGAAATTACTCCAAAGTCATTACCAATTGTTGATAATGATGAATCAACTATTCCAGAAGATACTTCCCCGGCTAAATCGCCTGAAAGACATGCAAAACCAGATGATATTATTCCTTTTATACTTGCAATATCATCTTTATATGAGTCTAAATCCGCTATGATTCCATTAAAAAGATCACGATCTAAATCTACTATGTCGTTGGCCATATTATCAACTCTCTATCGCTTTAATTGTTTTTCTCTGCTTCTCTTTTTTTACGTTCTTCTTCTTCTAACGCAGCATCTAATTCGGCTGCTTTTGCACTAATACTTGTTTGAAGACTAGATATTGTAGAAATAACTGTATCAATCTTATTTTTTATAGGCGCACATGATTTAGAAACGCCTTCTGCTACCACGTCTTGATTATCTTTAAGTCTGTTAATTGTAGCTTCTTGATTGGCTTTTAAAGCATTCAATTTAGAAATTGCACTATCTAAATACTCATTGCAAGCTGCTGCTTGGCTACTATATACGCCCATTTTATTTCCTCCTTAAAAAGAAAAAAGCAATCTCTTGCTTTTTTATTCGTCGAATAATTCTGTTGATAGGTATTCCTCTGCTGTTTGTTTTACGTCAGCATTTTGTTTTTCATATATTTTTGCTACACCTTCAAAATAATTAGCAAGATTTGTTAAGTTTTCATTTGTTCCCTTTTTAGCATTCTCTGCAAAATTATTCATTTTATTTCTAAACTCTGTTGCTGATTCTGAATCGTATGCAGCTTTGCTGTCTTCAACTCTTGTTCTTGCTGTTTCTATCATTACTACTAGTTTATTTGTTTCATCTATTAAGTTCTTACTTAATTCTCTTATTGAAGCACTGTCAACTCTTACGCCATTTCCGTCCATAACTACGCAGCATCCTTTCTTTGATAAATTTCTGTTTCAAATTTATCTTGGATCTTGTGACTTGTATCTTTATATGATCCTGCTACTCCTTTTAGGAATTGACCATATTGTTTAACACCTTGTGTTACTTTACCCATTTCAGTCATAAACTCATCAAAACCCTTTAGAGAAGACTCAGCATCTGCACCTTCCCAGTTTACTTGTTTTCTTAAATTTTGAATTTTTTCAATTTGATTTTGTATATCAGTTGTTGAATAATTTATTAGATCGTCTCCAATACCATCTAGTTGGTTCCATTCAACATAAGTATCTGTATTTTCCATGTAATCTAAATCCGCCATTTTATTCACATCCTATCATATAATTTAATTATAAGTGATATGAATAATCAAGTCAATTAATTAGATTTTTCTTTACATTTTAGCTATTTATATTCCAATCTATTTCTTTTAGATTATTCTTCTTTAAGAAGTTATTTGTTTTGGAAAATGGTTTGCTTCCAAAGAATCCATTATAAGCTGATAATGGTGATGGATGAGCAGATTTTATTATTAAATGTTTTGGATTAGTAATATATTTAGCTTTTTCTTTAGCGAAGTTCCCCCATAATATAAATACTATTGGTTCTTCTTTTTGATTTAATAGTTTTATTATATAGTCAGTTAATAACTCCCAACCTTTTCCACGATGGGATGCTGCTTTATCCTTTTCTACTGTTAAAACGGCGTTAAGAAGTAAAACTCCTTCTTCAGCCCATTTAGTTAAATCTCCTTTTTTGGCAATAGGAATTCCTAAATCATCATTTAATTCTTTATATATATTTTGAAGTGATGGTGGTAATTTAATTCCTTCTTGAACAGAAAATGATAAACCATGTGCTTCACCTACTCCATGATATGGATCTTGACCAACTATTACTACTTTAACATTTTTATAAGGAGTTAGTTTTAAGGCATTAAATATTAAATCTTTCGGAGGAAAGATTGTTTTATTGCTATATTCATTTTCAATTCCTTTATAAAATTTATTAAAGCCAGGACTGTTCCATATAAGACTTAATTTTTCATCCCAATCGTTACCAATCATTTTAATCACCAATTCTTATTATAAAAAATAAGTTAATGATTGTCATTAACTTATTTAATTTCGTTTATTACTTCACTTAGTTTTAAATGAAAATCACTTATTGAATTTTGAATAGAATTTGTTAAAACTAGTATTGCTTCAGCAAAATCTTCTTCAGAGTAATGCCCTTGTTCAATATCATTTAATTCTTCATTTATTAATAATTCATTTTCAGCATTTATTTCTCTGCAAAGTGTGTGAGTAGCTACTGCTAACATTTTTAATTGATCAAAAGCTATTTGTTGTTTTTGTTTTAATGGTAATTTTTTGTAGTTTTCTACATACTTGTTAAATTCTTCTCTCATATTATCACCTATTAATATAGCCTTTTTGCAAACGCAACATCTTCATCTGTTACATTTTGTTTTTCAATTAACTTTGTTAGTTTTTTATATGAACTAGCACCTGCTAATGCTTGTTTTAATTTGCTCATTCCGAAGAATCTTTCTTCTGCTTTTTGAGCTTCATCCATGAATTCACTTTTTTTCTTAGCTACGCCTGGTTGAATTTCAAGCTTTGTAATATTGTATGGATTAAATATTAATTCTTCATTGAAGAAGTCATTAGCAATCATTGCACTTTGAACATTCATCATTCTTACTGCACGATTTTGTTCTTCTAATGGCATATTTGTATCATAATCAACTTTGAAATGAATTTTTCTTTTTATAACTTCTATAAAGCAACTTTGAAGGATTTCCATTTTTCTTCTTTGTTCTTTTTCAGCTATTTCTCTTTGTTGCCCTGATAACTCTTCATTTGAATTATTATTCTTTGAATCTCTTTTTATCTCTTTATAAAGTTCAACAATTTCTTCTACTGTCATGTATTGAGTAGCTGTCCTTAGTAACTCATCGAAAGCTAAAGTTGTATTTTCAACGTTTAAATGATGGAATTCTTCTTTTACTCTTGAGCCCATTTTTTTATTAATAGCATTTACTATATCTTTTTGAGTTACTATTCTTGGAGCTTCATCCATAATATTAAATACTTTTTTATATTCATATCCATATTTAATAATATGTTCTTTAATAGCTTCTTTTTCTTCTGCACTTAAACTTGCATAATATTTCATAAACATATCATATGCTTGTTGATATAATGCTAAGCTATTATCAACGTGTAATTTACGGAATAATTCATTTGAATTCTTTTTACTATCTTCTGTAGTGCCATAACCAAATTGATGTTCCATGCGATAAACTGTAACTTTATAACAATCTAGAGCTAATCCCATTAAATCATTTACTCTTGGATTTATTCCACTAGGTAGTTTTTTTGTTATTTTATTCATTTGAGCATATTCATTAGATATTTGATTCATTTCTATGGCATTGCTGACAATATCTGCAAAAACAAATGGAAATTGTCCTTCGTAGACTTCTCTAATTTCTTCTTTTAAATCATAAGATAATCCTCTCTCATACGCATTTGGATTCTCTTGAAGCATTTTAAGAAGGCTTTCATTAACTTCTTTTTGTTGAGCGTCTGGAGAATATTTTGAAGAATACAATTTATGGGTTGGTTCTTTTGATTGAGAACCATTGTATTTGCTTTTTGGTTGTTCAACAAGTGTTGCTATTGGTTGCTCTGGAATTGGTTTTTCTTGAACTTGTGGAGCTTTTTGATTTTCCATTTGTTCTTGTTCTATCAATTTTATACGCCAATAACATGAAAGATATTCATCTAAATATTTTAATGCTGTTCCTTTTAAGTCTTCAGCAAATTGAACTGATAACATTATTGATTCTTCTGGTGCTGATCCTAGATTCTTTTTTTTGAAATCTCTTCTTATTATTTGTTCTAATTTAACTGGAGAAACTAACTCTTGTTCAGGTAAGCCATTAAATGCATTTTTTAGTTTGTTCTTTATTTTTAATTTTTCTTCATATGATTCCGTTGCTTTTATTTGAAAGTATAGTTTTATTATATTTTTTTCTTGACGATTGTTTTTATAGGTCATGTGTTCAGTAGCTAATCTAAATAGATATATAGCTTTAGTTGCTTTTTTCTTTTCGTCACTTATTCTACTATCATAATTTTCCATAATTACACCAACTATTCTACGATCTCATTTATTTCAACAAAATTTTCATTTGGCCATAAATCAGTAAATTCACCAACTATGTATTTGCCATCTTTTATTTCTAAAGTGAATGATATTATGTAATTGTATTTTCCTTCTGCATCTGGTTCTCCTACTTGTGGTTGATATAAACATGTTGTTTCATTAGCAGGATTTGAACTCTCTTTGCATTTAAATTGTCCTGTTAAAGTATAGTATATTTCGTTTGGCTTATCTTGGAAGTAACCTGCTTTTTTTACTATTGTAGATCTATATTCAATCATGCTTGGTTTTAATAAGCCTTTTTCAATTAATTTTTCATCTGCTGCATCGATTATTTGGTCACTTAAAGATTGTTCCCTCGGTGCTGGTTCTTTAGTTGGTTCTTCTTTTTTAGTTTCCTTTTTTTGCTCTGTTTTAGTATTTTCATTAGTTGGTTCTCCTTGCTTATCGTTATAGAAACTCTTACCTAGTAAGAATGAACCTATACAAATACAAGCAATAAATAATAGTAGTAATACTATCAGTAAGCCATTAGGTTTTCTAGATACTGGTTTATTTAGCATTGTTAGGTCTTTTTGTTCTTCCATTTCTATTCTCCTATTCTTCTTTTATTATAGCATAATAAAAGGAATAATAGTTTTATTATTCCTTATTTATGATACGATTCATTATTTAGTATTTTAAATGAACGATATATTTGTTCTAATAGAATTCCTCTAAATAAACCATGAGGGAAGGTTAGTTTGGAGAATGATAAACGAAGATTAGATTTGTTTTTAATATCTTCATGTAAACCATAACTACTTCCTATAATAAAAGTAATAGTTCCTTTTTCCATAAAAGCATTATCAATAACTTTAGATAATGATACGGAATCATACTCTTTACCATCGATATCTAATGATATTATGTAATCTTGATTAGATATATGTTTTAAGATATTATCTCTTTCTTCCTCAAGATTATTTGTATCTTTTAGTTCTATTATTTCTATTTTATGGTATTTTGATATTCTTGTTTTATAATCTTCTATTAATTCATTAAGATATGTTTCTTTTATTTTACCTAAACAAATTATTTTTATCATATTTCTATTAGTTCACTTCTTTCTTTTTGAGTGGCATAAGTAATGTTTTTTAAGTCAAAATCAACTTCATATTCAGAAAATATTTCTTTTATTGTTTCTAGTGCTTTATCTGGTGTGTTATTTTTTTGACTTAAATGTGTTAGGATTATTTTTTTGGTTTTATCACCTATTAATTTAGATAGGTAGATAGAACTATCTTTATTAGATAAATGACCATAAGGACCAATAACACGATCTTTTAACCATTTAGGATATGGACCATTTAAAAGCATTTCTATATCGTGATTGCTTTCAAACAAGTATACTTCCTTATTAGATAAAGTTTTAAAGTATTTTTGGTTTATATAGCCAGTATCTGTTAAGTAAACAATACTTTTTTGACCACTAGTAACGATGAAACTACGAGAATCTGTTGTATCATGTGATGTTTTTATAATATCAATTGTCGTTCCATCTAATTCTATTTTTTTATCGTATAGAAGAATATTGTCATATTCTTGTAAACAGGCTATTTCAGAGTACATTTGTGGGCTTAGACATATAGTTGCTTTATACTTTTTTATAAAATTATTTAAAGCTTTTATATGGTCATCATGAACATGGGTAATTAATACGTAATCTATATCGTCTATAGAAACAGAAAGCTCAGAAAGCTTTTCTTTTATGTATTTAACAGTTGTGCCAAGATCTAGTAGTATTTTGTATTTATCTGTTTCTACATATGTTACATTTCCTTCTGAGCCACTTGCTAAGACACATGTCTTCATTATTTCCATAATCTTAATGGGTCTAATGAGTAGCCACCATTATATGGTCTACCATAGAATAAACCAAAGTGTAAGTGAGTACCTGTTGCTGTACCTGAACGACCCATTGCACCAATTACTTGACCACGAGCTACGTATTGTCCAACACCAACATAGATTGATGAAAGGTGGGCATATACTGTGCAGTAACCATTAGCATGTTCTATAACAACGTTATATCCTGCTGATGAACCTACCATTCCACCATATTGGGCATTTATTACGACACCATCTAGTGATGCATAAATTGGTGAACCATAACCTGTACCTGAAATATCTATACCATCATGTAATGCTCCCCAACGATAACCATAAAATGATGTAAGCATGTATGGAGAGTTTGTTGGCCAGCCCCATGTATCGCCGGTATCAACATATGTACCATAACTACGTGGGATAACTGGAGGAACATATTTTTGTTTTGTACCTTTTACTACAATTTCATTTTGTGCTGGTTTGATAACTACTGGTTCTCCTACGAAAACGGCACCAGAGTTTTGATCACCATTTACAAATTGAACTAGTTTTGTTTCTCTTTGAACACCTTTTATTCCTTCTTGTTTAGTGAAACGATAATCAGAATATTGTGAACTATCTTCTTCATATAATGTTTGGAACAAGATTTCAGCATCTTCTACTATTGTTTCTTCATATACTAGTGTAACAATAGGATTAATTAAGGCTACGTTTAATTGTTGTCCTATAGCTAAGATAGAATTTTCTGATTTTAATTGATTGTTATTAGCTAATATTAACTCTGTTGTATTTAATTTATGATCTAGAGCAATTGAAGATATTGTATCTCCTTGTTCTACTGTATATAATTGTTCTTCATTATTGTTTCCAAACAATAAATATCTTGTTAATTCATTAGGATCTGTATATATTTTTTCATTAACACCTATAAGTGATTCTTTTACGCTAATGTTTTCTTCAAAGAACATATTATTGATAGTATAACCAGTTTCTACTATTTCTGGTTGAGTACCCTCTTGATATTGTTTAAATCTTTCTTCACCTATGAATGTTTTTACATACATTTCCATAGCTTGTTTAAATACTTCTTGATCAAGAACATAAATATATATTGGTTCTTTTCCTTCTTCTTTACTTTTAATAGTAATAGTATAACCTTTAATAGTAAATTCTTTATCATCCTTAATAGAATCATAAATATTTTCAGTTGTAGTTAATTCTTTATCATAAGTATTTAATCTAATTATTTTAAATCCTTTTGGCGGATATACTTGATCTACTTTATATTGTTCTTTTATTTCTACCTGTTCTTTATTAATCATTGAATACAAGTCTTGTTTAGATGTAATAAGTCCGATTTTTTCACCATCTAAGTATACTTGATAGATAGGTGTAGCATCAGCATATTCTTCTGATTCATAAAAACAAAAGAACATCAATACGCCTAGTAAGATTGTTACTAGACAGCTGAGTATTAATCCTTTTTTATTCTTCATATACTTCTCCTTTTTCTGAAGCTAGATAATTCCTAAAATTACTCATATTTAATTCGAATAATAATTGGAATTTACCAGTAGAACCTTTACGATGCTTAGCAACAATTATATCTGCTACAACGTTCTTTTGAGAATCAATTTGTTCTTTGGCTTTATAGTAATCATTACGGTGAATGAATAGTACTAAGTCAGCATCTTGTTCGATTGATCCTGATTCACGCAAGTCA
>JAEEGL010066353.1_pt1 | contig 31028 bp, 29 predicted proteins | sample 9134231 | NCBI WGS metagenome assembly JAEEGL01 (sample SAMN16246548, study PRJNA631951) | gut metagenome | biome: gut microbiome; feature: rumen; material: fiber-attached | host: Bos | place: Iran: Karaj | collected 2018-10
AAGCGTGAGGTCGGAGGTTCAAGTCCCCCCAGGCCCACCATTTTTTATGGCCCGTTGGTGAAGCGGTTAACACATATGCCTTTCACGCATACATTCATGGGTTCAAATCCCGTACGGGTCACCATTTAAAAATTAACTACTCTATTGAGTAGTTTTTTTGTTGCATAAAAAAAGAATATTTATTTTCTATTAAATATTCTTTTAACTAATCTTTTAATATATGTTTCCTTTTTTACTGGTTCTAAAACAGATACTTCTTCAGTTTGTTCTTCTTGTAAAGTTTCTTCATAAGGTTTAAACTCAAATGAAATAATAAAGTATTTCTCATCTTCAGACAAAGAGTTACTTGTTTGATAATCTCCAACCAATGGATTGTTTTTAGCAGTTTCCATTAAAGCTATAGACATTCCCATTTGTACAAATGAAACAGGTATTTGTTCATCTCTTCTAAGTCTTTCTCCATCCAAACGATATAATAATATTTGGTTAGGTTCTAAACCTGCTTTAATTTCATATGTAGAGTCCCCAGAGAAAGAAAATCCTTCACTATCAGGTACTACAGGAAATGAATATTTAACATGACCTTGCTTAAACCATAAAAACTCTCTAGCACTATTAAACTTATAATCTAATAGTTCATGCTTTTGATACAACTCTTGTTTTTTATCTTCGTTATTAGTAGCATTAAACTCGTCTATAACAGCATTTAATTCGCCAATAATACTTTTACACTTTCCAATAATTTCTTCTTCAGTCAAGTCTTTAAAGCTACGATAATCGATAATCCAATCTTGTTTTTTAAAAAACTCTACTTCACTAGGATCTGTAAATCTAACAAACTCATCTCTATTATCTCCATTAATGATTACGATATCAGAAAAGAAATCGTCCATTAAGGCAGCTGGAAATGAAGTACAATTATGTGTAACATACATCATATCGCTTTTTTGAACATAAACAACTTCTTGATCATTTTCTCTATTAATTATTTTCATAAAAATCCCCCCTGCGAAATATACTCTATCATAAATCAAAAAAATATCAATAATTATTTAAAATTATTGATATCACCATCTAGAATTATTGGTTTGAAACTTTTAATCTCATCTAATAGCATGTTATCAGGAAAACCATTCATCATATAGATCTTTTTATTATCCATAAAAGCATGATACATCTCTAAGAAAGTCGAAGCGCCAATATAATTATGTAACTCTACTCCATTTTTAACTTTATTATAATTTAAAACTAATATAGCATCACATTCTTTTATTTTATCAATGCTTTCCTGAAACATATCTCTAAAGAATTTAGAATATTCTTCCTCAGATGCATCATCACTTAATTCATATGTATTTTCTAAATACCCATTAGGATAAATAACTTCGTAACCATGATCAAGTAAATATTTACTAATCTCCTCTACTTTATCATAAAAAGAAGTTGAACAACATATCATAATCTTCATAATTACACCTCAAACATATTATAACAAAAAAAGTCGATAATTCGACTTTTTTATATATTCATTTGTGGTAATATTACCCATGCATTATGTACCATAAATACAAATACAACAATAGCAACTAATGTAATTACGGATAAATTAATAACATGATAGAATATTTGAACATTAACATTCTTAAATTTCAAAACATTATTCATACCTATTAATATCGTAATAAGCGTCGCCAAAAACGAGAATATCAGCACACCTAGAGCTAAATATCCACTAAAGATCATTGCAACCGGATAAACTACAATTGTTCCAACTATTAAAGGAATCATTCCTAAATTACTTACAATTAAATAGGTAGCGAAATGAACTCCCTTACTATTGATAAATGAAGATGCATAATACATTATTGCGACTAACAACACTCCACCAATAGAAAGTGAAACAGAAATAATAATAAATTCTAAATAATTACTTAATTCAAATATTTTACCAGGATTAAAAATCAATTTATAAGAATCAGTCAAAGATACATACGTTCTATCAAATGATCCTACCACTACTCTCATAGCAATACAAATAATTAAAAATAACAATGATAGCCATAACATAATTGAAAAAGCTTTATTCATCTCTTTAAATTTTTTAGAATTATTAATCATTGTAGTACCAGGTTTCACAACCATTCCAAATATTATTCCTAACGCTGCAAATACATTTGCTTTAACATCTTTTTGTTCTCCAATTTCTTCAACATTTTGATGTTTCTCTATTTCCGTCAAAATAGGATTAACAGGAACTGGATTAGAACCATTATCTAAAGGATTAGCGTCAACAGGAACAGTTTCTTCCTTTTTCTCTTCTTTTTCTTCTTCTTTAGGTACATTCGCTCCTGCTAGTTGCATTTCCTTTTCTATTTCTCTTGGCAATTGAGGCTCATCTAAAGTCTCAATATCTTTATGATCTTCTTTATCTGGAACCTCTGGTGGATTTTCTTCCATCGGTTCCTCCTTTTTCTCTTCGACTTCTTGATACTTAGAAAGTTCCCCTTCGCTAACTAAATTAATACTACTATCGTTATTTTCTTGAATCATATTTGAATTAACCTGTGAAGGCATTCCCATCTCATTATTAACTTCATTAGCTAAATTAGGCATATCTATAGTAGGACTAAAGGTTGAATTGCTTGGTTGAATTGTAATCGGTGTTTGATTATAATCCATATTCATCGGTGTTTGATTATAATTCATATCACCCTGATTATAGTTATTTAAATTAACTTGATTATAATTCATATCTGGGCCACTAGGATTATTATTATACCCAGCATTCATCATATCATTAGACACCATAGGTTGATTAAAACTAGAAGCATCCATACCTACTCCAAATCCATTTGGAGCCATATTAGGATTAAATCCTGTTTGCATACCTTGATTCATCATGTTTTGATTATAATCATTTTGCATCATGCCATTATTAGGAAATTGGTTATAATTCATATCATTTTGCATCATGCTTTGATTATTATAATTCATCATATTTGGATCCATCATGCCTTGATTCATCATATTTGGATCCATCATTCCTTGATTATTATTTGAATAATCATACTGATTATTGCCCATCATATTAGGATCTTGGTTAAAAAAAGTTTTTTTGTTATTGTCAGTATCTTTTTCAATATTAAAAAATCCCACTTTAACCAACTCCTATTCTTTTTATATTATATCATATTATTTATTTTTAAACACAAAAAAAGCGTCAAAACGCTTTTTATTGATTTTTAATATCTTTTTTCTTAAAGATAAACATACTAACTCCAAATAATAATACTATTGTTATAACATCAACTATAATGCTAGTGGATAATTTTAAATATTTGAAACTAGGTAATCCACCATGTAAAAACTCAGATAGATTCCAACACATAGTTGGTAAAAATGCAAATATTTTTCCTTTAGCTAAAGCATTAATAATTCCAGCTCCAGTATTTATAACAATAGGAACAATAATTGAAACTGCTGTATTTGTAGTTAGGACGCCAAGTAAAACTGACACACCTAACATAATTAAAAACATTGGTAATATTGCTACAAATCTTTCTAAACATGCTAATCCTAATGAATGAGTAATTACTTGATGTTTATTAAAATCATAGAATACAACAGGATCAAATATAGAGCTTATTTCTCCAAATACAATTCCGTTAATTAGTGCCGTAACTATAGCATAAACTAACAAGAATAAAACAAAAGTTACTAGAGAAGCAATAACCTTACTTATAAATATCCTTGATCTTTTATAAGGTTTTAATAATAACTGTTTTATTGTACCTTTATTAAACTCTTCAGCGATAATTCCACCACCAACTAATATTAAGAATAATAAAGCAAACATACCTCCAGAAAAGACTCCTAAAACCGCAGTAGCAGTATTATCTTTAGCAAAAGATCTTCCGGTATCTTTAAGTAAATTATTCTCTAACATATACTTATCTACAAAGTATTCTTCTTCTATTTGCCTATTACTTATTAATTCACTTCTATCAACTACCTTTTTATCTGGTTCTATTTTTAAATACTCAGTATAAGCTGAAATATAAGAAGTAAGCGCCAAAGAGACCCCATTCCCATCAATAGGTATTTCATTTTCTATACGATAATCTAATACTTCTTTACTAAGTTTCAATACTTTTAAAGAATCTAAGCTTTCTTTATCATTCAATACTCCAGAATTAATTCCAAATTCCAAACTTTGAATTTGTTCTTCAACATCTTTTTTATTATTTATTAATTGTTCTTTCCAATCAAAATGTTTTAAAAACTCTAATTGTTCATCATATTTTTTCTTACACTCATTATATTTTTCTTTATCTTTAGTTATATACTCACTTTCATTCATACAACTAATTGTTTCTCTCATAGTATCATTAATATACATATGCTCTGGTGAATAAACTTCATAATCTTTAGAGATAGTAATAACATCATATTCATTTTTATCTTCTACATAAAACTCTACTTGTTTAGGATCACTTAAATCATATGAATCCATAGATTGTTTATATAATTCTTCATTAGCTCCATATTCTATTAAACCAAATACTTTATTAATATTTTTCTCTAATAAAGTAGTCATCAAAGTAAGACCAACTATAACTATCAAGAAAATATAAATCATTTTCTTCGCAAAGAGTTTCTTTAACTCTATTTTTACTAACCTAGTCAATTACATTACCCCCAGTCTTTTCTAAGAATGCATCCTCTAAAGATAATTGTAACATTCTAACTTCATAAACTTTATACTTATGTTTTAATAATTTACTTAATAAATCAGGGACATCTTTTCTATCCATAAATACCTTAATCATATTATTCTTCATAACCTGACATTCATACTTAATAATATCTTCTACACCATCTGTTTTATCTAAATCAATAACAAAGGCACTTTTTTCACCTTTCTTAAGATCTTCCACTTTAGATACAGCAACGATTCTACCATTTTGAATAATACAAGCATTTGTAACAAAATTATCTAATTCTGCCAAATTATGACTAGATATTAAAATTCCTATGTTTTCCTTTTTAGCGAGCTTAATCAACAAATCTCTAACTTCTTTAATACCCTCGGGATCCAAGCCATTAGTAGGCTCATCAAGTATTAACACATTAGGATTATGAAGAAGTGCACAACCAATACCAAGTCTTTGTCTCATACCTAAGCTATACTTAGAAACTTTGTCATCTATTCTATTACCTAGACCAATTAAATCTATTATTTCCTCAATTCTTTCATCAGTAATATCTCCATAATAGTCCGCCATTAATTTTAAATTAGCACGACCAGACATATACATATAAGTATCAGGACTTTCAACAATAGCACCTACTCTAGAAATAGCTCTTTCAAAATCATTAACTACATCAAAACCATTTATTTTTACAGAACCACTTTCTATATTTTGCAATCCTAATATTAATTTAATTGTTGTAGTCTTACCAGCACCATTAGGTCCTATAAATCCAAGTATTTCTCCTTCTTCTAAATCAAAAGAAACATCAAAAAGGATTTGTTTAGAACCAAAATGCTTATTTAAATTATTAACTTCTAATATTTTATTATTCGTAAAAATCATCCTTTCCATATTAATTTTCTATATAAAATTCTACACATCCCTCAAAACAATTTTAACATAAAAAAAGAAGGTCTAGAAAAAAACCTTCTATATTTTTTATTTAAAAGTAAATGGATCTGGATTTGTTACTAATTTATACCAAGAATCATATTTTTGATACAAATCATCAGTAGAAAAACTATTTTTGAAATCTACTACTTTATTATTGTAATCACTTATTGGAGGATCAACAGCTCCTGTTAAATCAACAGATATTTCATTTTTGTTTACTTTATAATTAATATTACCAACGGCATTAAAGTATTTATCACCATTTTTTACTTTATAATCAAAAACATATTTTTTAGCACTCTTATCTATAGATAAATCTAAAGATCCTTCATATTTATTATCATTTTTAGTAACTTCAAAATCAAATACTAATTTTTCTTCTGAATCTTCTTTAATATTAAGAAGCGCTACTACTTCGCTACTATTTACTTTTATTTCAACTTTAGCTTCTCTTCTACTAACATCATACTTATCACCATTAAATTTAAAATAAGCATCATAAGATGTTCCATCATCTTTTAACTTATAATAGAAAGACGTAGTAAAACCATCTTCTTCTATATCATAACCAACTACTTTATTATTAAATTTTGTATAAATATTAATTACAACTTTTTTATTTCCACTATCAAAAGTTAAGAAATCTCCATAAACATCAGCTACTTTTTTATACTTAACATCATTTTCTTTTTTTTCATTAATTTCATCATTTATCTTTACTAACTGATCATTATTAAAAGTTAAAGTATTTTTAACTACATTAATACTTTTACCTTTTCTTTCAATTTTATAGTTTTCTTTTGTAAACATTCCATCTTCAAAGAAACTCTTATAAATCGAAATAGTATTATTAATATAATACAAATATTCAGTTGGAGAAATATACTTTTGCATTTTTTCAAAAGCATCTTTATTATTAAGATAAAAATTATTCTGAGCCAAAACATTAGTATATTTATCTAGTTTAATATAAGAATCATAACTACTTAGTTTTTGATAAACCATATCATTTTCTAATAGGAAACTATTATTAAATTCATCTCCTCTAGAAACACTAACACTAGAAAGTAGTCTTTTATTTAATGGGTCATAACCATATAAAACATTATAAGAAGTACTATCATCATGACTAAAACCATTAATATTAGAATCAATTTTAGTATTAATATTTAATAAAAAGACTCCTCTATCATCTGCATATTGATTTAGAGTTTTCTTTGCCTCATCACTAATATAATCTAAACCATTTTCAAATACTTTTCTTGGATCAGAATTAACTATGCTTAAATAAAAAGGTTTAATTAATTTAAAGTATCCAACAAGCCCCAATATTAATAAAATAAACAGTATTATTAAAATCTTAATTGTTTTTTTAAGTCTTACTTTCTTTTTTCTAATTGGATTAATCGATTTAGTAAGATATAAATCATCTTCATCTTTATCTGATTCTTCTCCATCAACAGCAATCAACTCTTCAGTTGGTTCATCTATTATTTTAATATCTTTTGTATCTTCTTTTTTTTCTTTTTTTCTTTCATTAACAGGATGAGTTTTAACAATTTCTAAAGTATCTTCTTCAGGGACATCAATTTCATTTGTATCAAAAGAATCTGGTACATCTTCCACTTGTATTTCAGATGTATCAGTAACACTATTCTTAGAACCAGAATTATTCAAATTATCCATTTCTTCATAATCAGCAATTGTAACTGTATTATCTATTTCTTTTTGTAATTCACTAAATTTTAATTCTCTAGTAACAGATAATTTTTCCTCTGCTTTCTTAAGTTTATCTTCATATTCGTCTATTACATTAGCGTACTTCTCGGCTCTTCCCATAATATCACACTACTTTATACTAAAATTTTACCATAAAAAGAAAAAAATAGATACAACTATCTATTTTTTGGCTCTCTCTAGTAATTCATCATATTCTTTAAATAAATCGTCAATTGTATAAACAACATCACCATTTATTATTATATGACTATTATAAAAACTATCATTTTCTCTTACTTTATTTACTAATTCTCTATAAGAATCTAATACTGTAACATTATAATCTAATTTTCCATACTTTTCTAAATGTTCATCACTATACTTTAATAAAGAATAAGCAGTAAATAAATATAATTTATCTAAATCAAAACATTTAATAAAATTATCAACATTTATAGATTTATCAAATAAATCTAAAACAGCATTATAACCGGTTAATAATTTAGTATACTTTTTCTTACATAATTTAATATATTCTTCAAATGTAATATCAAGTCCTGATTTTTCATATTCTTTTTTAATTTCTTTATAGTAAGAAGATTTTTCTAAAGAAGCAGAAACATCACGATAAACATCTTTTCTTTCTCTTATAACTTTTTTAATCTCCTTATAAGCTTTATCTCCACTATATTCAACAACATCATTTGCGTTAGAAATAATATTTCTTAAAAAAGCCCTCTTAGAGAAATATAAAGTTCTTCCACTATCTCCTAATCTAGAACAGATAGCCCATTTAAAACTATGTACCAACTCATCATCTTTAAACACAACTTTTAAAGGCATAAAATAATATCTATTTAAAAATTCAGTAAATAGATTTCTTCCATTTTCTTCTTTAGCTATACTTTCTAAACCTTCCAGTAATTCCCATTCACCATAATACATTACTAAAGGTTTATATATAAGTTTAAGACTTGGTAAAATATCCTTATTCATACTACCAACCACCTATTCTTAAATAATTATACAATATTTTCACAATAAAGAAAAGAAAAAACTAAGTATTACTTAGTCTTTATAAACTCAACATCACAAGTCCCACTATTTGTAATTAACTTATGTTTTTCCATCTGTCTTTTAGTCTCTTTAGCTACTCCCAAATTCCCATCTAATAAAGCAACACCCTTAAAATATTTAGATATTAAATCCTTAATATATGGATAATGGGTACATCCTAAAACAATAGATTCTATATCACACTCTTTATATCCATTATAAATATCAGAAACTATTTCTTCTTGTTTTTTAACATCACCTTGTTCAATAGCATCAGCTAAACCATAACATGGAACCAAATAAAAAGTATCTAGATCTTTTTGATTTTCATGGATAAGTATTTGTAATCTCTCACTTTGAATAGTAGCTGGAGTCGCCATGACTAAAGTTGTATGATAATCATCATCACAAGCTAATTTAACAGCAGGTTCAGTACCAATAAATACAATATCAGGGTATTGTTCTCTCAAATATTTAATACATCTAGTAGTAGCAGTATTACATGCTATAACAATTATTCTACATCCTTTATCTATCAAAAAATCAACAATATTTGAAGTAATGTTGTATAATTCTTTATCAGTTTTCTCCCCATAAGGATTATTTTTAGAATCTGCATAAAAAATAAAATCTTCCTTTGGTAAAGTTTTCTTCAATTCTTCAAGAACAGTCAATCCACCAATACCAGAATCAAAAACACCAATTTTTCCCATAAGAAAACCTCCAAACTAATTATATCACTAAACCAAACAAAAAAAAGAGGAATTAATCCTCTTTTAATTCAACAGAATCCATAATCAAATAGAAATATGTATCACAAACTCCATCAGTTGTATCTTTTCCTATTTTATACTCTAATAATATAGCTTTATCTTTTACAGTCGTACCCTTATAATAAATCTTATTATTATCATCTTCTGTATAATAATTCGTCCAATTAATACCTTTAGTCTCTAAAGATTTTACTTTAAAACCTTCCTCATTATAAGAAGCCATTTCAGTAATGAAACTATTACCATCTTTAAAGCCTTTTACAATTCCTATTTTAAGCGTACATTGATTATATGTTCCTTCACCTTCTGTAGTATATGAATAATCTATATACTTATCTTTTGAGCCTTCAAATCCATCAGGAATCTCAAGTGTTACTAAATCATTAACATTAACACCATCATCATAATCAATCGTGCCTTGGTATTCAATCTTCTTATAAGAAACTTTATCTGACCCAATTGATTTAGTTAGGAATTTAGAAAACTCATTATCTTTTAAAACATATCTTGATAAGAAGAAGATTCCTGCTACAAAAATACAAGCAGTTAAAACACCGTTAATAACAGATATCTTACCTTTAACTCTCATCAAGCTTTCCATTTCAGCTTGAGTATTAGGATTTTTCTTTTTAGCATTACTTCTTTTTGCATTCTTAGCTAAGAACTTAACATAAAGTATATAAACTCTATTAAATGCTAATGCCATAAAAATATGGAATGCTATAACTGCTAAGACATTATATTTTAATGGTATAAAGAATAATAAACTTAAAACAATAAGTAAATTAATTATTCCCAAAACATACATCTTGCGATAAGCAAAGTATGCTGAACCAAATATAAAAGCGCCAAAATTAAATGGACTCATTACCAAAGATTGATAATCTGAACCAACAAATTCTTTTACCAACAACTCTGCTCTAACATCAGTAGATGATGCTTTCTTTGTAACTTCTTCAGGTACTGTTTGGCCATTTGGCGTTGGATTACTCTTTTGTTTTTCCATTTCTTCTCTTTTATTAGCAGAAATAACATTACTTTGAGAAGCGGTTGAATTAGCAATACTATTTGCACTTAAAGGCTGATTAGTCATCCACTGCTCTGCTGGTGCATTATTAACTACTGTGTTTACAGCTTGAGCTGGTGCATTATTCTGTTGAGATGCTTGGAAAATCGCTGAATTTTGCATTGTTGCTTGTGGTAAAGCTTGGCCTGTAGGTTGTTGAACAGGAGCTGCACCCTTAGAAATACTATTATCAATTTGAGAATGAGCTGATGAACCAGGATCATCTATTGCTTGATTTTTAAATCCAAAATCAAAGCTATCATTATCACTTTGAGGTTTAAATACACCAACACTAGGCGTATTAGGACTAACAAGAGGTGGTATCACTGGTTTTTGTAAATCAATTGGTTGAACACCCTGATCTATCTTCGGAACTTCAACACCAGAATCATTAACGTTATCATTTGGAATATCTAGTTCTTCAATTTCATCTGGTTCTTCATCTAATTCTTCTATGTTTTCTTCCATCTTAGAAATATTTTCTTCAAGATTCTCTAATTCTTCTTTTTCTACTTGTTCATCTTTTTTCTTTTCTTCTGGTAAATCTAATTCTTCAACATATTCATCTTTTAAATCTGGTAATTCAAAGTCATCTAAAACCTCTGGTTCATCTAAAACAACTGTTCCATTAACGTTTTGTAACATTTCCAAAGCTTCAGGACTAATATTAGCAGTTCCCTTGGTAGTTAAATCGCCATTAACTAAAGAATCTAATTCTTCTGGAGTTTCTTCTATCTTTTCATCTAAAACAAGTTGTTCTGTATTGCCAGGATATTCTTCTTTAGTCTCTAAAGCAGTACTATTTAAGTTATCATTTGAATTCATATCACCAGAAACAGCACTAAATTGATTAGTGCTATTCATTCCCATATTATTGAGATTATTAAAGAATGAAGTACGTTTATTCTCACTTTGATTATCAGTATTATATTCAACAGTATCTGCAACAGATTGATTTAAATCCTCTTCTGGAACTAACTGACTAACCAAAGACTGCATATTTCCATGACTCATCAATGGTTTATCAGGTACAGTTTCATTTACTGGTTGAACAGGTTCTGAATTCATCATATTAGAATTACCAAAAGATTGATTCATTGAGAAATTCATTGTGTTAGACATCGATTGTTGATTTGGCAATTGTTGTGGCTGAGAATTCATCATTTCATGATTCATAATAGGCTGTTGCATATTACCCATATTCTGGTTCATCATGTTTTGATTTACCATAGGTTGATTATTTGGCATATTAAAGCCATTCTCATTAGTTGGCGCCTTAAAAATATCTAATGGCGACCCACTATTTTGGGCATTAGGCATATTCCCGGTATTTGGTGTAGGATTACCTAAGGAATTATTATTCATATTATTTGTATTATTTCCTAATCCCCAAGCTACAACGCTATTATTTGAAGAACTATTAGTACCTCCAACATTATCTATATCACTTTTTTCACCCATAAAAGCAGATGAAAAAAACTTTTTCTTTACATGACTTTCAGGCGTAGTTACCCCATTGTTATTAGGTTGATTATTAAACTGATTATTGAATTGATTATTAAAGAATGAATTCCCGTTCATAACCCTACACCTCTATCATAATGATACCATTTTTTCAACTACATGTAAATTTATAAAGTGTAATATATAGAAAAAACTTATGTAAAGTTTATATATATAAATTGCTCTAAAAAAAATAATATAATATAATATGCTTTTAAGGAGGTTGAAATATGGAAAAAATAGAATTATCTACCCTATTTGAAGAAAAAATCAAAGATTTAGAAGAAAAAGAAAAACAAAAAAGAAAAAAGGTATATGAAGTAAATCTAAAATATGCAGAAGAATATTTATCAATCATCATGCAAGTATTACAAAACATGAAAGAAATGAATAAAGCTGAAGATATACCTTATATCGATTCTTTCATAGGTGAATTCAACTCTCCAACCAGTCAAGAAAAATCAACTGCAGTATTGAGAAAGAAATCACTATTGATAACATTATATTTTGATAGAGATCCTTTTAAAACTCCTTCAAGAGAAAGAGAATACGATGAAGAAATAATAAATACTTTATTAAAAAAATATGGAGTAACTATCTCTACTATTTTACCTGATAAAAACAATAGTTCTCAAATCATAATCACATATTCATATGAAAAAGAAAAAAATTATGTTCCTATTTCATATGAAGAAACAAGAGAATTAACAGAAAGGGAATCTAAAGAAGTAATAGCTTTAATGAGTATATTAAAAGAATATAATTTAGATGATTATATTACTCTAGGTTTACCGACTCCATACCCTTCTATATATTTGTATAAAACAAGTCCTCTAAATTGGACAGTTTGTAGTAAAATTGCAGATTATGGTTTGGAAAACCCACAATTCTTTGATACCTTAACAAGAGCAATTTTAGAGGTATTTAAACGTTTACGAATAAATATAGAAATAAAAGAAGCATATGATAAAAAATTAGCTGAAGTAAAAGAAACTGATCCAGAATATACCGTAGAAATCTATGGTTATAACATGCCAAAAGAAAAGAGACTTTAATACTCTTTTTTTATTGGAATTAATAACAAAATTTGACTAAAAATAACTATAATTATATACTTAATAAGCGACTAAAGAAGAATTATTATGAATAAACCATAATAATTAGGGGGGTTTTTAATGGAAAAGAATAAAACTATGGAAATGACCATATATGAAATGCTTGGAATAAAAACATTTAGAAAAATGGCTTTCGCATTACGTGATACACTAAATTATCCAGCTACAATTGGTATGACCAAAGAAGAAAGAAAAAGATATCTTTATAAATCTCCAAGTAATTATAATATAGGTAAAATTAAAAGAATAGAAGACCTTGAAAGATTTAAAAAAATGTTATATTTAAATGCTGGAATTCATATTGTTGGATTATCATTATTAATTCCAGATTATATGAGAATGGCAGAAGGTACAGCATCTATTCAAGCAAGTACTTATTATGTAACTCTTGGATTAATTAATTCTTACTGTATAATGTTACAAAGATATAACTATATTAGATTAAACATCTTACTAAAGAAAATGAAAAAACATTTTGATAAAGATAATAACGGAATTAGAGAAGAATTAAGAACAATAGAAGCTTCTTTACCATATCATACATTTTCATCAATTGACGAAAACGAAAATGAAACAAGTACATCTTTCGAAGAATTAATTACTAATGCTGATCGAAAAAAATTAGAAGAATACCGTCAATTTTTAGAAAGAGTTATAGAATGTAATAGAGAAATTCAAGAAAGTGAATTTAATTGGGGAGATGATCAAATTGAAATGGATCTTCCAATTGAAAAACGAAAAAATCTTAGATTAACATTAAGAAACGAAAGAAATAGATTTAGTGCTATGTGTAGTTAGCACTTTTTTTATTCTAAATAAAAAAACGATCAAAACATAAAGCTGATCGTTTAAATTCAATATGGTGCGAGTGAAGGGACTTGAACCCCCACCCCTTGCGGGACTAGATCCTAAGTCTAGCGCGTCTACCAATTTCGCCACACTCGCATATTAAGTGGTGGACCTCGTAGGACTCGAACCTACGACCGCCCGGTTATGAGCCGGATGCTCTAACCAACTGAGCTAGAGGTCCATCGACTTATTAATAATAACACAAACACATTTTATTTGCAACAATAAATATCTTTTTTAGGCCGATTATACAAGCAAAAACACGAAAAATACAATCAACGCTACAAAGGCAACATCAACAAATACAAAATATCCTTTCGTATCAATATCTTTACCTGATAACTTAGTTACAAACTTAAATATTACATAGAATAAATTAAATATTACAAAACCAACCACACTAGCAGTTAAACATATCTGCATAATATTTAAACTATTAACATTAGAAAACGCTTGCAATGAAAATGAAATTCCACTTACCATACCAATTGTAATAGCAATAAATATTGCAATGATCGTAATAATATCAATGATATTTTTATCATATCTATTCTTTAAATCAACTACTTTTTCATTAAGTGCTACATAATCTTCATTGCTACGATCAAATACATTTTTTAAAAGTCTAATTTTAAAACCATCACTAACCAAATTTTTTGTACTAACATTAGCTTTCTCTATTCTATCTACAGCATCATAATAATTATACATGCTTACTAAATCGTCTCTTCTAACTTCCATTTCAATAGATTTAAGCATATTTGAATATACATTATCTTCCATTAAAATAGATTCACAATAATTACATACTTTTTTAAAATTAGCAGTAAACATACCATTATCATTTTTATAGTACTCATGGATGAATCTCTCTCTACTATCGTTATCTTTTAAGAAATATAAAAAATCAAAAGCTACTATAAAACAAGTAAGATTAGTACCATTGCCACCATTTTCAAGTCTCTTAATTTTTTCAATAATATCATCAAGATTCATAAAACCACTCCCTTAAAAAAAGTATAACATAAAAAAAAGTACTATTACTAGTACTTTCGCTTATAAATGCTAGAAAAATAGCGGATCTTCTTTAAGATATGTATTACATATTTCTTTCATTATATCTTCTATACTACCTTCCATTTTTCCACCAATTCTATTATAAATAGCATTACATATAAATTCTTGTGGTACGGCATCAGATCCTTCTATATTATTAAATACAGATTTAAGTCTATCATATAAACTAACTAAATCATCAAAACTTAATTTTTCACACAATACTTCTAAATCATAATTTCTTGTATCATATAAACCTGTTTCGTCATAATTTTTTACATTCTCTAAGCAATTCTCAACTATAAAATCCTTGCATCTTTCATTAAGCTTAGTTTTAATAGCTGAAACATTAGGAATCATACCCTTAAAATCATATTCTACCCTCTTACTTAATAATTCAGTATTGTATTTTTTCTTAAATTCATTAGATTCTTTATCCAATAATTCGACAAATATTTTTCTTGAAGCTTCAAATCTATCAAGACACTCTATTGGTGAATATAAATTATATAAATTCTTAATAATAGCATTATCTACATCATTGTTTCTTAAAAGTCTCTTTGAATGACTAGCTAAGAATAAATAATAATCCAATACATTATTTTCTAAATCTACAGCTAAACTATAAAGATTAATAGCACAAGTTACATAATCGTTTATATTCCCTTGTTTAATATCAATGATATATCTACTATCATAATAAGAATTGATTAAAAGACTCTTAAATCTTAAAAGATAGTTTTCTTCAGTTAAATGAATACCTCTAAAAACCCCTTCATTGAAAGCTTTATCAAATGTTTTTTTCTGTTCTTTCATTTCTTTAACTACATCTAAATAAGAAGAATAAGAAATTCTATTAACAACATTTAAATGCTTCATAGCATCAACATTCATTTGCTTTTCACTAAATAAGTAATCGAAATAATTGTTAACCATCTCATTTATAGAAGCTACCCAATCAACCATTTTTTTACGATAAGCAATTTTCATTTTTAAATAAATATCTTCAAAATCATCAGTTAGTTTAACTTTTTCTTCTAACTTTTTATATATTTTTTCATATCCAAAAATATTTTTAGTAACACGTTCTATATATTTAAAATGGTTCTCATTATACAAAGGATATAATTTCAAAACAACATCAATTTTATCGAAGAAAAAATCATATTTTCTTTTGTTCTCACTCTTTTTTAATAATTCAATAAAATATACTAAACATGGTTTATCTTTAGAAACTAATCTAATATTTTTCTTTTCAACAGAAGTATACTTTGGAATCGTATTAGCATTATTTTCTAATTCAATAGAAGTTTTATTATCTAAACGATAATCATTATAAAAAGCATTCGAAATAATTAAAGGGAAATCCTTTAATGAATCATTTGAATAATCAATTACAGAATTATATATTAAACGATAATATTCCATTAAATGCTTATTATTCTTTAGTATTTCTTCTAACTCAAACTTCATATCCTTAGTAGCTTTATTTAATTTTTTCATATATGCTTTAACATCAAGCTTTGAAAAATGTCTTACTTCATTTAAAATTAAGCCAACTCTAAGTAAGTTTTCTTCTACTTTAGCATAAGAAACATAATTACTTTTTTTATAAACAAATTCGTCAAAGAATAATTTAAAAGCTGAAAAATTATTGTTCACAAAAACCACCATCCATATTTTACTCTTATACACTATACTAATAATACCATATTTTAAAGTACTTAAAAAGACTTAAAATAAAAAAGATAGTTACTAAACTATCTTATTTAAATGCTAAAGTTTTCAAGAAAGTACTATAAGCAGCAGAACAAATTGTATCATTATTAGTATTTTGATAACCAATCTTATAGTAGTTTCCCTCATAAATAATCGCCACATACTGAATCTTAGTCTGTGCTGTATAACCATTAGCACTAGCAGCATTATTAGCTAAACTAATAACATCAATTTCAGTCCATACGTTATCATTATATTTAGCTGTTGATTTACTTACTTTAAAATTATTTGCATCAAAATCCTTTTTTGTTTTTTCATACAAATCATCAATATAAGTTGAAACAGCATTAGTTGATCCATAAGAAATACCAATTGAGCAATACTCTCCATGCGTATACATTCTATAATTATTCTTATCTTCCTTTAAAATAAATGTATTACTAATAGAATATCTAAGTCCATTAAATGTAACTACTCTTCCACTTTCATCATTTCTAATAAATTTAAAATATACAAATAATACTCCTACAATAGAAATAACCAAAGCAACAATATTAAAAATCATATTCATTTTAAGACCTTTAAAACCTGCTCCGTCTTTATTTTTATCTTTAACTAAATCGTTCCCCCAATTAATTGCTGGTTTTTCTTTTTTCTCTTCCTGATTTTTTGCAGGAATTGGAGCATTAATTTGTTGTGTATTTTGAATAGGTTGATTAGGGTTTGGATTCATAAGAACTTGATTAATAGGACTTGGTTGATTAACCTTATTATTCTTGTTATTTTTCTTTGAAGTCAAACTACTAACTTTTTCTTTAATTTTTTCTATAAAACTTGGCCCTTTTGGTCCCTTTTGAGCGTTTTGTTTATTTTGCATCATTCTTTGTGCAAACATCTGTGGTTGATTTTGATTATTATAAGGATTCATTTGATTTTGATTGCTGTAAGGCATCTGTTGCATTGGTTGTTGTTGCCCCACCATTTGTTGATTAGGTAATACACGATTCATTTGTTGTGTATTATTCATATTATTGTTCATATTATTGTTCATATTATTGTTCATATTATTAGGCATATTTCTAGTTTGTTTATTTGATTGCTGATTATTATTAGAAGCATTAATACTACTATCAAATGCAGCTGCGAAACTATTTCTTCTTTGATTATTTCTCATTGCAGCTTGAGCATTTATTTCAGCTTTACTCTTAAATCTATCATCACTAGAAAACATTTTTTCCAAAGCTGTTCTATCATCATACGCCATTGAATTTAGATTATTTAATTGACTATTGTATAAAGAATTAGAAAAATTTGAGCCAGCAGAAAAAGAACCATTGACTTGGTTTATATCACCAGCATTCATAGCTCCATTATTACTTAATACATTTCCTTGATTATTTGAAACTGTAGCACCAATATTTTCATTAAAAGAATTACCAAAATTAGTAAGAGTTTGCCTTTGTAAATCAGTGCCACAAACATAGCATTTAACCTTAGAATCATCTAGTATAGTCCCACATTTAGGACACTTTTTCATTGCATACTCTCCTTCCCCGTTTATTCTTTATCTAATTATTTCTTTTCAGCCGTTTCCTCTAAAAATTGAAATGATCTTACAAAATCATCTAAAGCTGCAGAACATTGCGCTTCATTACTATTATTTTTTAATTCGATATTATATGCAAATCCATTATTAATTGAAGTCAAAAATCTATATTTTAAAATATTAGCAGTTCCACCATCTTTTTCTGGATAGAAAACATTTAAATAATACCATTTTCCACCATTAATATCGATAGATCCTTCTTGGGAAGTATATATTTCTTTTCTATCAATAACTACTTGCTTGTTATCTCTATCAGGTTCTAAAGCATCTTTAAGATTCTTAAATAAATTACTAACATGGTCTGCAGAAGAATTACTATCTACAGAAATAGTAATATTACATGCACTACCCTTTTCTCCACTAAGACTATATGTTCCTTCACCATTTGCTTTAAATACGTCATTAACTTTGTAATACAATTGTCCTATTACTGGTTTAACTTTAACAGCTTTAGTTTTAACTCTATAATAAATTAAACCTGTAAGGAAAATAGCGCCAAGTATCAATACAAAAGTTAAAAAACGAATTAATAGTTTATGATCAGAAAAAAAGTCAAATACGTCTTTATCACCGTTTTTTACATTATTATAAATATTATCATAATCATTTAGCCCAGGAAAAGAACTTCCTCCTTGTTGGCCATAATACCCATTATTTGGCATATTTGGATTGTAGGTTTTAACATTTGTTCCACACATAAAACAAACGTCTGTTCCTTCACCCATAAATGCCCCACACTTAGGACATCTCATTTGCTCATCCCCTTTTCAAGACTCTTTTTATAATCTATCACTGTCTTTAAACTTTGTAATAAATGAGGATCAACTATTCCGTCTATATCGCTATAAATAATAGGTTCAACAGTTTCATATCTTTGTTCAAATTCTTCCCTACAATTACTATTAGCTAATAAACTTAAATAGCATATATCTAAATCTCTTTTAAACATTTCATTATTAACCAATTCGACCAATCCTCTCCATTTGGAATTCTTTTAATATTAAATTAACTAATTCCAATAACAAATCACAAGCAATATTACTTGATGCAACTTTAACTTCCCCTTTATTAATAATTACATAAGATAGTTTATTAATAAAATTGTATGGATTATCTTCAACTAAAACAGGAAGTCTAAATTCTATAGGTTCAATATCATATAATTTAGTCTTAACAAGTTCAATTCCAGCTAGATTAAAACTAGATTCTATTATTTCTATATTCTCTTTAAGCCTTTTAACTAGCTCTTTTAAAAACTCCTCTTTAAACCTCATATAACCAACCCTATACTATTATCCATACTATAAAAATTATAACATAATAAAAAGAAGATAGCATCTTCTTTTTACTATTTTTCATTTTTTATGTCAAAATATTTAAATATAGCATATAAAATAATTATAATTACGAGTAAGAGCGTTAATTCTTCTATTTGAAAAAACTCACTCATATGAATACCAGAAACGATAAATAAAGAACTCAAAAGGATTCTTTCGCCATAAGCAACAAAAACCCCAAACCATCCTTTTTTATCTTTAACAAGCTCAATATGGTAATCAAATCTAGTTTTTTTCTTAACGTGTGTAAAAAGATAATGAACAAAGAAGATAACAGGAATAAAAGTAATACATATTCCAACAATTGTTATTAAAGCTTCAATTAACATTATACTGCCTCCTTTAAATATTCATTAATATACCCACAGCCATCACCACTACGCCATATTTTAACAAAATCCGGTTTATCAAACTCGTTGTGCGTATAATTATATTTTATCGCATATTCATAAAAAGCTATTTCATCACTATCTTCACTCTTACTACAAAACTCTTTATCCTTACCGATAAATACTTTAAAATATTTCAAGGCTTTATCATAAACAATATAAATACTATGAGTGTTATAATTCAATTCTTGATCATCGATAATTACAGGAAGATGATCAGAATAATCATATTGACTTCCTAAACTATTTATTACCTTAAACTTATAAGCATACATATTATCAGTTGAATCTCTTTCAATAATAGCTAGGTTTTTTCCATAAGAATAATAAACAGGTGCCTTATCTAAATCTTTTATCGTATAAGAATATAAATAACCATCTTCATTATTATATTCATTTTCAAAACTAGAAATCTTTAACAGAAAATCTTTGCTTTCCAAAGGCTCAAAAGACATCTGTAAAGTACCACTAGTTCCATAAACCGCTCTTTTTAACGGATAATAATTTCCTTCAAACTCTGTTTCTTTTGCAATTCCAACAAGAGAATTCAAATCCAAATCGCCGTGTTGATCTTTTATCTTATTATTTGGAACAATACTAACCACTTTGTAATCTCTACGGTACAAATGATCCTTATAAGTAACTGTATATGAATCTTTTTCTTCCACAATATTCAAATCATCAGTTTTTCCAGTTCCTTTCATATAGGTTCCCATACAAGTACTTCTAAATAAGTAAAAATCATCATTAACTACTAAAATATAATTATTAACAGACGAAAAACTACATCCAGTAAATGCACTAATTTTATATCCTAAATCTTCACTATATGTATAAACTCCATTATAAGTATCTTGAATTTTAGAAGGAGTAATATTAGATAATATTTCCTTAACATTACCTTTTCTATTTACTATTAGATCCCACACAAAAACTATCACAGTTAAAACTGCTATTCCTATAATTAACCTAATAGCATACTTTACCCTTTCATTCTCAACATTCATATAATCACCTTATACTATAAAGAATTATAACATAACACATAAAAAAAAGCACTATTTGTGCTTTATTTTTTTCTCTTAACATGAGAATCCTTTTCTTCATTTAAAGACCCAAATGTTTCTTCATCATTTCCATAGTATAAACATAAATCTTTATATACTCCACTAACAAGGCCCTTTTGACTATCAACAACTGTTTTAATATCCTTAAGTAATCTACTTTGTTTAATAGATATTCTTGATTTCATAATTGAATAGTATTTTGTAACATATTTTTTTACAGCTTCATAAAATACTGGTCCAGTTATTATTGTTTCATCGTCAAAATTAGCATCTTTAACAAAATCTTCAAAAATTGCTGCTTTTTCTTCAGGAGTGAACTTTATATTAGATACAATACCTACTTTATAAAAATTCTCATCAAGAACATCCATAGACATTGTCCTATATAGATAAACAGCACTAGCTATCACTCTATTATCTAACATCTCATAAAACATTTCTCTTAATTGACCAACATAATTTTTAACTGTAGCTTCATATTTTTCTAATGCTGCTTGATTCTCAACTAAAGCGAAAACTCTTGTTTGATGTCTCTTTTTTTCTAAGTTTTCAGTTTCACCTCTATGTAAGAATCGATAAAACATATTTCTAGAATTAATAAAATCTATTTTATCAGTAAGTGAAGCAATTCTCGTACCACTTTTAGCTTCTTTACTTATATAATCATCTAAAGCTTTTTTTACAAGAGAATATTCGGAATTCAATCTTACTAAAGACATTGCATTAAAGAACTGAAGTTCAACCTCTCTTTCACGATCATCTGCCTTATTACTTTCTAACGCCATTTTATATTTTTCTTCAAATATTCCTTGAATTTTACTAACAGATTCATCTAACAAAGATAGATTAGACATACTTCTTTTAAAATGAAGATAACTAACATATTTTTGATAATCTTCGTATTCTTCTACTGTTAACTCTTCTCTAACAATAGATAATACTAATTCATCTTTATTTTTATTATAATCTATGCCATATTGCACAGCAGTATTCTTTAATTCTTCTAAAGTCATTGACTCTAACTTTTTTATTAAATTAACTGCTTTTTGTACATTTTTTAATAATTTTTCATCAACCATAATAAACCCTCCTTTTTAAGCGAGTTTTATTCTACCACAAACCCTAATTTATATCAAATAAAAAAAGCAATATTAACTATTGCCTTTTCCAGAACTTCCTGAAATATTATCTTTAATGACATCATAGAATTCTACATCATTAACATAATATACCTTATCTCCAACTTTTACTTTAACATAATCTTTATTTAAACCAATTACAAGGATTTCCTGATTAACCTCTAAACTACCAGCAACATTATTTCTCAAAAATTCATAAGGTTGATTCCAAAGTTCTACTTTTTTAGTAACTTTACCATTCAGTGAAACTTCCGTAAAATTAACTGGATCAAGCTTTAACACAAAACAATCAACATCATTAATATAGAATATATTACCATCATAAATAATTCTAACAAAATCATCAGTAATACCAGTAACTGTAACTTCCGTTCCTCTTTTTAAAGAACCAGCTTTATTCGGATAATTAGCAAACGGTGTTGATCTTAAAACAACATCTTTACTCAAAGTAGTTTTCATATTCATTAAAGTAAATACAATATTAGAATTATCATCATATTGAGTCATACCATTTACTACTTCTCTTTTAGAGACATCATTAGTTACACTAAAGTATGCAACATTCATATCTACTCTTCCACTAATACCAGGAACACTACCACTACTAGTGTATTGCCACATATGGTACTTACCTTTATAGGTTACTGTATCATTATATTGAGCAAGCCATATTCTCTCATTAGCAAATTTGGCAGTATCAAACTTCTTAGTTAAAGCATTCATATAAGAATAAATCATTGGTGTATAACCTTTACTTCTAATGTATTTACAAAAAACTAAAGCATTTTCTGTCATTTGCGAATAACTTACACCTGTTAATCTATCTTGATCAAATATTTCAATATCTATAGCAACTGGATAAGAAATATCATAATCTTTAATTTGTTCTACTACCCATTTTGCTTCTTCTAAAGCTTCAGACTCATTCTTTGCCATCGAAAAGAAATAAACTCCTACATTAACATTATTAGCTATAGCACCTTTAATATTACTTTCAAACCATTTATCTTTAGTAATTGTTCCAGAAACAGTACCTCTAAATCCTGTTCTAATCATTGCAAAAGTAATACCAGAAGCTTTAACTTTACTCCAATTTATCTTTCCTTGCCAAGTAGATACATCAATACCTAAACTTGTTTCATTGGTTTCATATTTTTGTACAGCTTGCTTTGCTGTAGTTTCTTTAGCGACACCTTTTAACTTTTGTTGTTTTTTTACAATTTTACTAGGATCCTCAGCACTAATATTTTTAGCTTTAGCTTCCTTTTCTACTTCTTCTTCTAATTCTTCATTTTCTAGTAAATCTAATTCAGCATTTGTAGCATTATGCATAAAATCCCAAATCTCATCACTATTTGGTGCAAAGCGATACTCTTCAAAAGAAGGAGTCATTTTTTCTACTTTTAAAGCCATATTACCGAAACTTATTTTTTCATTACAAAAAACTAGTCCTCCCAAAAGCACTATCAAAACGACAATAACTAAATTAAGTAATATTGACTTTTTCATACTTCCACCACCAAAATCATAACAAAAAATGTTCATTATCTCAACAAAACAAGCAAAAAAAGACTGTAAAATGTAAAAAAAGAAGACTTAACTTCTTTTTTCAATTCTATATATTCCATTATCAACTATCAAATATCCATCATTATATTTTATATGCGACCCAGTTAAACTATCTATCTCATCAAAATCTTTATTGAACATTTTAACTCCATCGTCATTTAAAACAATATAGACTTCATCTTTTACTCCTATGACATCTCCATAAGGAAAATCTGTTTCAATTCCTTCTTTATAATACTTAACTATGTCTTGTTCATCTGTATTTGTATATTTAATTCTAATAATATCATCTGTTTCCTTAGAAACATTTAATATCTTTTTTACATCATCAATCTTAAATTTATATAATTCTTCTAAATCACTATCATAAATTGTAATATTATACTTTTTATCATAAGAATAAACTACACCATTATTAGAAAAACCAATTTCCTTTATTGTCTTCACTATTTTATTTTTCTTAATAAAATAAGCGTTTTCTTTTGAAAATTCAGTTTTATTTATATCTTGTAAATAATTATTGACAACAACAATATTATTTCCAACTTTCCATAAATAAATACTATTAATATTACTTCTCATCTCATAATCTACTAAAGCATCATATTTCATTTCAAATCCTGTAATATTATTATAATCCTTATCATAAACAGCCATATTATTATCAGTATCAACTACTAGGTAGTAATTATTATATAAATCAATAGCTTTATATTTTGTTTTAACAATCGTCTCTCCACTCTTATTTATAATCCCATATAAACCTTTACTGTTCTTAACAATGTAAGAGTTATTATAAGTATTCATAAGATCTGCATATTTATACCCTATAACTGGATTACCGCTATAATCTATTACACCATATTTAGCATCACTATTTACAACCACTAGATTACTATCACTAAAAGTATAATAAACTCCTTGAACAGAATCATCTCCTACTAAAGATGCATTATTAATAACTGTTGTTTCTAGATCATTTAACATGAATAAATACAAATTATTTTCTTCTTGTGAAGCAAAACCTACAATATATTCTATGTTACCATTTGTATAAACAATTGGTTTTGCATATTCTACATCGTTCAAATCTTTTAATAATTCCAATTTTTCACCATCAAAAGAATAAATAATCAAATGATTATTTCTATTACTATAGATTATGTAATTATCCTCTTTAGTTTTATAAACATCGTCATAATAGATGTTATTCCCATTACTAAATACTTCTTTACCATCTTTATTAATAATCACATTTACTTGTTGATCATTTAAATAACCAATATAATAATTACTATCTATCATATCTAGTTTATATTCACTATAATAAACTTGATTAAAAACATAACCTTTTTTATTTAAAGTGTGATTACGATATTTAATTGCAATTACAATACCAATAGCAAATACTACAAATAATAATATAACGACAATACCTACTAATAAATATTGATTTCTTTTTTCCTGTTCCATAAAAACCACTTCATATAGATTATACCATAAAAAAAGTAATTCGTTAGAATTACTTCTCTATTAATAATATATCTTTTCCGTTTTTTGGGCCTTGAATCAAATATCCATAATCAGTTTCTTCAAACCAAGAAGCAAATTTATCATCATTTTTAAAACTATAAACCTCTTCTTCAGAAACCATTAAGTGAATAGTAGATTTTTCAACTTTAACACTAACATTCTTCATATCGAAAGTAACATCTTTAAGAATTTCTTTTCCAGTTTCAATATTAAAGTACAAATCTTTATCCATAACTCCTAAAACATTACCAATTCTAAAGAAATATTGTGGTTTTTTACCATAAGTATAAGTAGATAAATCTAAAGTATATTTTTCTTCTAAAGAATCATCATAAACCTTATACTTTTGATCTTTAGAGTTAAAGAACAAATAATATCCATCAACTTGGTCAAAATAATCTTCTGCTACTGTCTCATAAGTTCCATCACTAGAAATAATATAAGCTTCATTTACGTCATAACGGCTATCTTGAATACTTAGACTTCCATAATTAGTTATTAATAAATACTTATCTTTAACATGCCAAGCTGCAAAAGAATTAAATGAAGAACAACATAAAGTATAGTTATAATCGTGTTTATCGTAAGCTCTTTGATATTTGAAATCAAAGCCTGTAACAAATTCATACTTATCATTCATTATCGCTAACTTATCATCTTTACCAATAACATAGAAATCTTTATTTTTATCAATAAAATCATATTCAAATACTACAAGTATCTTCTCAGAAGAATTAATTAAACCAGTTTTACCATCCTTTTTAGCTATAAAACTATCATCATATGTTGAATATAATAATTCATATTCAGCATTTATTTTAACAGTATTATTACTTAAGTCATAAACTCCATATTCTTTTAATTCAGCATCAGTAAATGTAATTAAACTCTTATTATGAGTAACAATTGGATCATTAACTCCAATGTTAGCCTTATCACCAGCTAAACTATAACCATCCAATTCGTTAGTTTCATTATCTAAATTAACAATAAATGTCTTATCAATAACAGTCTTTCCAGTTTCATTAGAAGTTAACTCTCCAACAAAACCTAATAAATAGTAATCATCTTCATCATCTTGATAAAGAATAGGTTTAAACATTACATTTTCTTTAGAAACTTTAAATAAATGTTCAATTTCTCCATCTTTTAAACGATTAACAGAAATAACATTTTCTTCTTCAGCCAAATCATCTTCAAGTATATATAAAGTATGATCTAAACCCTCATAAACAAAGTTATATTCAAATTCACCTTCATATAATAACTTACCATTTGTTTCATATATTTTACTAAGTACATTATTTGAAGAATCATAAACTAAATATTTACCATTACATCCTTCACAATATTCAATTTTTTTATCACGTTCAATAACCTTATAATCGTAACCAACAACTTCCTTTTGTTCTTCTTTTTGTTTTGATTCTTCTTTAGTATGATCTTTCATATGAGTATACCAATACCAACCACCTAAAACAACTAAACCAATAATTATGATTATAATTAAGAAAGATTTTAATTCAGACCAAAACTTTTTCCATTTTTCTTTTTTAACAACTTTAGAAGTTTCCTTTGTTTCTTCCTCTTTTTTTGGTTCTTGAACTACTTCTTTTACTTCTTCAACTACTTCTTTTTTCTTAGTCATAATAGACACCTCTATTCTCTTAATTATTATAACACAATAACAAAAAAATAGAAGAACTATTCTTCTATTTCAAATTCTTCTAAAGCACCATTCTCTTTTAAAATCTGATTGACTTTTTCTGTAGCATTAGAAAGTTTATCACTACAATTCTTAGCTAATTTCATAGCATCACTATATTTTTCAATAGCTTTATCTAAATCAACATTACCACTTTCTAATTCTTTAACAATTGTTTCTAATTCAACTAAACTCTCTTCAAAAGTTTTTTCTTCTTTTTTTACTGCCATCTTACATTATCTCCTTTACTATAGCATTTACTTTACCTTCACTCATTCGAATATTAAGTACATCATTTACTTTTAAATCTTTAGTACTCTTAAGCACTCTATCATCTTTACTAACAACACTATACCCTTTACCAAGTATATTTAATGGACTTAATAAATCTAATTTATTAATCATTATTTCATATTTGTGTTTATTCAAATCTAATATAGCATTCATTTCTTTATTTAATAAACTACTTAAATTAACTAGTTTTTCTCTCTTAACTTCATATGTAGCTAACGGATTTTTAAGTACATAACTGCTCTTAATATTATTTAATCTACTAGTATATGTATCTAAAATATTTTTAATAACACTATTACATCTATCAATATAACTATCTAGTTTTTGTTCTTTAGCTTCATATAATGCCAATGGATTTTTAAGTACATAAGAACCTTTTAAACTATCTAATTTTTTTGTACATAAATTAATAATACCTTTAATATTTTCATTTAATCTAATCGTATATTGACTAATTAGTGTTTTCAAATCTACTAAATTAGGGACTGCCATTTCCGCAGCACCAGTTGGTGTTGGTGCTCTAAGGTCTGCAACAAAATCTGCAATCGTAAAATCTACTTCATGACCAACAGCGGATATAATTGGTATTCTTGAATTATAAATAGCATTGGCAACTATCTCTTCATTAAATGCCCATAAATCTTCAATAGATCCGCCACCACGACCGCAAATAATAACATCTAAATCAAAATCTTGCGCACGAGCAAGTTGTTCAACAATACTCTCTTTAGCTCCCACACCTTGTACTAAAGCAGGAAATAATATTGTTTCACAAATTGGATATCTTCTTTTGATAGTACTTAAAATATCTCTTATTGCCGCTCCTGTAGGTGCTGTTACAATCCCAATTCTTTTAGGGAACCTTGGAATTGGTCTTTTATGCTCAGGATTAAATAATCCTTGTTCTTGTAACTTTTTCTTTAGTTTTTCAAACTCCAAATATAAATTACCAAGGCCATCTAAATCCATTTGATCAACATATATTTGATACCCACCAGTAGCTTCATAAACAGTAACTCTTCCACTTACTAAAACTTTCATTCCATCTTCTGGTTCAAACTTAATACTACTTGCATTAGAAGCAAACATAACTGCTGAAATTCTTGAATTTTCATCTTTCAAGGTAAAATATAAATGCCCTCTACTATGATGTTTAAAATTACTAATTTCACCTTTAATATAAACTCTATTAAGTTCTGGTTTACTATCAAACATATTCTTAATAGCTCTATTTAAAGCTGTTATACTATAATACTTTATACCATCCATATAATCACCTTTAACAAAATCTATTATACCAAACATTCGTTTTATAAACAATAAAAAAGAAAGTTATCTTCCGACAACTCTCTTCTTAACTTTTTCAAATAAATATGGTGTACTTCTAACAATACCATTAGTTTTTATTCCATCAAAAGACTGATGTAGTTCTTCTTGTTTATTGTGTTCTCTTAAATAAGCAAATATACCTTTTCTAACACTAAAGATATTAGTAAAATCATAATTATTTGTGTATAAATAAAGTAATAACGCTGAAGGTAACTCTTTAATATGTTTTAATGCTTTTAAATGGTCAATTCTATAATAACCATCTTCTGTTTCAGATATATAATCTTCGTTAAAATTATACATGTCACCTAATCTATCAAAATTACCACTAACAATATTATCAATTTTACGAGGATTCTCAGCAACATACATTCTCAAAGTTCCACTATAAGATAAATTACATAACATTTTATAAAAATCAAATTTGCTAATACGTGAAGTAGATAATAAAGAAGCTACTAAGAATGCTTGTTTCTTATTTTTTTCAATTGCTTCTTTTTGTTCTTCTGTACCCTTTATAGTTAAAACAGGTTTATGAAATCTTCCAGCGATAAAGAAATTCTCCCAACTATCTAGAAAAGACAAAAAATCTTCTTCTTCCATTACTCCATACTTAAATTGATATCCACCTTCAGATATCTGACTATAGAAAGTAATTCTATTATTACCTTTCAATTTTTTAATATTACTTAAAATTACAAAAGCCATACCAGAAATAGAATAATCATCTTTGTTTTTTCTCATGTTTTCTAAATGCCACGCTCTTAAATCTTTAACAAGAAAAATAACATCTATTTGCGGTTTAGCACCCTCATCATATCCTGTTTGTTTAAAAACTCCAGAACCATATCCATAAGCACCTAATGCTTCTGGTCTTTTAGCAACAAAATATTCTAAGACTTCTTTCTTTTCCATCTCTTCACCACCCCTCAAAAATGAAGAGTTTATTATACCATAAAAGTCTAAAAAATAAAAAAAGATCTATCTTCCCATAGATCTTCTTTCTGCTACTTCTTCAAATGTGATATCAGGTTCTCTAGAATAATCTGGATCAGTTAAGTAGAAATTAGCTTCTCTTCCTACCCTAGCTAGTAATGTGTCTCTATCAACTTTATGCATTGCTGTATAGCAAACAGACTCAAATAATCCTAATAATTCTACAGGATCAAATCTTCTATTTCCAAGATATTCTCTCATAACAGAAATAACTGCTATTTTAGCATTTCTAGACATTTCTGCACCTTGATAAATTTCATTAACCTCTTCACTAAATTGAATTAAGAATTCGTTAAATGTTAACATATACACACCCCACTACATTCAAATTATAACATAATAATCAAGAAAATAAAATCATTTACCTTTATTATTATATAAAAATATTTTATAAACCTTTAACTGGATGTTGTTCCAAATATCTTAAATGTCCTTCATACAATCTTCTATTTTTATAAATTCTTCCTTCTTCGGGAATATAGAACTCTAAAAGACCATAATCGGCTAAATATTCTTCTAAAGATTTTGTTGCCTTAGTTTCGTCATACACGGGAATCTTAGCTCCTCTTTTAGCATCATAAAGTCTATCAAATTCCCTTAAAGCACAACAATAAGCTTCAAAATCATCATAATCTTCCAATTTTGGTTCAGCATCGTAATATGGATTAATACCCATTTTTACACAACCAGTAAACTTAGAATGAAATTGATCAATCGTCCAATAACCATCCCTTTGAACATCCTGAATTTTAAATAATTTTAATAATTCCATAAAATCTCCAAAAGAATCTTTACTTCCTGGTTCTAGAGGAATTCTAATACCATTACCATAACTATCCAAAACTCCTGGTTTACTATAATCACCCATTTCACTCATTTTTGAAATATAATCTAGTACTTGATAATTCTCCTCAGACAAAACTCCAAGAGCAATCCAAGAATAATCATTATTATAATCATTAGTCATTGTCGTTAAAATATTTAAATTCCATAAATACTCAATTGCTTTTAAGTTTTCAGGAATAATATACTTTTCTGGTTTTTTCATTACGTCCTCAATTGGAATTGCAACATAATGAGGAAATTCTTTCTTCATAATATCACCTATCTAAATTATAAAACAAAAAGAAGAATTATTTAAGTAATTCTTCTAATCTTTTCTTTTCTTCAGCAAGTTTTTGTCTATCCATTTCTACAATTTTTGCTGGAGCTTTATTAACATAGTTTTCATTAGCAAGTAACTTTTCTCTTCTAGCTATAGAATCTTGTAACATTTTAATTTGTGCTTCCTTAGCTAACTTATCGGCAGCAGATTCTACCTTCTCAAAGAAGATTTGTGCTTTAACTCTCTTAGAGAATACTTTATACGCCTTTATCTTTAAGGCTTTCTCTACTAGATTATCTTTTAGTTTTAACATATTAATAATTAAAATATTATCTTCATTTGAATCTAACATTATTTTCATATGTTTAGTAATATTTTTTTTTGCTTTAATATTTCTAAAGTTTTTAATAATTTCAATTTGATCATCAACAGCTTTTTTTTATTCCTCAAAAATA
>JAEEGL013945799.1_pt1 | contig 31028 bp, 21 predicted proteins | sample 9134231 | NCBI WGS metagenome assembly JAEEGL01 (sample SAMN16246548, study PRJNA631951) | gut metagenome | biome: gut microbiome; feature: rumen; material: fiber-attached | host: Bos | place: Iran: Karaj | collected 2018-10
CTTGGAATGCTGTGCGGTGACAAGCTTTCAGATCTGTTCTGGAAATATCTTAACGATGACCGTCAGACTGTTGTTTTGCAGGCATATCGTGAGATTTCGGCTCATAACATAAGATATGGTGCAGAGAAGATCTATGATCTGTTTATGAGTACTGATTCTGAATTGATTAAAAAGAAACTGGCTTACATGCTGGTAAGAGAACAGTACTGGGACCGGATACCTTATGTATTGATGCTGTTTAATTACGATGATGTGAACATCCGGAATGTCATAAGGCTCGGTTCAAAATGGAAAAGTTCATATTATCCGCTATCAAAACAACAGGCTTTGTATATCAAAGAGGTTCTGGAGAATGAACAATATCAGATCCCTGATTCTGTCAGAAGAGATGTATTGTTTAATCTGAATATCGCTGAAATGAAATAAGAGGAAGATTTAGACACATGATCATATTAATCACAGGTGCATCACATACAGGCAAAACAGTACTATCACAAAAGCTCCTTGAGAAATATAAGTTTCCGTATCTGTCAGTAGATCATCTCAAGATGGGACTTATCAGAAGCGGTAATACCGATCTTACTCCGGAAGATGATGACATGTTGACAGATTATCTGTGGCCGATAGTTCGTGAGATGATAAAGACTGCAATTGAGAATGATCAGAATTTCATTGTTGAGGGATGTTACGTTCCATATGACTGGCGCAAAGATTTTGATTGCGATTATGTATCTGAGATATGGTTCATCTGTCTTGCGATGACGGCTGGATATATTGATTCTCACTTTGATGAAATTATCGGTCACGGTTCTGATATCGAGCACAGGCTGGATGATTCTGACTGCACGGTGGAATGGCTTAAGGATAATAACCGTAAGTATATAGATGGTTTTCGCGATGCCGGTGAAGATGTTGTTCTGATCGAAGACGATTACGAACAGACAATTAACGCAATTTTGAACTGAGCAAAAAAAGTCGGGAATTTAAAATGCCTTCTGGGATACTATTAGCTCACGAAGGAGACAGGAACATGGAAGAACAGAGAAAAGCAGTACGCAGGATGCAGGATTATATCAGCGAACACATCACTGAAGATATCGATATCGGTGATCTTGCGAGACAGTCTTCGTTCTCTCCGTGGTACGCCAGAAAACTCTTCATAAAGTATCTCGGAATGACACCGGCAGTTTACATAAGACGTCTTAAATTGTCGAAGTCAGCCCTGAAACTTCGTGATGAAGATTGCCAGATCCTTGATGTGGCTTTGGATATGGGATTCGGAAGTGTCGACGGTTATCAGCGCGCGTTCAGACGTGAATTCGGCTGTAACCCCAAAGAGTACTCCACAAGTCCGGTCCCTGTCTGGCTCTTTACTCCTTCACTGATAATCGACAAAGAAAGGAATGTGAGCAAAATGAGTGAGATCAGAAATGTTTTTATCCAGGTTATCGAGAAGCCTGCACGTAAGGTAATCATCAAGAGAGGCGTTAACGCTACCGAGTATTGGAGCTATTGTAAGGAAGTGGGATGTGATGTATGGGGACTTCTTACGAGTATCAAGTCAATTAGCGGTGAGCCTGTGTGCCTCTGGCTGCCTAAGGAACTCAGAAAACCAGTAACCAATGAATACGTTCAGGGTGTTGAAGTTGAGGCGGATTACTCAGGAAAGATTCCTGAAGGTTTCGAAGTGATCGACCTTCCTGCTGCTAAATATCTGCTGTTCAGAGGTGAGCCTTTTGCGGAAGAGAATTACGAATCAGCTATCACCGAGATCTGGGAGGCAGAGAAGAAATATAATCCGGAATTCATCGGATATAAGTGGGATGATTCGAATCCGAGGATCCAGTTGGAACCGAGAGGTGAGAGGGGATATATCGAACTCGTACCTGTGAAGGAAATCTAAAATTTTAATGGCTGTCTCAATAACGGGACAGCCTTTTTTAGTCTTATTTATTATATAAAACACCACAAAATCGTGATATAATTACAAATAATTTGACATAAGTGGCGAAATCATGCAATCAGGGTATAGTGCTGGCCTTGGGGGAAAACTACATGATTTATCACATAGAGTTCGATATAGCAGCGGTCTTTATCACGCTGTTCATGGCATATTATATCCTTTTCAAGAAAGGCGTAAGAAGACACGCCAATCGTGTTTATCTGGGCCTGCTCGTCTTTAATTTCCTTGCTGAGATCGCCGATATCTTCGGTTCACTCATCAATAACCAGCCCGAACTTACGAATATTTACATTCAGGATTTCTGGAATTATCTTTATTTGTCAACACATAACGTTATCGCATATGTGTTTGTCATGTATATGTTCTATCTGATCGGATATGAGAAGACTAAACGACGCGTGCTTTTGATCACGGGTATCCCGCTCCTGGTCGAATTCATGCTCCTGTTTACTAATCCTTTCCACAAGCTGATGTTCTATTACGATGAGAACAGAACTTATCTGCATGGCAAACTGTTCTTCATCATTTATGCGATCGCACTGGCATACATGGTATTTGCAATCTATCTTGCAATACGTCACCGTAAGGGCCTTACCAAGGCGAGATCTTCGGCTCTGATATGCTTCCTGATGATCACGTTTATCCCTGTGGTCATACAGATAATCTTCCCGGCTTATCTTCTTACTTTGTTCTTCGAGACACTGGGTCTCATGGGTATTCTCTTTACGATCGAGAGCAAGGATGATGTCGTAAATCCCACTACCGGAATACTCAACCGATATGCGCTGCAGGGAGCACTCGACAGAGCAATGGTCAATAAAGGAAACACTCTGCTCCTGATCAAGATTCCGAAACTGAATTACTACAATAAGATGATCGGATTCGAGAACATGAACGGCATCCTGAGACGCATGGCAAAGTGGATGGATGAATCGTACGCGCCTTATCAGTGCTACGACTGTAACAGGGGACATTTTGCCGTTATGTGCGAGGGCATAACAGAAGAAGAGATCGATGTCATCAGGAAAAAGACGCTGGAACGTTTTGACCATGCGTGGGGCAAAGGTGAATTCTCGATAATCTTTCCGGTTCAGTTCGGCGTGATACACATTCTGGAAGATGTTAAGACCGTTGAGAACATCTTTATGCTGATCGATGCGCAGTTCGACGGCAAGGCTTCCTGCGAACTCGATGTCGAGAAGGCCGTCCGCGATTATGAGAGAGGCGTCCTGATCGAGAGACTCATTGATAAGGCTCTGAAGAACAGATCTTTCCAGGTCTACTATCAGCCGATATGGAATTACAACACCGGAAAGATAACATCTGCTGAGGCACTGTGCCGGCTGATAGATGATGAACACGGCATGATATCGCCTGATGAATTCATACCTGTTGCGGAACGCAACGGAGCGATCATTGAGATCGGACAGACTGTCTTTGAAGAGGTCTGCAGATTCTACAAAGAGGCAAATCTGAAAACCTACGGTATCGAATACATTGAAGTAAATCTGTCGGTTGTTCAGTGCATGAGCAAGAATCTGAAGAAGGTTTTCGAAGAGACGCTCGAAAGGTATTCTCTTGATGCCGGGTGCATCAATCTTGAGCTCACAGAGTCCGCGACATCACAGAATCAGAAGGTAATGATAGACACGATCGAGCTGCTCAAAGATTCAGGATTTACATTCTCGCTTGATGATTACGGAACAGGTTATTCCAACATCACATACATGTACGATCTCCCGTTCTCGATAATCAAGATCGATAAGAGCATTTTGTGGAAGGCTCTTCATCCCGTAACCGGTGAAGGCGAGAAGAATGCAATGATATATCTTGAGAATACGATACGTATGCTCAAAGACATGGGCTATTCCGTTCTTGTTGAAGGTGTTGAGACCATGGAACAGAAGATGCTCCTGGAAAAACTGGACTGTGATTACCAGCAGGGTTATTACTTCTCAAAGCCTGTTCAGAAACAGGTTTTCGCAGATTATATCAGGGTGGTGAATGCATAATGGTACTGGCTTATTACGTTACTATTCTGATACTGTCCGCGATATGCTGCGGGATCTATTACATCATCAAGCGGAAATACTATTCCGTTGTTTATACATTGGTATTCCTTCTGGCATTCCTGTCGCAGTTCTGTTATGTGATGATGTGCTATGCATCTGATGCAGGAGAGGCATTGATCATTTACAAGTTCTGTTATATCGGCGGTTGCTATCTGCCTCTCGTCGGTTTTTTCCTGATCCTGTCGATATGCAAGATCGAATTCCCGAAGTGGGCAAAGTTCATTATGATCGTGTTTGCCACGATCGTTTACGGCTGTTCACTGACGGCAGGCTACAGTCCTCTGTTTTATAAGAGTTATGATGTCGAGACCATCAACGGAGTAACCGTGTTTATTAAGGAATACGGGCCGTTGCATTATCTGTTCCTGGCAGAGATAGCACTCCTGTTCATTGCTACGCTGTTCGCATTGGCATACGGATGGTTTAAAAAGCCCAATGCATCCAGAAGGAATCTGGCGATAGCTGTCTTCCTGCAGCTGTTCTCGATATTTGCATACTTATTCGGCCGTACGATAACAAAAGAGATTGAGTGGATGGCACTTGCGGATCTCGTTGATGAGATAGGCTTCCTTATAATAATGAACCGCGTCGGACTATACCGTGTTGATGATCTCGTCAGCAGTTCCATCGTTAAGGAAGGCAAGTCGGGTTATATCTCTCTTGATTACAACAGACGTTATCTGAGTGCCACGGACGTTGCCAAGAGATTCCTTCCTGAACTTGCAAATAACCGTGCCGACATGATCATTACCGACGACAAACTTCGCGAGATGTTCAATAAATGGATAGATGAATTCAACAACGAGAATCTGTCAATAAAACACGTGTACCGGAGAGGCGAGTTCATCTACCTCATACATGTCGGAGATCTTTACGACGGAACAACGAAGAGAGGATATCTTATCGAGATATTGGACGATACCGAACACCAGCAGCACAGGGAAGGTATCGAGCGGTATAACCAGAGTCTTAACCGTGAGCTCATCGCGAAAACAAATCTAATAAAAGAACTCCGCGGTGAGAAGAGAAATGATAAGTGATGCCGTATTTGATGGTATAATATAATTTGGAGTGTAAGGATTGCTCCAACGGAGGGGGATAATATGGCACACGGCGGACATCACGGCGGAGGATTCCATTCAGGCGGACACCATTCAGGTGGTTTTCATGGCGGCGGTTTCGGAGGAGGCGGCTTCGGAGGAGGCGGCTTCCATTCGGGCAGCAGTTTTCATTCCGGTGGTTATCACAGCTACCACGGCGGATCTTATGACTCTGACGGCAGAGATGTGATGGTAAATCTCGGTGTCCAGTTAGTCATCTTTGCTGTCGGTTTGCTGACAGTCTTTTATGTGAATCTTGACAGTATTCCGGGTTATGATTTCAACAATACAACTCTGTTTGTGATATCCGGAGTTTTATTCTTTGTTGCTCTTAAAGCGAATTGCAATCTGTCTGATATCAGCAATTTCTTTTCCAAAGAAACTCCTTATTTTTCCGGAAGTATCTACTATTCGGCTGACGGTTCACGCCCTTATAATGCAACGGGCAGCCGGACAACATGGGCTTCCAATTTCAATAATGAATTTGCCATTTCATTTTATAACAATGAAACAAAGGATATGAACCTTAAGGCTGTTCATGAGACAGTAAGAAGAACTCCGTTGATCGTTTGGGCGAGCCCTGCCGTATGGATCCTCATTACGGTTGTTATGGCTATTATTAATTTCGGATTCTATGAAGCTGTTATTCCGTATTTTGAGAATAAGGTAATGACTGATGAAGCTTTTGCATTCGTGGATGATTTTATGTTCTATCTGCCTGTGGCTATCGGCTTCTTAAGCAGCCTGGCCTGCCTTATTTTCCGAAGGCTTCAGTTTAAGCTCCTGCATGAGTGTGCGAAGAGGATCGCTCTGGATAACAAGGCTGCAGAAGACAGACAGAATACGATCGGCGAGATCGAATCGGTAGTTGCCAGAAAGTGGTACTACAATGAGTGTCCAAATTGCGGATCATTGCCTCCGGCTTCTTTAAAGTCATGCCCTCATTGCGGAACTTCGCTGGAGGTTCCTGCGAATAAGGAAATTGATGCCAGGGTAATGCACCGTAATGCTGCTGCAGTTATCAGACCCAATGCGAAGGCTCCGGTTAAGAGAAGGAAGGATGCATCCTGATGAATAAGTTTTTCAAGTATTCTCTTCCTGTGGGTATTGCAGGAATCGTATTAAACATTATTCTGTTTGCAACCAACTTCTACTATGAACTGGTGATACCTGTTTTCGAGAACAGTATGGAAGACGGTCCGGCATTTACATTTATCGATAACCTGGTTTTCTATACACCGGTCATTTTCATCGTTCTTTTTGCCGCATATCTGATCGCAGGACAGATCTATCTTAAGAAGCAGCATGTTGAGAACGAGAAGATCGTTACGGAAGAGCACATTGAGTTAAATGCTGCCCAGCAGCGTGAGCTCGACGGTAAACTCGAATTTGTTAAGCGCAAGCATTATATGAATTGCCCTAACTGCGGATCGGCCAGATCTGAAGATGAGAGTGTATGCAGATTTTGCGGAACTTCTCTTATTATCAATGGGGCAGATGACCGTTCCGGAAAGAAATCTTAATAATGAGGATCCTTTTTATACGGCACGGTGAACCTGATTATGCAAAAGATGATCTGACTGATACAGGAGTCAGACAGGCTGAACTGCTCGCGCAAAGGCTTAAGAATGAAGGCATTGAAGAGATATGGTCATCTCCTTTGGGCAGGGCGCAGAGAACTGCACTGATATCTTCAGAAGTATTAGGTCTTCCGGTAAAGACACTCGAATGTATGCGCGAGATCAAATGGGGAAGCGTTAACGGAGAAGAGATCTTTGCAAATGGACATCCCTGGGACATAGCAGATGAGATGGTAAGACATGACATGGATCTGACAGACCGTGACTGGCAGACCAATCAATTCTACATAAACAATTCTGCAGTTAATGCAGTGAAAACAGTTGAGAGCGGAACGGATGAATGGCTCAGGACATTCGGATATAACAGGCAGGGTAGGTATTATGACCATGCTGCCGAAGAAGAACGTCATAAGACCATTGCACTGTTTTGCCACGGAGGGTCTTCGAGCGCTGCGATAGCCCATATCATGAATCTTCCGTTTCCGTATGTTTGTGCCATGCTGCACATGGAGTTTACGGCCATAACCATCGTCAGAATGGACAGAAAAACAGGTGTTTCATCTCTCCCTTGTCTTGAACTCGCAAATGATGCCGGTCACTTAAACCAGGATAAAACTTAAGAAAAGATTAAGATTTTTGTGCTTTTTTGTGGCAAATTTGCGGCCGCCCTTTTGTTACTGACGCGTGTTAACTATAATTGCGGCAGGGATAAAAAGGAGACATTTTTATGAAAAAATCACTCAAACTCGTAGCAGGTCTGCTTGCTGCGTCGATGCTCATGTCGGCCGCAGCCTGCAGTAGGAATGGTGGCTCTAAAGGTGGCCACGGCGGCACAAAGATTTCCGCAGACTCTCCGTGGTATGACGCAAAAAAACTCGAAGTTGAGTTGGACGTCGGCAAGGACAAGGAAACGGAATATGTGTACTCTCAATTAGCAGGTCTAAATGACGATTATCTCATCGTGCTCACAAACGGCAATTACAAACTTCCCAAGAATGCTGACTGGAGCACGATCAATTACAAGGATTATTCTATCTCAGAATTATCGGTAATCGACAGAAAGACGAATGAGACTCTCCAGTCAATAAATTTGAACAGTGTGGTCAATGCAGATGAGTACATTGACGGTTCAGCGATCTTTGAAGACGGATTAGTTAAGTTGTCTGCAACAGCTTATAATGACACTACCATGGAAATGAAGTCCAGAGAGATCTGTATCGATCCCGCAACCGGTGAAGTTGTGAGCGCAAATGAAACGGAAGAATCCGCTTCATTTGACAATTCTTTCAAGGTAGGTGATTACCGGATCAATACTGCTTCACATTGGAATGATGAATTCAATTATTATACGTTGTATGTTAAGTCTCCCGATGGTGAGATGAAGTCGGTTGATATCAAGCAGAACGGTAAGAATTTATACGGTATCTATTCTGTATTCCAGTTAGACGGAAACAAGGTCCTTGTACCTGTTGATTCTGATGCCGGTACATTCTTCTATGAGCTGGATCTGACAACTTGTGAGATCAAGGAAGTTGACAGCAAGGAATACAGCTGGATCGATACCACAATGCTCTATAATTCATTTACCGCATCTGACGGAACGGTTTATTATGCTATGCCTTCCGGTATCTCGAAGGTTGATATGAAGACTAAGACTATTGAAGAGATATTCAATTACAGCTGGTGCGGAATCAACAGGAGCCTTCTTACAAATCTTCAGATTGCTGACATCAAGGATGACAAGATCCTTCTTTGCGGTGATTATTACGGTAAGAGCAATATTTCCCAGGTTCCTGACTGGAAACATACGGAATTCATGGTAGTTGAACTCTCTAAGGCAGACAAGAATCCTCATGCAGGCAAGATCGTTCTGGAACTGTTTGCTTCTTACGGTTATACAGGTGACCAGGTTGCCGATGCCATCAATAAGTTTAATGAGACAAATGATAAATACTTCATTGAAGTAACAGACCGTTACACCAAAGATATCAATTACGACTACAATGATTACAACAGCGATGACGAAGTAGCTAAGGCTGAGACTGAGATCTATTCCAATATCAGCAATAAGCTTGCTATGGATATCTTAAACGGCGAAGGCCCTGATATGTTCCTGGATGTAAGCTATTTCGGACAGCTCAATAACGATAACTATTTGAAGGATCTTACTCCTTATATCGGTGATATCAGTTCTGATAAGTACTTTACTAACATCATTGATATTTCCAAAGTAGACGGCAAGCTCTACAATCTTCCTTTCTGTTTCTCTCTCAACGGAATCCAGACTGACGGTAAGTATGCAGGCGCTTCAGGTGTAGGTTTTACTACAGAAGAATACGTTGAGTTCCTTAACAAAACACTTAACGGAAAAGACGTTATCACATCAGGTCAGGCTATGTATTTCACAACGCTCTTCAATGCCATGAGCGAGAAATTCATTAAGAATGGCAAGGCAGACTTCACAGGTCCTGAATTTGCAGCACTTGCTGAATATGTTAAGGACAATGTAATCGAGAGCAGCATTCCCTGGGATGAGCAGGAAGGCGGCGGCTATAGTGGCGTTGTTGTTTACTCTGATATTGCCCAGCAGAGCGAGATAGTACCTGCAGTTTACGGTTCATGCTCAGGATACACGGACTATTTCCAGAATATGGACAGTCTTAACGGCGGTTCTGCTCTCCTCGGTATTCCTTCATCTGACGGCAGAGGACCTATGGCAGGTTCATATTATTCAATTGCAATTTCTGCTCAGGCTTATGATGCAGATGCATGCGGCGAATTCGTAAAGATGCTCTTGTCTGATGAGATCCAGAATGATTTTGCAATGTCTGGTAACTTCGTTCTTAACCGCGCCGCTTTCAGAGCTGCAGGTGAGGAAGCGGTTAAGTACTTTAACGAGAACAGCTTAAGCGGTCTCTATTCTACTTCAGATGACGGTCTTCCCGAGAACAGGATCAAGTTCACTTCTGAGCATATCGATGAACTCGAGAAGATCATTGACAGCTGCTCGCTGATGAGTTCTGAAGATTCTGCCATCAATCTCATTCTCCTCGAGGAGATGCCGGCATACTTCTCCGGCCAGAAAGATCTTGATACGGTTCTTAAGGTCGCTCAGGAGAGAGTTCAGAAGGTATTAGACGAACGTAACTGATATTGTCTGAAAAGAAATTCATATCCCCCGCGCAGTGTTGTGCGGGGGATTTTTTGTTCATTTTTTGTCTACGCAAATATTCACAGTTGTTAATATTATTTGTTTTTTTAGCGGTATATAATGATTTTATCGGAGAAGCTTATGGTATTGGAAGAACTGAGAAAACTTACGCGAATGATAAACACCGTAATACTGATACTGGTGTTTGGTCTGATGGGCTTTTTCTGGTTCTGTCATGCTTCATTTCTGGTCTGGTTCAGCATTCCTACTGCTGCAGTTTACATCGCCGGATATTTCCTTATTTCCAAAGGGTATCTTGATCTGTATGTAAGACTAGTCTACGGCTGGCTTACGTTGTACATGAGTATAACGACTATCTGTCTCGGTGCTGATTTCGGTTTCCACCTCTACAGCATGTCCATGATCCCGATCATCTTCTATACGGAGTATATGGCGTTTAAGATCAATACCAAGACGATCAATACTCTTTTCTACAGCATTCTTGTTATTGCAACATATCTCATCACTACCGGCTATTCTGCTTTTGTCGGTCCGGTCTATGATACAGATCCCAAGATCGCAGGTGCATTCTGGCTGACTAATTCAATCGTAGTTCTGGGATTTGTTACCTTCTATTCCAGGGTCCTCGTTAAGATGACTATCGCATCTGAGAAGGAATTGTCAGAACGTGCGAACAAGGACCGGCTCACGCATCTTTATAACAGACATTACATGATGGAGAGGCTTAAGGAAGCGTATGATGATAATGAAGCATATTGCATCGCGATGATCGACATAGATAACTTTAAGTCCATTAATGACAAGTATGGTCATGCCGCAGGTGACGAAGTATTGATCAAGGTAGCTTCGACAATGGAAGAACTGTGCATAGACAGTATTGTTTCCCGGTGGGGCGGAGAAGAGTTCCTGATCCTTACCAAAGGTGATCATGAGCTGATCGAGAAGGTCAGAGACAGCATTGAGCATTCAGCGGTCGAGTTTGAAGGTCAGACGATATCCGTTACTCTTACTGCCGGTGTCGAGAAAAAGAGTAAGGATCTGTCGGTAGATAAGTGGATCGTCGCCGCAGACGAGAAGCTCTATTTTGGTAAGAATAACGGCAAGAACAGAGTGGTAATCTGATCTGCCTTCTCGCTAATCCATAAAAATATATCGAAAAACAATAAAAAATAATTGAAACTCAATACAATAGGTGTTACTATAGCCTCATAAGACAACAGGAAAGAGGAGGTTATGGAATATGACGGCTGCAGAAGAGCTCCGGACGATAGAGAACGATATCAATATCTGTTATGCAAGGCTTCAGGAGACTTCGGAGCAAAAGCCTGTAAGGAGTCATGGACTGTTCTTCTATTTCCTTCCTTTCTTCATTGCGTCGTTCGCAACATACTTCCTTGTATTGTCAGGAACAAGTTTACTGCATGCTATGAGTATCACAGGAAATATAGATGCTTCATTTAGTCCGACTGCCGGTTTTTCAATAATTCTTCCGGCTGTATGCTTTGGGCTTATCCATATTATCGGAGGAATAGTAGCCAGGAAGATCAGGGATAAGAAGGAGTATGAGGCTAACAGCATTGCAAATGAGAGAATTCAGACTGTTGAACGGCTCAAGAAAGAAATCGTTGATCTGAAAGTTAAAAAGTCAATGCTTCAGAAACGGATGAAAGATAATGAGTCTTCCGGTTGCTTCGAGAAAGGAAACGTAATCTCCGGGAATGTCAGCATAAACACCGGTTCCGGCAATACTATTGAAGATGCTGTCAGATTAGCTGACTATCTTGCCGACAAATATGATTCCATTGAAAAACTCGAGAGCGATATCAGTAACTGTGAGCGGCATATATTAAGTCATCAGTCCCGTTTCGCTCAGGAGAGATATAGTGCATTCAGGTTTTTTCTGCCATTTTTCATTGCATCCTTAATATTAGCCGGAATAAGCGTTTTGTATATGGCGGTCCAGATAATCATTTCCGATGGTGATGAATTCGGCAGAACCATTGAAAGGATCACCCCGTTCGTACCTTTTATCATCATTATGATCATCCATGTGATTGGCGGTGTGTATGCCAGGAATAAAAGAGACAAGCTTAATGCGGCAATGGATGAATACGAGGCGGACCGCGAAAAGGAATGCGAAGAGTTTCAGAGAAAATGCATTGATCTCAAGTCCCGCCTTAAGACAGTTCAGGAGGAAGCAGCAGCGTATAATGAAATTATTCCGGCATTTCTCAGGAAACGCGTCGGTATGGTCAGGGTAAGGAAGATCATCGAAACCGGAAGAGCAGGTACAATAGAAGAGGCTGTAAGCATATTGTCTTCATCGAACGGCACTGTAATGTGAGGTGACTTTATGGAAGACAAAAAATATAATAGATAACTTTAACGGTGAAGCTTTCTGTAACATTGTTACAAAGCGCTATGTTATCGGTGTTAAGACCGGAAGAGTCATATTCCTTGATAAGACCACAAAGAAACGTCTGGATCCCATAATGGGGTTCCACCATCTGGTAAACGGTATGTTATTCGGGTTTGATCGTTAAGGCGGTTTTCGCGATGCTCAGCCAGGAATTATAGCTCCTGGTGCGTACGAGAAGACTGCTGACAACAACTGTTCTTGGGTGAAGCACTTCAGTTGAGAAGCCCGCAGGCGGCATGAATGTTCCGACAGCACTAATGACATATGGAATGTCATCTGCCGTGCCGAGATAGATAGTCATGTGGCCGGGGAATGAGATGAGGCTTCCCGGAGCGAGATCGCGGATTATATCCATCTTCTCATCGTTTTCCATGTCGGACATGTCGACCCAGTAAACACCTGTTACATCAGACTGGCCGACACGGGGCATGAGGATGCCGAAGCATCTGTATATCTCACGGACTATTCCGGTGCAGTCATTGGCCTGAAGGTCGCCGCCCCAGCCGTATCTGTCGCCCTGAAGCTTCATTGCCTGTCTTACGACGTTAGCGGAAGTGTAGGGAAGATACCCGACCGTGACGTCATCTGAAACGGGGATAAGAACATATTCGTCATCAACATATCCGTCAGAACCTCTTGTGGGAACCTTTACAACATAGTCGCCGAAGGTCGTACGCTGGCTGACAACGTCAGGTGCCTCATCAGCGGGAATCAGTTCCATCTTTGTTCCCATTGGCAGCACGAGATTGGTCGTGGCATCCGAATAAGGGTCATTGCCTAAACGTATCTCTCTGGCTGTTACCGTCAGCCAGTGAGCCGGATTCTGTCTGGCGAGCCAATCTTCTCTGCTCTCACATAGAGCTACTGCATCTTTGCGTACCCAGGATGAGAAACTGTCGAAAACAACATACAGGTATTCGCCGTCCAGGCTCTCGTGCAGCACGTAAACGGGCATGTAAGGCATACACTCGGAATACAGATTGGCATCAAAGAGTTGATCGTAAGGATCGCTGAAGATACGGTCTTCGGTAGGAAGTGCACGGAGAGTCATTCTCTTTACGGTAAAACCGTATCTGACTTTTATCTCATCAGGCACACCGTCGATATTGGACAGTTCAATAAGTTCATCTATATATGCTTTTGTCGTGCGGGAGCCGTCAAGATAATAACCGGTAGGGTTCTTGCGCATTGCATCAGAATTCTCCTGCAGGAAGATCCTTAAGAGTTCTCCGTCAAATGTGTCTCCAATCTCATCGAAATAGGGCATCTCATATTTGCCGTATGCCTTAATGTGCACACGGTTCTCGTGATTGAACGCCTTGATCTCGTCATCTGTCATGAGGATTTTGTTATCCTCTTCGCTGATCCAATAATCGGCGCTCATCATCTCCGCTGTGACATAGTCAGCGGTCCTGACAAAATCAGTATTTACTCCGGAAGTGTCGGGCGCGGTCTCGTATGTGCCCGGATCTACGGTCGTTTCGCTTGAGGTTGTTTCTTCTGGATCTGTAGTCAGCATGGCAGTGTCCTCGGTAGTCGGAAGGCTCGGCCCGGCGTTCTGTCCCGCGGTATTGCCGCATGAGCACAGCGCAGGTGTAATTAAGGAAACAGCGAGAATTGCTGAAATAACCTTATGTTTTTTGAAATGCATATTTATCTCCCTGAACCCGTGTATCTTATTTTCCGATTATATCGTATTTTGTCCGGCACCCCATGTTGTTTGAGGCAATTTCGAATAATATCTCCTTGTGCGGGAGTATTTTTCTGATATATGTTGTTTAATATTATAAGAGTTTTCAAATATGAGAATAGGAATTTTGAGAGAACAGGTGCTTATTATGAAGAATCGATTTCTACTAAAACTGGCGGGCGTTGTTCTTGCTTCATCCGTAGTCTTTTCTTACGGCGGCATTGTCCTGGCAGACGGGACAGATGATGCCGGCATTCCTGATGAGAGTCAGGCAGAAGAAACAGACATTACGGAACAGGAACAGACGTATGACACGGAAGTGTTTACCACTGATGAAGTGATCTATATCCCGGAATGTGATTTTGACAATGATGAACTGGCTGAAATGTACATCGAACAGAACATGTCCATGGGTTATCCGGCACGTAACAGGACGTTTGATTTTGACAGCCTGTTAGATGATGACAGCCGTGTATGCTGCCGTTATATCCGTTCTGTTGTTAAGGATATTGCCGCAGGCAACGAGTCCAGCACAAAGATCGTAGTTCCCGAGAGTGTATTCAAGTATGAGTTCACGGCTGAAGAACTTGGCATTGATGGTTTTAATATGCCTTTAGGTACGTATAAATCAAAAGTCGATGAACTGGTGAAAGTAAATATCCGCGGTATTATGGATATTCTCATGCAGTCCTGCCCTTATGAGATGTACTGGTTCGATAAGACATATGGGTGCGGAATGACCTACAGTATGGCAAACAGTATCGCTAATGGCGAGAGCGTATTAAAACTCTATAATTTTACGTTCAACTTTTATGTAGCTGAAGAGTATCAGGGTTCTTCCAATCTGTCCGTGGATCCGGACTATGGCCAGTCCGTCAGCAGTGCGGTAGAGAATGCAAGACAGATAATCGAGACCAATGCCGGATTAAGCGATTATGAGAAACTTCTTGCGTATAACAACGAGATCTGTCTTTTGACTGACTACAATCATGAGGCAGTGGAAGATGCATATCGCGCGTATGGTAATCCGTGGCAGCTGATCTGGGTTTTCGACGGGGATGATTCCACGAAGGTTGTTTGTGAGGGTTATGCCAAGGCCTTCAAGTATCTGTGCGACAATTCAACATTCCAGAGCAGCGCCGTGTATGCGCTGTTGGTAGACGGCAAACTCGAAGGTTATGGACATATGTGGAATGTCGTTCACATGGATGACGGATTAAATTACTGTGTTGACGTTACCAACAGTGATCCCAACAAGGAAGGCCAGACAGGTCAGAGACTGTTCCTGGTCGGTGCGACTTCCGGTTCTGTAGGGACAGGCTACGAATACCTCGGCAAGTATGTTTTCGAATACGATTCACGCTTCTTAAGCATGTACAGCGAAGAGGAGCTGGAGATCGCATCGCATGATTATGATCCCGGAGAGACTGAATTTGTATATACTCTGACTCTGGACGATTATGAGAACGGTTCTGTATCTCTGAACAAAACGGAAGCGCATGCAGGTGAGGAGATCATCGTAACCTGTGAAGCTGATGACGGTTATGAACTGGATTCCATCAAGGTTAACGGAAATAAGATAAACGGCAACAAGTTTAATATGCTTTCTGAAGACGTGACGGTAACTGTCACATTTAAGGTTATTGATTACAGCATAACCGTCGATTGTTCCTCAGGCGGCACTGCAACGGTTTCCGATCCTGCTGCCAATTACGGTGACGAGGTAACAGTGACCGCAACTCCCGATAAGGGATATGAGGTTTATTCCATTATCGTTAACGGTGTTGTGATCGACGGCAATACTTTCACAATGCCGAATGATGACGTAACCATCTTTGTAACATTCAGGAAGAAGACATATTCTGTTTCTTTAAGTTCAGGTGAAGGCGGCAGTGCTTCTGTCTCCAAAATATCGGCCAATTATAACGATGAGATCACTGTTACGGTTTCTGCAGACACAGGATATGAACTTGATACCATTAAGGTTAACGGAACAGCGGTCAGCGGTAACAGATTCAGAATGCCTGATGAGGATGCGGAAGTTACTGTTACGTTCAAGAAGACCGTATATACGATTACGATAGCCGATGTTGTCGGCGGAACTGTTTCCACATCAAAGACAACTGCAACCTATGGTGAGAATATCGTGATCACCATTAATGCGGATGAAGGATATACATTCAGGTATTTGTTTATTAATGATAGGGCGACTATGAAGCTCTCATTCCAAATGCCTGCAAAAGATGTAAATATCATGGTAGTGTTCTCAGCCGATTTTTCCCCGGTTGAAGTGACTTCGTCAGAAGGCGGAACGGCATCATACCCTGATTTTCTCGCGGAATATAATTCTACCGTATATATCACCATCGAGCCTGATGAAGGTTATGAACTTGATTACATTACCGTAAATGGTGAGCGTATTGACGGAACGAGTTTTACGATGCCTGATAACACTGCGCAGGTATATGTTGCATTTAAAAAGATAACATATGCCGTGGAAGTTGTTTCGGGACCGAACGGGACTGCCTCTGTTGCTGAGGATCATGTCTGCTGGGGTGATGAGGTAACAGTTCTCGTTACTCCGGACGAAGGATATATCCTTGATACCGTAAAGGTGAACGGAGAAGCAATCCTGGGCAGAAGATTTACGATGCCTGTTGAAGATGTAGTGATCGAGGTTACATTCAAAGAGAAAGATACTACCAGGAACGGATGGATCCTTGAAGACGGCAGATACTATTACTTCAGGGACGGCGATATGGTAACAGGCTGGGTAAGATCCGGCAGCTGGTATTATCTTGATCCGGACAATTTCTATATGGTAACAGGCTGGAATCAGATCGAAGGTTCTACATACTATTTCACTGAATCCGGTTCCATGGTTACCGGCTGGAAGCAGATCGCCGGTGCCTGGTATTATTTTGAGAATTCCGGAGCGATGGCAAAGAACTGGAAGAAGTTAGGTAATAAGTGGTATTACTTAGAACGTGATTCCGGAGCTATGCTGACCGGATGGTATACGGATGGCGACAAGGAATATTATTTGGCTTCTGACGGTGCCATGACAACAGGCTGGAAGAAGATCGATGATTCCTGGTATTATTTCGCAGAGTCAGGCGCATTGACAAAGGGCTGGAAGAGTATCGGCGGCAAGTGGTATTTTCTGGACTCTGAAGGAAAGATGGTAACAGGTCTGATGCGTGACGGTTCTGTCTGGTACTATTTTGAATCCTCGGGTGCCATGGCCACAGGCTGGAAGAAGATCGATGGCGACTGGTTCTATTTTGAATCTTCCGGTGCAATGAAGACCGGATGGCTCAAGTCAGGTTCCGACTGGTACTATCTGGAAACTTACGGTGTGATGGTTACCGGATGGAAACAGATAGACGGAAGCTGGTATTACTTCTATGACAACGGAACCATGGCTTACGATACGACCATCAATGGTTATGAGATAGGAAGTAACGGCAAGATGAAATAAAGCCGGCAGAAAAAGTAAGATTTAACAAAGAGGCTGTCTGTTAGTGGTTAATTTCACTAATCGGGCAGCCTTTTTAATGCCTTAATGTCGAAAACAAACCTCTTCTAATGAAATACACATTAATTTTTGATAGCATAAATTCATCTTGCTATTCAGGAGGTGTTTCTATGAGCGTTAAGAAGATCTTGGTGGCTGCTTTGTCTGCAGGCGTGATAATGTCATTTGCATCACTGTCGTCGATGGCTGATTCAACTACCGGCTGGCGCGGAAGCAATGAAGAGGGATGGCATTACTATACATCCGCGGATGAGTATGTGAAGAATGACTGGAAAAAAATAGACGGAAAATGGTATTACTTTGAAGCTAACGGCTACGCGTTTATTGATACCTGGGCATATATTGACGGAAAGATGTACCACTTTGATTCAAAAGGTGCCATGGAGAAGGATAAGTGGGTCAACTGCGGAGAACATAAAACACAGACTTGGGAAATTGAAACAGGAAATAGTATTCTTGAGCTGCCTGAATACCAGGAGCTCGATGACTGGCGTTATGTAGGTTCAGATGGTGCTGCTTATACCGGATGGAAGAAGATAGGCGGATACTGGTATTATTTCAGCGACAATACGCATTGGTATCGTGGATCTGATTATGGGCAGTATGGTCTTATGTATTATGGCACCTTGTATGCAGACGATACCATGTATTGTATGGATAATACAGGCAAGATGATTTCGGACGGCTGGTATGAGCCGGAAGACGGCATAAGGTTCTATTTTGATTCTGACGGACGTTCCCCGGTACTCTGGGAGAAGATCGACGGCGAATGGTATTGGTTCAGTTACTGGCAGGCTGATGACCGATATTGCTACAATGCATCTGCCGGATTAACATGGACTTTCGATGGTAACGGCGAATACGGAACGTGTGTTTTCTCTGATTCAGGTAAACTTCTTACCGGTTGGCAGGAGGTTGAAGGTGAATGGTATTACTCTGATTCTGACGGCTACGTTTATGAGGCTAAATGGCTGACTTATAAGGGGCAGCATTATTATTTTAACTCTGACGGAAAGATGTTAAAGAATGAGAAGAGTTATTTTGTGGACGGTATGTTATGTAACTTTAATTCTGACGGTGTCTGCACAAATTATTCTTCTGCTACTAAGTTAAAAGGATGGTATCAGCTTAGAGATAATGAGAGACCTTCCTATTTTTCAGATGATATAGAGCTCTGGGTCTATATGGATGGTGAAGGGAATATGTACCGTAACCGGTGGCTCTATTACAGCGGCTCATGGTATTATTTCGGTTCAGATGGAGTAATGGTCTTATATGATTTGTTGATTGACGGAAAATTTTATGAGTTTGAAACCAACGGAAAATGTGTTGACCCTGATCAGAATTATACCGGATGGCACAGAATAACCAGTGAAAACGATTCGACCGACTGGTTTTACTATGGTCCTGATCATAAGGTTGTAACCGGATGGAAACAGATCGGAGGCAAATGGTACTATTTTACAACAGACGGCAGAATGGTTTATGACAGTTATGAGCCGATCGACGGAAAAGAATATGTTTTTGATAAGAGCGGCGCTTTGACAAATGGTTGGTATTTGCTATACGGTGAATACTGGGTCTATACTGATTCCGATGGAGTATTGGTAACCAATAATTGGATCAAGTCCGGCGGTAACTGGTACTATGTTGATGATTTCTGTATAGTTACTAACTACAGCAGTTATAAGATCAACGGCAAGTATTATGATTTCGACAGTAACGGCATATGTCAGAATCCTGAAGGCAGATCCGGTCCCAGAGTGATTATTATCCAAAGAGAATAAAGCTGAATTTCCCGAATGATCGATGAATCGGAAGCTGCCTGTTTATGAGGCAGCTTCTTTATGTGTTTGTTTCTTTGACGGAACTTAAACCCCTAATTGTCAACGATTCTTTATAACATGTGCTATAATCCTAAGTGGATTAAGGGAGGATGTTATATGCTTTACAATAAGGAGAACCCTCAGTGGCAATTTAACGAAGAACAGTACCTGAGCAGGGACGAGTATTACAGGATCGTCGGCGAATTTGACGAACTGTGTAAGAAGATGTTCTCGGTTGATGTCCGTGACTTTAACTCGCAGTTCTACGGCATAAAGGAGACAGGTACGCTTGAAGAACAGGAAGCAAAGCGTAAGAAGGGCATTATCGGAATAATCTGTGGAATGCTTGTTTTCGCTGCGCTGGTCTTATCGCTGGTATTAAAGCAGCTCGTAATCTTTGGATATACCGGATGCGCGGTATTCCTGTTCGTCGGAATATCGATGGTTATTTCAGGCAGAGGAGAAGCGGTTGAATCTACGAGCAAAGCTATAATTAACCGGGTGATCGGAGCAGGTATTTCACTGGCTTCTGTAGCATTGATACTTCTGATAATATTCAGAAACCGTTTTGCAGGCGCAGAGTTCTTCCTGCTGATTTTTGTGGTGGTTTTCGGAATTTCAGGACTTGTCCTGCTGGTGGTTGCCATTCTGAGAGTTTTGTCCGGAAAGATAGTTTATACTGAGGAAATCTATGCTACCTGCGCCGGATATGTGCGCCGGGTTGACCGGGAGAGCGGTAATAACGGCATACGGCATACATTCATACTCACGTCACCCTTGTTCAAATATTCATATGGCGGAGTCCAGTATGAAGCGATCTGGGATGAGTTCGTTGCCAAAGAAGATCTTGATATTGCAATGGGAGAGTCTGTTAAGATCAGGATAGATCCTAAGCATCCTGAGAATATAAAATCACCTGCCTCGACTCATCCGGGCGTAATAATATTTATGACGTTTATGGCTGTTGTTTGTATGGCGGTAGGCATAGGAATAGGAATCTATATTTCCGGCGGAGCTGCCAAGGGTATGACGGTCGAGACGGAATGGAATCCTCTCATCAATCAGATAAACGGAGAGACAACGCGTACAAAGATCACAGACGACATGATCAAGTCGCACTATCAGGACAAATATAACATTACTGATGAGTGGTACTATGAGATCGGTACTGTTGCCACCAAGACATACACGGCTGAAGGCCAGCGCATCACCTTTACCGATGAGGCATTTGCACCATGCCTGTATGCTGAAGGTGGTGCGCCTGAGCCGGGAACTGAACTGATGTTCTTCTACACGGTAGATGAAACCTATCTGTCGTCCGGCGCGAATTATAAGCGGATCTTTACGACCGGCGATCCTGATGAATTTGAATATGTCGGATCGCACGGAGCGTATGTTCCTGGATGAGCCGTGGCTGATATCGTTTTTCGGGAAGGGGCCTTTGTAAGGGCTCCTTCTTTTTTAGATTAGACTAATAAAATACTTACAGGCTATTTCAGTTTAGTAAAATATCATTTATAATTATTAATTGGATTATCCCCTATAGGTAGTCAAAGACTGTTCCGGGTGTAAGGTAAGAGGATTATGAGACGCAATCGCCGAACATTGATACTGACCCTTTTAGTAACATTCTCTCTCATGCTGCTGCTTACTATGTACACCGTAAGCAACATCTACAGTACCTCTTACCAGAATGTATACGAAGTAGGAAGCGATAAGACTACCGCTATCACGGCAGATCTCGAGAAGTATCTCGAGAATGCGAAGTCGGTACTCTGGGTTACTGCAGATACAGTAGACCACATGATTGCCCAGGGCGCTACTCACGATGAGATCGTTGCTTATATCACACGCGAATCCGTAAATACTGAAACCCAGTTCGACTCAACATATACAGGCCTCTACGGCGTCTTTAACGGAGAGTATGCCGATGGACTGGGCTGGGTTCCGCCCGAAGGTTACGATCCCACGCAAAGAGACTGGTATAAAGCAGCTGTTGAAGCAAACGGCCAGGTAATCATTACTTCACCTTATGTTGAGTCTGTGAGCGGTGATGTCGTAATCTCAGTATGTAAGACTCTTTCTGATTCTGAGGACGTATTGGGACTGGATCTTGCGTTAACAGGTGTTCAGGATACGGTCGAAGACGTTCAGATCAACGGTACCGGATACGGAGTCATCCTCAATAATGACGGCATGATCATCGCAAACCCCAACAAGGAACTGAACGGAAAATACTATACGGACTATCCCGAATTTGAAGAAGTTTTCAGCAAGGCTCTGAAGGTCGGTGAGGGTAACTATACGGCAACAGTAGACGGCAAGCCCTGTACGGTATTTGTCGATCAGGTCCTGGACCAGTGGACACTTGTAATAATCACAGAGACGAGCCAGCTTTTCGAGGCGCCCAGAAGCATCCTTGTAGTCAGCGTTATCGTTAACCTCAGTGCTCTTGCGATCCTCGGCGGTTTCTATATCTTAAGTTATCAGTATGAGATCAAGGCAAATAAGCGTCTTGATGAGATGAAGGCATTGGAGCAGCAGAAGGATTATGAGGCCAAGCTCTTAAAACTTGAGAAAACGGCCGCCGATAATGCCAACAAGGCGAAGAGTGACTTCCTTGCCGACATGTCCCACGAGATCAGAACTCCTATTAATGCGGTCCTCGGTATGAACGAGATGATCCTCAATAAGAGCAATGATGAAGAGATCCTTGACTATGCCATAAGCATCAAGAGCGCGGGTAAAACGCTTCTGTCGATCATTAACAACATCCTGGACTTCTCCAAGATCGAAGACGGCAAGATGAATCTGGTTCCCGTTGAATTCGACACAACGGAACTTATCACGGGACTCGTCAATTCGATCAGCGAGCGTGCCAAGGCAAAGCAGCTGGATCTTATCGTTGATGTCGATGAGACCATACCTTCGAAGCTCTATGGCGATGATGTACGTATCAGCCAGGTTATTATGAATCTCCTTACGAACGGCGTAAAGTACACCGAGAAGGGCAGTGTAACGATCAGAGTAAGGAACCAGGGCGTTCTTTTAGATGATGTTAATCTCAGAGTTGAAGTAATCGATACAGGTATCGGTATCAAGGAAGAGGATTTCGACAAACTGACAAAGTCTTTCGAGCGTATCGAGGAAAAGAGGAACCGCCATATTGAGGGTACCGGTCTCGGTATGTCCATTGTTACCAAGCTCCTTAACATGATGAACAGCCAGCTCGAAGTACAGAGCGTATACGGCAGCGGTTCGACATTCGGGTTTAATCTGAGGCTCCATATTGTTGACCATCAGCCTATAGGCAGATTCGAAGATAAGAAGAAGAGATTATCTCAGAAGGGTGAGCCTGTACGTCTCAGCATTCCCACACTTAAGGTTCTTGTTACCGACGATAATGAGATGAACCTTAAGGTGGCATCTAACCTCCTGCAGTTCTTCAATATCTATCCTGAATTGTGCACATCAGGAATGGAGACCATCGAACTGTGCACGAAGAACAAATACGATATTATCTTCCTCGATCACATGATGCCTAAAATGGACGGTATCGAGTGTCTGGATATCCTGAGACAGAAGCATCTTATCCACGGAACGCTTGTTATCGCTCTCACGGCAAATGCCGTTGTAGGCGCCAAGGAGATGTTCCTGGATGCAGGATTCGACGATTATCTGTCAAAGCCTATCCTGCTTGATGATCTGGAGAACATGCTGAGGAAGCATATCCCGGAATCAAGGATAGAGAATGTAACTATAAGCACCAACAACGTATCAGCGGCCCCGGCACCTCAGAACGAAGATGATATTGAAGTCTTTGAATTTGATCCTGTCGGTGATACTGATACCGGCGCGGATTCCGGATTGTCGATCGGGAAAGCCATCGATGCCGGTCTTAATGTTGAGGAGGGTATTAGTTTTGCAGCAGGCGACGAGGGTTTCTATCTTGAGATCTTAAGAGACTATGCAAATGATGCCGAGGTAAAGTGTTCCAAACTTGATGCTTTCCTGGCTTCAAGGGATTGGAAGAATTATAATATCCTTGTTCACTCCATGAAGAGCGCATCAAGGACAGTAGGTGCTTTTGACCTTACGGAGAAGGCCAGAAAACTTGAGGAGGCAGCCGGAAAGGAAGATGCCGGTTATGTGCTCGCGAACCACGAAGAACTGGTCAGCCGGTACAGAGCTCTCTCAAGGAGACTGTTAGGCCGTTGAAGATTGTCAAAAACGCCAAAGAAAAAGGCGCTAAACCTCTTAAACTCTTCGTTTGAGTTTAGTAGGGATGTAGTATTTGTGATATAATCACATGTTATGGTAAACCATAATTTGGAGGGCAAGTCTTATGGTTATGAATGAGAAAACCGGGTTATCAAAAGGTGTGAAAAAGGCAATAATCGGTGCGATCATAGCAGTCGTCGTCATCGGTTTGGGTGTTGGAGCCTTCATGGTGTGGAAGAGCGGTATCTTCGATACAAAAATGAAGCTTACTATTGCCGAGGGAACAGTTAATTTGGAAGATTCCAAGGGTAATCTTACTTCTGCCAAGAGTAATATGGATTTCAAGTCAGGTGACACAATCAGCACCAGTTATGACGGAACTGCATGCGTTACCATTGATAATACCAAAAAGGTATGGGTTGAAGGTTACAGCCGCGTTGAATTCGACAAGAAGGGCACAAATATTGAGGTCTACGTTAATAAGGGCGGATTGTTCTTCGAGGTAAGCGATCATCTGGGTGAAGATGAGAAGTACCGTATCAAGACAGACGATCTGACGGTCAATCTCACGAGAGGAACATCAGGTTATATTTCTTATGATCCGACCGGTCTTGAATATATCGTTCTTACTGACGGTATGGCTACGATAACAGCTAAGAATCCTGTTACAGGACAGTCAAAGTCTGCTGAGATCCGCGGCGGTCAGAAGATCGACGTTTATCTTTACAGCCAGAAATCAACATCAAGAGACAGTGTTGAGTTCATCACGGGTAACGTAAGACCTAAGACTCTTCCTGAATTTGCGCTTAGAGTAATTGCAAAGAATCCCGCGCTCTTAACCAATATCTGCAAATATAACAGTTGGGATGAGAGCGAGATGCAGTACTATATCGATCATCTCCCGGGAATGAATAAGGAAGAATAATCTTCTAAATATTGGGATATAGGGGATATTGAAGGAAATCACGTATGGTTTTGGTTGACAGATTTAAGGAGTTGCCTAAAGAGAAGAAAATAGCATTATCTGTTTTCGCAGCGATCATTCTTATAGGTTTTATTGTTTTTATTGTAATGATCGCACGCAGAGGTTATTTTGCAACTACCATGAGACTTCTCCGTTCTGAAGGAACTGTCAGGATCGAAGAAGCTAACGGAAATCAGAAACCTGTTAAGAATAATATCAGATTCCAGTCCGGTGATTCACTTGTCACCGGACCGGATGGTCTGGCTTCTGTAGGTCTTGATGACACAAAGATCATTACTCTTCAGAGTGACAGCAGAGTTGAGTTCTCCAAGAGAGCAAAGCAGCTCGAGCTTAAACTTACGAAGGGTGGTCTGTTCTTCGAGGTTACAGAACATCTTAAGGATAACGAGACATTTGAGATCAAGACATCTAATATGACTGTAGGTATCCGCGGTACATCAGGTTATGTCTATTATGACGAGACCGGTCTGGAATCTCTTATGGTTACGGATGGCGTCGTAGTGGTAACCGGTACCAATCCTGTTACAGGCGAGACAAAGAGTGTTGAGGTTCATGGCGGCCAGAAGGTTAATGTGATCCTCTATGACCATGCCGTCGGTTCGAGATCCAGTGTGGAGTTCGCAGTTACGGATATTAAGGTTGAGGAGCTTCCCGTGCTGCCTCTTCAGGTACTCTCACGCAACGCAAACCTCGTTGACAAAATCTGCGAATATACAGGCTGGAAAAAGGATGAATTACAGGGCCTTATCGATGCTCTCGTTAATACGGAAGGTCCTACACCTACTCCTGCGGCAGTAATTACGCTGACGCCTACTCCGACTAATACGCCTAAGCCTACGCCTACGGTCGCTCCGGGTTCATCCCCGAGGCCTACGCCCACGAACACGCCTAGCCCGACGCCGGAGCCGGAAAATGACGATAAGCCGACTAATACTCCTACGCCTACGGTAAAGCCGGGTTCTTCACCTACGGTTACACCGTCAGCGACACCTACTAATACGCCTACGGCAACTCCTACGGCTACACCGACACCTACGGCTACGCCTTCACCTTCGCCGTCTCCGTCACCTACGCCGGAACCTACGGAAGAGCCTGATCCTCTGAATCTTCCTGACGGCGCCGATATTATTGGCGGCGATGAGGCAGACGGTATCTATGTTGCAGTATATAATGGCGGTTACATAGGTTATATGAACGGTGAATGGGAATCTCTTGAATATGATGAAGTTGAAGACGGTCCGGTAATCTATTGCCGCTACAGTATAGGTGACTGGGTCTATTGGGAATATGAAAAGGAAAATCCTGATTTTGTAGATCCCGGCGAGAATGAACCTGTTAACGAGCATACAGGCTGATATGACACATGTCGGACCGTAACAAGACACTTCTGACATCTTTTGCCTGGGCACTTGTGATAACCGTGTTATGCGGTACCGGCTTATTGCGGTCTGTTGAATTATGGTTCAGTGATGAGCTTTATCAGAGTCCCGATGCTAACAAAGAAGACATAGTGATCATTGGTATTGACGAGGAGACTCTCAAGCAGCTCGGTCCTTATTACACATGGGACAGATCAGTCATGGCATCTGCTCTTGAGATACTGGCATCTGATCCTGACAATCTTCCCGCTGTTGTAGCTGTCGATACGCTTTATTCCGGAGATACGAATGAGGAGGCAGACCATAAACTTGCCGAAGCTGCGGCAAAACTCGGCAATGTGGTTACTGCCACAGAGGCTCATTACGATACAAAGATAACGTTTGGCGAGAAGGTATACATTGATGATTATGCCATCCTGAACTACGAAGAACCCTACGATGAACTTAAAGCAGTAACGATACAGGGTCATATCAATACGATGTATGACACGGACGGCGTCATGCGTCATGCGATCCTTTATATCGAACCTGACGGAGAGCAGGGAAGACGCATTAATTCGATGGCTTATGAGGTTGCTTCAATGTATGCCAAGCAGAATGGCATGTCTGTACAGCAGCCTCCCATGGATTCAAGAGGACGTTTCTATGTTTCATATGCAGGTAAGCCAAAAGACTTTTACGATGATTTCACGCTGAGCGAACTGCTGAACGGAGAACTCCCGAATTCTTTGTTCAAAGACAAGATCATTCTTATCGGTCCTTATGCGCCGGGTCTCCAGGATTCATATCTTACTCCTATTGAGAGAGGTGAGATGATGTATGGCGTTGAGTATCAGGCCAATGTCATCAACTGCCTTCTGCACGGGGATTATAAAACAGAGGCGCCCGACCTGTTCCAGATAGGCGCACTCTTCATTATCAGTTTTGCTTTCTATTATTTCTGCCATAACAGACGACTCCTTTTCACGGTGCCTGCACTGTTTGTCGGTGAAGCAGTCGTGGTCGGGCTCACATTGTGGCTCTATTCTCTGGGACTTATTATTCATGCTCTCTGGATACCTTTGAGCCTGTTCGTGCTCTTTGTTGTAAGTGTTGCAGGCAACTATATCCGTGCGGCTATTGCCAGACAGAATGTCACCAAGACTTTCGAGAGGTACGTTGCACCTAATATCGTCGGCGAGATCCTTAAGGAGGGAACTGATGCCCTGAAACTCGGCGGCAAGAATGTAGATATCGCAGTTCTCTTTGTTGATGTCAGAGGTTTTACCACGATGTCTGAGAGACTGGCTCCTGAAACTGTCGTACATATCCTTAACCAATATCTGTCAATGGCCAGTGCTTGTGTTGATGATACAAAGGGGACGGTAGACAAGTTCGTAGGAGATGCCATGATGGCATTCTGGGGTGCGCCGATCGAAGATGATGACCCCGTCTACCATGCGGCATTAACTGCTATCGGGATCGTTGAAGGCGCGAAAGCATTATCCGCAAAACTCAAGGAAGAAATAGGTGAAGAACTCAACGTTGGTGTCGGAATCAACTATGGTCCGGCAGTAGTCGGAAACATGGGTTCAGAAAAACGTATGGATTATACGGCAATTGGTGATACAGTAAATACATCAGCAAGACTTGAAGCGAATGCTCCTGCGAGCACGATCTATATCAGCCGCTCGGTGGCTGACAGACTCGAAGGCCGCATGAAGTTCGAACCATTGGATCACCCGGTAAAGCTCAAGGGTAAGACTGACGGATTTGAGATATTAAGGCTCATAGGACCTGTTGAAGGGTCTGACAGAGCTGACGATAAAGAGACAGTGAAGGAGAAATAACGATGTTAACTTTTCTTGGCAGAGGTTCTGCATTTTCAGATGATCACAACAGCGCATATTTCAGGAGCAACGAAGATCTCATCTTACTTGATTGTGCCATGGGTTCATTTAAGAAACTGAAGAACAAGGATCTGTCAGCATATAAGAGGATCTATATTCTTGTAACTCATTCTCACGGAGATCATGTAAGCGGAATAGGAATGCTCGTTGATTATCTCTATTTCCTCGTTAAGACTCCTGTTACCATAGTTGTTCCGTGCGAAGATCTGAAGACAGACATCAGATACCTTTTGAAGCGTTTGGAAGGCTGCAGTGACGACTGGTATGAGATGATCACCTGTGACCAGCTCCACGAGGATTGGTTCGTTGGAGCGATCCCCACAAAGCATTCGGCTGAACTGGAAGGAAGATGTTTCGGATATCATCTGACGATCAAAGGAAATAACGTGGTCTATACAGGTGATACATGCATCCTCGAACCCTATGAACCTTATCTGACTGAAGGCACATATCTTTATATGGAAGCATCTGCCCATGAATCTGCGGTTCATCTCTATTATGAGAAACTGATCGGCAAGGTCAAGGAATATGTTGCCAGGGGCATTAAGGTTTACCTTATGCATATGGACAATGAAGCGGTCGTATTAAATGCGCTTGGACCACTCGGTGCACAGCCTGCACCTCTTGATGAGGAGAAATCAGGAACCGGAAATCCTGCACTGATGCTCAGTAATATCCTGACTATCACGGACAGCCTTTATAAGGATATGTGCATGAACGGCAGCAAGGATCACAAGATCCTCTTCTCATATCTTACAGGTCTTGCCAAGACGATCGTCGGCGCTGACAGAGCAAGCTTCTGGAAGTGGGACAGAAGGAGAGGCCAGATATGGACGCTGTCTGCCACCGGCATTGACTGGATCGTTATTTCCGATAATTCCGGTCTTGTAGGCAAGGCGCTGAGAACACAAAAGACCGTAATTACAAACGATCCGTATTCCGATCCTGATTTTAACAGCGAGATCGACCATCAAACAGGTTATACGACGAAGTCGGTGCTGGTACTGCCCGTAGCTGATATCAACGGCGAGTTTATCGGAGCACTGCAGCTGATAAACAAGAATGGCGATCAGGGTTTTGATCCTGTCGAGGATGTTAAGAAACTGTCTCTTGCAGCTCTTATCTGCGGCATAGCACTGGAGTCTGAGACATTCCTTGAAGATTCCCATCACGATAAACTCACGGGCCTTAAGAACAGAATGGGTTTCTATTATGATTTCGGAGGCAAGTTTAAGGATTATCTTATTTCCGGATCCGGCAAGAAAATGTCGATCTTCATCGGCGACATTGATAAGTTCAAGAGTGTTAATGATACATACGGCCATAATGCCGGTGATGATGTGCTGAGATTTGCGGCTCAGCTTTTGGAATCCGCATGCGGCGAGAATGACAGCCTCTACAGATGGGGCGGCGAGGAATTCGTCATGGTAATGCGCGACAGAGATCTTCAGAGTGCAGTTAATAAGGCTGAAGAGATGAGACTTAAGCTCATGGCGTCTGAGATCAATGCTGACGGAACCATGATAAAGTGCACGATGAGTTTCGGCTGTGCTGCTTTCGATACTTCGAAAACCATTGAGGAAAATATCAGTGCAGCAGATGAAAAACTCTATACCGCGAAGGAGACAGGCAGAAACAGAGTATGCTGGGAATAACACCTTGTAAAAAATAATTTATTTATGTGTTATAATATTCAAGTGGAAAAACCTGTGTGTGAAAACACAGGTTTTTTCGAGGGTTAATTGGATGCTTTATGGAGGAAATAAGAGATGGTATTTTGCAGTAAATGCGGAGCAATCCTGATGGGGACGGTTTGCTCAAGATGCGGCGGTACTAATAATGCCGGCGACAGCAAAAAAGAATCCGATAACGGCGAATCAGGCAGAGAAGAATCTGCCAGAACTGAATCATCAAACAACCCGTTTAGCAGCGGCAGACCGGCTAACAGTCCGTTCAGTGGCGCCGGAATTAGTAGTCCGTTCAGCAGCGGCGCATCAGCCAACAGCCCTTTTAGTGGCGGCGGAGCAGTTAAAAGTCCGTTCAGCAGTGGTGGATCAGTTAACAGCCCTTTCAGCGGCGGAGCAGCTAAGAGCCCGTTCAGCAGCAACAACAGTGGCAACAGTGAAGACAGTGGCAACAACGGCAACGGAGCAGCTAATAATCCGTTTGGCGGCAGCAAATACGGCAATGCATTCGGATTTGGCGGTTTTGGCCAAAGCGGATTCGGCAATACATCATACGGCAGTGAAGAAGACGTTGCCGAGAAGAACAAGAAATCACTGATCTCCAAACTCGAGAGATATAAAGAAATCCTGGAAGAGAATGAAGAACTTGATTCACGTATCAAGCCTCAGAGTTCTTTCCCTGCTACAGAGGAAACCAGTTTTAAGAAGAGATCATTCATGAAGTTCTTCTGGCCTTACCTTGTTGGAGGCATTGGCGGTGGCTATCTTCTGTACTTTATTGTCACAATGATCACAATGAGCTCGGTTCAGGCTTATGCCGTTCAGGCTGAGACGGATCCCTCGCTTGCCACATCAAGGATTTTGGGTGACACAGTTATGGGTATGGTCCTTGCTCTGGTTGTTGCAGCTGCGATCATTATCTTCGGTATCATGATCAGCAAAAGGAAGCAGGCAGAACAAAACAGCAAGGCCGACTACATGAACAGGGAAGCTTCTGAAAGATATCAGAAGGGTCTTGAGAATCAGCGTATGATCAATCTCAAGCAGTCAAATATCCAGGAGATGCATCAGTATGAATCTCTTGTTCCGAATGAGTTCCGAACACCTATACGTATAGGAAAGATAATCGGATATCTCAAGGAAGACAAAGCCAAAACTGTCGAAACTGCATGTGACCTGATCAGAATAGAACCTGAACCGGAACCTGTAACGGATTCCGAACCGCCTGTGGATCTGAACGGTATCTTCTCCTGATCTCATAAACTCAAATGATAAAGTCCGGCTGTAATGGCCGGACTTTTTTATGGCCCGAAATGTGAACCCCCATCATTATAGTCCCGCCTGATAAGGCCGGAGTATTAAAATCTGCACAAAAAGAAGTATGATTATTGTTCAGATGAATTAGCACTCTCGTGTTGACAGTGCTAATTACCGTACTATAATCGGAGTTGGAACAAAGGAACGAAGATCAATAGATCAGACCTCCGCTCTAATGCTCGGATAACAACA